>Ga0208783_10000044_pt1 | contig 70150 bp, 61 predicted proteins | sample DEB19_08_DNA_2_FD_184529 | JGI IMG/M metagenome (GOLD analysis project Ga0208783, IMG submission 184529) | Aqueous microbial communities from the Delaware River and Bay under freshwater to marine salinity gradient to study organic matter... | ecosystem: Environmental > Aquatic > Marine >... | reverse complement strand
CCGATATCCAGGAGCGTCCCCACCTCGGCAAGGCGGAGCTTGAGGAGCGGGAGGAGGCTCTGCCCCCCCGCGAGAAGGGTGACCGGGGCATCCGAGGCGAGCGCTGCGAGGACGTCGTCCAGGCCGTCGGCGCGCCGGTAGTCGAAGGCCGCGGGGATCATCGTGCCGCCCCGTCATCACGCATCGCGGCGGCACCCGCGAGGACCGCGTCCACGATCGTGTGGTAGCCGGTGCAGCGACAGAGGTTCCCCTCCAGCGCGTGGCGGACCGTCTCCGGGGCCGGGTCCGGGTCGCGGGCGATGAGGTCCGCAGCGGCGAGGATCATCCCCGGGGTGCAGAAGCCGCACTGGAGGCCGTGGCACTCCGCGAAGGCCGTCTGGAGCGGGTGGAGCGTGCCACCCTCCGCCAGCCCCTCGATCGTGGTCACGGAGCTCCCCTCCGCCTGGAGCGCGAGGACCGAGCAGCTCTTCACGGCGCGGCCGTCGAGGAGGACGGTGCAGGCGCCGCACTGCGTCGTATCGCAGCCGAGGTTCGTACCGGTCAGGCCGAGGTCATCGCGGAGGAGCTCCGCGAGCATCCTGCGTGGCTCCACGGAGACCCGGCGGTCGACACCGTTGACGACGAGCGAGACCTCCTGGGGCACGCGGCGGACCTCCCGGTGGATGCGGCGGATGACGGGGCGCATCGTGGCACCGCGCGGGGCGCGGGGTCAAGTCGCGGCGCCCTCCCCGGGCTCGGAGGGCAGGGCTTCCACGGCGGCGGCGATCCGCTCCACGAGGATGCGCGTGAGGCGCCACGCGGACTCCGCGTCCCGCGGCATCCGGACCCGCAGCTGGTTCGACCCGTAGACGATCCCGCCGGCGAGCGCCCGGATCGGGTCGGCGGGATCGCGGGGCGCGAGCGAGCGCGCGGTGACGGCCTTCGACCAGCCCGGCGCGAAGCGGAGGACGAGGCGGCCCTCGTCCCGCGAGACGGAGGCGATCCCGGCGTCCTCCGCGGTGTAGCGGAGGCGCGCGACCATGAGGAGGCGCTCCACGGGGGGCGGGAGAGGTCCGTAGCGGTCGAGGAGCTCGGCCTGCATCGAGGCCAGCTCGCTCTCCATGACGACGCGTCCGAGCCGCCGGTAGAGCTCGAGCCGGTGCGGCTCCTCCGGGATGTAGGCATCCGGGAGGTAGGCGTCCACCGGCAGGTCGATCTCCGCGGAGATCCGCGCATGGCGTGGCTCCCGGTCCTCCAGGACCGCCTTCTCCGTCTCCACCGCCTCCGCGAGCATCCGCGTGTAGAGGTCGAAGCCGACCGCGGCGATCTGCCCGTGCTGCTCGCCGCCGAGGATATTCCCGGCCCCGCGGATCTCGAGGTCGGCGAGCGCGATCTGGAAGCCCGCCCCGAGCTCCGAGGCGTTGAAGATCGCCTGGAGGCGCTTCCGGGCGACATCGGAGAGGCGGTCCTTCCGCCGGTAGAGGAGGTAGGCGTAGGCGCGGCGCGAGGAGCGACCGACCCGGCCCCGCAGCTGGTAGAGCTGGGCGAGGCCGAGGGCGTCCGCGCGGTCGATGACGATCGTGTTCGCGTTCGGGATGTCGAGCCCCGATTCGATGATCGTGGTGGAGACGAGGACCTCCGCCTCGCCGCGCGCGAAGGCGAGCATGACGCGCTCGAGCTCCGTCTCCGCCATCTGCCCATGGCCCACGATGATCCGCGTCTCGGGGAGGAGGCGCCGGAGCTGCTCCGCCTGCGCCTCGATCGTCTCCACCCGGTTGTGGACGTAGAAGACCTGGCCGCCGCGGTCCAGCTCGCGCACGATCGCATCCCGGACGAGCCCCGCGGACGCCTCGGCGACACGCGTCTGGATCGGGAGGCGGTCCTCCGGCGGCGTCTCGATGACGCTCATCTCCCGGATCCCGGCGAGCGCGAGGTTGAGCGTCCGGGGGATCGGCGTCGCGGAGAGGGTGAGGACGTGGACCTCCGTGCGCAGCTGCTTCAGGCGCTCCTTGTGCGCGACGCCGAAGCGCTGCTCCTCGTCCACGATGACGAGGCCCAGGTCACGGAAGCGGACCTCCTTCCCGAGGAGCTTGTGGGTCCCGATGACGAGGTCCACGCTCCCCTTCGCGAGGCCGCCGATCGTCTCCGTCTGCTCGGCGGCGGGGACGAAGCGGGAGAGCATCCGGACGGAGATCGGGTAGGCCGCGAACCGGGCGCGGAAGGTCTGGAAGTGCTGGGCGGCGAGGATCGTGGTGGGGACGAGGACGGCGACCTGCGTCCCCGCCTGGATCGCCTTGAAGGCGGCGCGGATCGCGACCTCCGTCTTCCCGTAGCCCACGTCGCCCACGACGAGCCGGTCCATCGGCGTCTCGCGCTCCAGGTCCTCCTTCACCTCGAGGATCGCGCGCAGCTGGTCGCGGGTCTCCTCGTAGGGGAAGGCCGCCTCCATCTCCGCCTGCCAGGGGGTGTCCTCGCCGAAGGAGCGGCCACGTGCCGCGGCGCGCCGGCTGTAGAGGGCGAGGAGGTCCTTCGCGAGATCGCCCACCGCCTTCCGGACCCGGGTCCGGGCGCGCTGCCACTCGCCGCTGCCGAGCGCGGAGAGCTGGGGGGTCTCACCGCCCGCGTAGCGGGAGACGCGATCGATCTGCTCCACCGCGACCCAGATCCGGTCCCCGCCCGCGAAGTGGAGCTCGAGGTAGTCGCGCGCCTCGCCCGCCTCGCCCCCGGCGCTCCGCCGGACGAGGCCCGCGTAGCGCGCGATCCCGCGGTCCGCGTGGACGACATGGTCTCCGGGGACGAGACGCTCGAGGAGGTCCTTCGCCACGACCCGCCGGAGGGCGCGCGGGCGGCGCACGCGGACGGTCCCGAAGAGCTCCCGGTCCGTGAGCACGACATGGCCGTCCGGGCCCCCGGCGAAGCCGCCGCCGAGGCTCCGGTCGACGAGCGCAAGCCCGCCGTCCGGAAGCGGGCCGCCGATCCGCGAGACGGGGGCCGCGATCGCCCCGCCCTCCTCGAGGATCTCCGCGATCCGGGCCGACTGGTCCGTGGCGATGACGACCCGGCCCCCCTCCGCGCGCAACCGGGCGATCGTCCGGGCGAGGTCGCCCATCGGCGCCGGGGGGAGCTGTGGCTCGTGCCAGCCGAACGGGTTGCCACCGGGCGGGGCGCCGTCCGCTTCCGGCTCCCAGGTGAGGGCGAGGGTCCGCAGCCGCCCGAGCGCCGCCTCCCAGCGCGCCGGGTCGGGATGGACACCCGGCCATCCACGGGGCAGCTCGCCCGCCTGCTCCAGCTCGGCCCGGCGCTCGTCCGCCTGGCCGTGGAGGAAGGCGAGGGCGGCAGCGATCTCGTCCGGCTCGTCGAGGATGACGATCGGCTCGCCGAGGTGATCGACCGGGAAGGCCGGCGCGAGGATGCCACCCCAGACCTCGGCGGCGTCCCCGGGGTCGCCCGTCTCGAGGCGCGCGCGGTCCTCCGCCAGGCGCTCGGTCAGGCGGCCCGCCAGCCGCCCGAGGCGCTCCGTGATCCGCTCCGGATCCCCGAGCGCGCCCGCCAGCTCGCTCGCGGGAAGGAGGGTCACGGCATCGACCGGACCGACCCCCCGCTGGTCCGCCGGGTCGAAGGCACGGATCGAGGCGATCTCATCCCCCAGCCACTCGATCCGCACGGGGAGCGGCCGGCCGGCCGGGAAGCAGTCGAGGATGCCCCCGCGGCGCGCCAGCTCCCCGCGGCCGCCGACCTCGGGCACGTGCTCGTAGCCGAGCGCGGCGAGCGCCGAGAGGACCTTCTCCTGGGCGAGGCGGAGACCCGGCCGGAGGACGAGCGGCGCATCCGGCAGGTCCGCCGGCGCGATCGTCCGCTGGAGGAGGGCCTGGACCCCCGCCACGAGGATCCGCGGCGGCCCGTCCGGGTCACGCCATGCCGCGAGCGTGGCCACCCGGGCCGCACCCTCATCCCGGACGAGCTCGCCGCGCTCCCAGGGCAGGGCTGTCCGCGGCTCGAGGACGACGACACGGGCGGGATCGCCGAGCCAGACGGCGAGCTCGTCCGCGACCCGGTCCGCGATCTCCGCGTCCCGGGCGATCCAGACGATCCGCTCCCCGGTGGCGGAGGCGAGGGCGGCGGCGAGGTAGCTCTTCGCGCCGTGGGGGATCCCGGCGAGGATCCGGTGGCGACGGGCGGAGCCTGCCCGGCCTGCCTTCGGCCCGCCGAGCGCATCGGCGAGGTCGCGCAGGGTCCCCGCCGCAGCGAGGGAGCCCACGAGCGCGGAGAGGTCCGATACCCGGTGGCGCGCCGGGGTGGTGGCGCTCCCGGCCCGCGCGGCGCGCGCTTCCGCCACCGCGTCCGCGAGCGTGGCGATCCGCCGCTCGCGACCGCGCCGGCCGCGGAGCGGGGTGCGGTCTCCGCTCACCCGTCGTGCCGGTGCTCGCGTCCCCCGAGCGGCTTCCGCCAGCCGGTGGAGGTGCGCACGATCCCGTCCGGCCCGGTCACCCGGCCGCCGGCATCGGAGGTCGTGGAGCGGCCCGCGGATGCGGGAGCATCGATACCCGCCGCGCCCGCGGGATCCACAGAGTCGGCGGGGAGCTCCCAGGCGTTCCAGCGGTTCGCGGCGCGGCCGCTGCCGTGGCGCGCCCAGTCGAGGACCGCGTCCGTGGCGGCGTCCAGGACGCGCCGGAGGCGCTCCTCCTCGTCGGGCTGGAAGCGTCCGAGGACGTGGTCCACCATCCCCCGCTCCGGCGCGCCGATCCCGACCCGGAGGCGGGCGAACCGCTGCGTCCCCATCTCCGCGATGATCGAGCGCAGCCCGTTGTGGCCCCCGGCGCTCCCCTCGTCGCGCAGGCGGAGGCGCCCGAGCGGCAGGGCGATGTCGTCCACCACGACGAGCGTCTCGTCGAGCGGGACCCGCTCCCGGGCGAGCACCTTGCGGACCGCCTCGCCGGAGAGGTTCATGTAGGTCATCGGCTTCACGAGGAGGAGGTCGAGCTCCTCGTAGCGGCCGCGCACGGTCGCCGCGGCGTCGCGTGCCTTGGTCCGGCCGCCGATCCCGGCCCGGTCGGCGAGCCGGTCGAGGACCATCCAGCCCACGTTGTGGCGTGTCCCCTCGTAGCGGCTGCCCGGGTTCCCGAGCCCGATGACGATCCTCACCCTGCCTCCGTGGCCGATCCCGCGCGACGGCGGGTCCCCATGCCGGACCGCCGCCGGCCCGATCCACGGGCCCGCGGCGTCTCCGGGGATGGTAGCCGCGCCGGGGCTAGGAGGCGGGCGGCGCGGGAGGTGCCCCGGCCGGCGGTGGCGCCGCGGGCTGCGCGGGGACGACCGTGCGCGGGGTGCGCGTCGTGGGGAGCGTGGCCTGCGGGAAGGCACGGGCAGCCACGGCGAGCACGATCCGGTAGACGAAGAGGAAGGCGACGATCGCGCCGGCGATCGCGTACGCCCATCGGATGAGGGGCGCCGCCGTGTCCGTCCCCGCCATCAGGCCGTGGACCGTCGCCCCCACGAAGGCGAGGAAGGAGAGGTAGTGGAGCGTCCGCCAGCGCTTCTGCCCGATCCGCTTCCGGACGTAGAAGCTGCCGAGGACGACGATCGTGAGGTAGAGGGTGACCTGGCCGATCCCCACCCAGATCGGACGGTAGGGGCCGGCGAAGGGGACGAGGAGCTCGAGGGGGCTGTAGGGGACGGAGCGGTCGATCATCAGGATCGCGGCATGGACGAGCGCGAGGCCGAGGCCGTAGGCGGAGAGGTCCTGGTGGAGGGTGAACGAGACCGCCCGGTGGGCGATCGCATCGAGGATCCCCGTGGAGAGGAGGAGGCCCCAGATCACGGAGCCGGCGATCGCGAGCCACGAGAGGAGCCCGAGGAGCCGGGTGGCGTACCACGGGAGACGCTCCCGCTCGCTCTCCAGCCAGCCGCCCGCGCGCTCGAGGGCGGCCGGCCCGCTCGCAAGGTAGAGCGCGGCGATCGCGACCGCCACGAGCATCCAGCCGATCCGGCGGGCGCGCGGATCGAGGCCCCGGCCGTTCATGCCAGCCACCCGAGGCTGCCGCGCGTCGCGAGGAGCTCCCCATCCGTGCGCAGGAGGAGCGCGGCATGGGCGCCGCTCCGCTCGAGGAGGTCGATCGCGTCGCCGGAGCCCACGATGAGGGCTGCCTTGGCGAGGACCTCGGCTCGGGCCGCATCCCCGGCGAGGACGGTCACCTGGGCGAGGTCGGTCCGGGCGGGCCGGCCGGTCCGCGGGTCGATGAGATGGTGGCGCGGGGACCCGTCGGGTCCGTCCGGCCAGCGGTGGATCGAGGTACCCGAGGTCGCGACCCCGGCGCGGCCACCCGGGAGGCGGTCGTCCAGGGAGAGGATCGCGAGGTCCGTGCCGGGTCGTCGCGGATCGGCGACCGCGATCTCCCAGGTCCGTCCGCGCTCCAGCCGGACCGCCAGGTCCCCGTCCGCATCGACGAGCGCGGCGGGGTAGCGGCGGAGAAGGGCGAGGGCGCGGTCCGCGATCCAGCCCTTCGCGACGCCGTCCAGGTCGAAGCGGCAGGGCGCCTGGCGTTCCACGACGGCACCGCGTCCGTGGCGCTCCAGGCGCCAGGCTGCGGGGAGGAGCATCGCGGGGTCCGCGTCCGCATCGGCTCCCGGCTCGGCGGTGAGCCGTGCATCGAGCAGGGTGACGTCCACGAGCCCGCCGGTCTCCTCCTCGGCGCGGGCCGCCCAGGCGAGGACGGCCGCGAGGGTCGGACGCACCGGCTCGCGGGAAGCGTCCGGCCGGCGGTTGAGGGCCGCGAGGTCGGAGCGGTCGGTGTAGCGGGTGAGGTGGGCCGCCCAGGCATCCACCCGTCCCGCGACCTGGCGCAGCGAGCGCTCCGCGGTCGCGGTCGATCCGGGGGGCACGGCCAGGCGGAGGGTGAGCATCCCGCCCATCGTCCGGTGGGCATGGGTGAGCTCGACCGGAGCGTCCGCGCGGAGGCGCCCGGGATCCGGACGGTCGAGGGCAGCGAGAGCCATCGGGTCAGCCCCCGGACTGACGCGTCCGGCCCGCGCTCCGGCGCTCGCGGGCGGGGGCCGGGGCGGCGATCGTGGTCACGACGACCCGGGGGGTCGGGGCGGCAGCGGCGATCGTGCGGGCACCGGGCGGTGCCGTCTCCCCGCGCTTCAGGCGGACATAGCGGACGCGGGTCTCCACGCGGACCTCGCGCGCCGGGAGGGCAGCAAGGTCATCCGCGGCCTCGTCGGCACCCGGCTCCGCGGCGGGGACCGGGACGAGCGCGACGGTGAGGATGGAGAGGACCGCGAGGGCGCCGGCGCCGATCCCGATCCGGCCCGGACGCGGGTCCGGCTTCGGCTTCCGGGCAGGCGGCTGGGCGGAAGAGCCGGACATCAGTCGTCCTCCCGCTCGTGCTCGCGCTCCTCGTGCTCGTCCTCGTCCTCGTCCTCGTCCTCGTGCTCGTCCTCGTCCTCATCCTCGTACTCGCCGTCATGGCCACGGCCCTGGTGGTCGTCCCCGCTGCTGCGCACGGCGCGGCTCCCCGCGCTCACGGCGGCTGCCTTGCGGACGACCCGGATCGTCTTCGGCGTGGGCGCCGGCTCGATGTAGACGATCTCCTCCTCGACCTGGACGACGGGGGCGAGCGCGGCGGCCGTGCCGGCTTCCCAGGGAACGAGGAGCGCCGCGACCGCGCCGGCAGGATCGGCGGCGGCGGCCTCCTGCTCGGCGGCGACCGAGGCCTGGGGGCCGTAGCCGGCCCACGCGAGCCCGGCGGCAAGGACGAGCGCGGCGGAGAGCGAGGAGACGATGAGGGCGATCCGCTTGACCATCTGTGAGCTCCCGTGGAGGGGAAGGGGGGCCGGCGGTCGTGCCTGGCATCCGTTCCTCCCCTTCTGAGGCAGCGGGGTCCTCAGAGGTTGCGTCGTCTCTCCGCGGCAGCCAGGATCCGGTGCTCCAGCGCACGCATCGCGGCCTCCTCCCCGGGCTCCGCGTGGTCCCACCCGCACAGATGGAGGGTGCCGTGGACGAGGAGGAGACGGATCTCGTCCGCGGGCTCCCAGCGCCGGTCGCCGGTCCAGCCGCCCGTCCCGCCCTCGGCCTGCGCCACGGCCCGCTCCACGGAGAGGACGATCTCCCCGAGGTGGACGGGGAGCCCGGGCGGGAGGATGAAGCGCTCCGCGGCGCCGATCTCCCGGAGCGCGGGGTCCTGGCCCGGGTGCGGCGGGAAGGCGCCGGGCGGGAGGAGCGGGAAGCTGAGCACGTCCGTGGGGCCGCTCTTGCCGAGGTGGGTGACGTTGAGCTCCGCGATCTCGACGTCGTCCGCGAAGGCGACCTCGACGATCGCCCCCGCCGGCGCGCCGGCCACGCGCAGAGCGCGCGCCACGAGCCCGCGTGCAGCGGCAGGCGGAAGGATCGGGTCGATGCCCGGGCGGACCGCGATCGCGATCCGCGGGCGGGGTGCCCGGAGCCCGGGAGCGGTCAGGCGGCGCCCCCGGCGCGCCGCGCCAGCTCCGCCGTGACGAGGGAGGAGACCTCGCGGCCGTCCGCGCGGCCACGCGTCCGCGGCGTGAGGAGGCCCATCACCTTCCCCATCTCGCGCGGCCCCGTCGCCCCCGCCTCGTCGATCGTGGCGAGGACGAGCGCGCGGAGCTCGTCCGCGGAAAGGGCCGCGGGAAGATAGCCGCCGAGGATCTCCGCCTCCAGGCGCTCCTTCTCGGCGAGATCGCTCCGGCCGGCCTTCTCGTAGGCATCGACCGCCTCGCGGCGGGTCTTCACCTCGCGGGTGAGGACGCCGATCAGGTCGTCATCCGTGAGCGGGCGGCGGGCCGCCTTCTCCGCGTACTCCGCCGCGGAGATCGCCATCCGGAGCGTGTCGCGCCGGAGCGCGTCCTGCTCCCGCATCGCCGTCTTCATATCCGCGGTGAGCCGCTCCGCGATCGTCATCGCCACACTCCATCTCCACCGGGTGCGCACGGCCCCCGGAGACCCGAAGGGGCGGCACCGGTCCGGTGCCGCCCCGGGACGCCTAGTCCTGGCGGGTCGCCTTCTTGCGCTTCGCTTCCTTGCGCTTGCGCTTGACGCTGGGCTTCTCGTAGTGCTCGCGTCGCCGCGCCTCCGCGAGGATGCCGCTCTGCTGGATCTTCTTGTTGAAGCGTCGCAGGGCGCTCTCGAAGGACTCGTTCTCGCCGACTCGGACCTCAGCCAATCCCGGATCACCTCCCACCGGCGGATGTGCGTCGCCCCGCGGACCCGGGCGCCGACACCGGGGACACGCCGCACCCGATCTCCCGGCTGCGAGGGCCTGCGGAGTCTAGCCGCCCGGCGGAGAACGGGCAAGCGAACACCGGCCGGTCTGCTGCGGGCCCCCGCTACACTCGCCGGGATGGCCGTCTACCCCGATCCCTCCGCCTTCGACTCGCTCGTCGATCTCCTGGATGACGCCGCGGAGCGCTGGCCCGCGGATCACCCGATCCTCAGCCTGCGCACGGATGCCGGGCTCGTGGACCGCTGGTCCGCCGCGGAGCTCCGCCGCCGCTCCCGGGTCGCCGCGTGGCGCCTCCACGAGCATGGGCTGCGGGCCGGGGACCGCCTCCTCACCTGGAGCCCGTCCACGCCCCGCCTCCCGGCCGTCTACTGGGCGGCGATGGTCCTCGGGGTCGTCATCGTCCCGCTCGACCTGCGGATGGCGCCTGCCGTCCTCCAGCGGATCGCGGAGCGCGCCCGGACGCCGTGGCTCGCGCTCGGGACCGGCGGCCAGGATGCCCCGGACCCTGCCGCCGCCGGGCTGGGCCATCTCGCCACCCTCCCCCTGGACGACCTGACCGCGGACCCGGATGAGCGCTTCCCGGCGGACTGGGAGGCGCGCCTCGATGCGCTCCCGCGTCCGAGCCGGGAGACGCTCGTGGAGGTCATCTACACCTCCGGGACGACGAGCGCGCCGAAGGGCGTGATGCTCACCCACGGGACGCTCCTCGCGACCCTCGACGTGTGCCGCCGGATCCTGCCGCCGCGCCCGCACCGCGCGGTCTCGCTCCTGCCGCTCTCCCATCTCTTCGAGCAGGGCCCCGTCCTCTACTACGGGACGATGATCGGCGCGGAGCTCGTCTACGTGCGCTCGCGGAACCCGCGGGTGATCTTCGAGGCGCTCGAGGAGCTGCGCGTGACCACGATGGTCGTCACGCCCCAGCTCCTGGAGATCTTCTGGACCGGGATCATGCGCGAGGTCGAGCGGCAGGGGAAGGCGGCGCTCGTGGCCCGGATGCGCAGGGTCGCCCGCCACCTCCCGTACGGTGCGCGCCGGCTCATCTTCCGCTCCCTCCACCGGAAGCTCGGTGGCGAGCTCCGCCTCTTCGCCGTGGCGGGCGCCTACCTGCCACCCGAGATCCAGCATGCCTGGGAGGAGATCGGGGTCGTGGTCCAGCAGGGCTACGGCGCGACGGAATGCGGACCGGCGGCATCGAACTCCGAGGCGGACCACCCCTCCGGGATCGTGGGCCGGACGATCCCGCCCGTCCGGCTCCGGCTCGACCCGGCGGATGCGGAGATCCTCATCGCGGGGCCCACGGTGAGCCCCGGCTACTGGGAGGACCCGGAGGCGACCGCCGCCGCCTTCGACCCCGAAGGCTGGTACCGGACCGGCGATATCGGGCGGATCGACGAGAAGGGACGACTCCTCCTCGTGGGCCGGAAGAAGAACATCATCGTCCTGCCGAACGGGCTGAACGTCTATCCCGAGGATATCGAGAACGTCCTCGCGGACCATGGCCTGGGGCAGGCGGTCGTGCTCGAGACGAGCCCCGGGCGGATCGAGGCGATCGTCCTGCCGCCGGGCACGATGCCCGTCGTGGCACCCGGCCGTGGCGGCCAGGAGGCACGGGACGCGGAGGCCGAAGCGCGGGTGCGGGCAGAGATCGATGCGATCGTCCGCGCCGCGAACGCCACCCTTGGCGTCCACCAGCGGATCGATTCCTGGCGCCTCTGGCCGGAGACCGACTTCCCGCGCACCCACACGCTGAAGATCCGCCGCGACGACGTGCGCGCCTGGGCCGCGGCGGACGTCCCGCTCGCGGTCCGCGAGGAGCACGGCCGGCCAGGCGCCTAGCCGGTCCGCGCCTACTTCCGGACGGGGACCTCGATCCCGACCGACGCGACCGCCGCCCAGGCAGCCTCCGCGCGGGCAGGGTCCGCGCTCTTCTCGCGCGACCACCAGGTGAAGATCACGACGCTCCCGTCGCGGGCGACGTGGAGCTGGGCATCCACGGGGAAGTTCGTCTGACCGAAGCCGGACCCCAGGTACGCCGCGAGCTCGCGCGCGGCGGCATCCGCGTCCGGGTCGTCCACGAGCTGGTAGAGGACGACGTAGCCCTGGCCCGGATCCCCCGTCCCGGCCTGGAAGATCGCGCGGGGCGTGCGGAGGAGCCGCTCGGGCTCGGAGGGCCGGTAGGGGCCGGCGGGCGGGTCGAGCCGGAGGCCGAGGCCGGCGAGCGCGCTGCTCAGCGCCGCCGCCGTCCCCTGGAGGGCCGGGCCGAGCGAGGCGAGTGGCGTGGGGAGCGCCGCCGCGGGGGTCGCCGGAGCAGAGGACGGACCGCCACAGGCGGCGACGAGGAGAAGGACGAGCCCGAGCGCAAGCGGGCGGAGGCGCCTCATCCGGGAGGCCATCCGAGGTGGCGGCCGGCGAGGAGATGCCAGTGGAGGTGATGGACCGACTGGCCGGCATCGGGCCCGCTGTTCGTGACGAGCCGGAAGCCGCTCTCCGCGACCCCCGCCTCGCGGGCGAGACGGGCCGCGAGCGCGTGGATCTGCGCGAGGAGCACGCCATCCTCGGTCCCCAGCTCCGCGGCCGAGCCGACATGGCGGCGCGGGATGAGGAGGAGATGGACCGGCGCCTGGGGGGCGATGTCGTGGAAGGCGATGACCGCCTCGTCCGCGTGGGCGATCCGGGCGGGGATCGTCCCCTCGGCGATCCGGCAGAAGAGGCAGTCGCTGGCGCTCATCGGGGTCTCCGTGCGTTGCGGTGCATCGATCGTAGCGGGTCTGCTCAGGCGCCCGGCTTCGCCATCATCAGCCACCCGATGAGGCCGATCGCACCGGCCATCCCGTAGCTGATGTAGCGCTGCCGCCGCGCGCGGCGCTTCCAGCGCTCCTGCTCCTCCGGTGACGCATCCGAACGGAGCCCCACGAGACGCCGCAGGCCGGGCCGCTGGATGAAGAAGGAGGTGACGAGGACGCCGGTGTAGATCGCGAGCCCGGCGAGGAGCCAGGGCTGCTGGGCGAAGGCGGGACCGAGGATCGAGAGCATCCCCACCCCGGTCACCGCGACCCCGACCCCGATGACCGTCGTCCCGTTCCGCTCCAGCCAGAGGAGGCCGCGGACGAACCGGCCGGGCGGGGCGACGACCGGGGTGCCGTCGCGCGCCCGGGTGCGCATCGTGAACGGGAGGAGGAAGCTCGGCAGGAAGAGGGAGAGCGCGAGCGTGATGTGGGCGAGAAGGAGGACGGGGAAGAGCGCGGGCGGGATCATCTCCGATCCCCGGCCGGACGCTCCACGTCCAGCGCCACCCAGTCGCCCTCGGCCGTGCGCTCACGGACGACGAGCCCGGCGCTGCGGAAGGCGGCCACGACCTCCGGCTCGCGGTCGATGAAGATCCCCGAGGCAAGGAGGCGGCCACCCGGGCGGAGGGCCGCGGCCAGCTCCCCCGAAAGGTCGACGAGGAGGGAGGCGATGAGGTTCGCGAGGACGAGGTCGAAGGGGCCCTCCGCGACGGGGAGGGAGCCGGTCCGGGCGCCGATCCGGCGGGCGAGCCGGTTGCGGCGGGCGTTCGCGAGGGTGGCCTCCACGGCGATCGGGTCCGTATCCACGCCAAGCACGCTCTCGGCCCCGAGCAGCCCCGCGGCGATCGCGAGGATCCCCGAGCCACAGCCGACGTCGATCGCCCGGGCGCCGGCGACGATCCCCTCGTCCCCCCAGCGCTCGATCCCGGCGAGGCAGAGGCGCGTCGTGGGATGGAGCCCGGTCCCGAAGGCCATCCCGGGATCGAGGGCGAGGACGACATCGCCCGGCCGGCTCCGATGGCGGCGCCACGTGGGCCGGATGACCATCCGGCGCCCGACACGCAGGACCGGGAAGTGCGCCTTCCAGGCGGCCGCCCAGTCCTCCTCGTGGACGGCGCTCACGGAGAGCTCGCCGATCGGACGCAGCCCGAAGGCCTGGAGGTGGCCGAGCGAGCGGCGGGCGCTCGCGATCGCGGCGTCCGCGGCGACCGGGTCGCGCCCGGGCAGGTAGGCGCGGACGATCGCGGGACGGGAGGCATCGACCTCCGCGGCAAGCCCCTCCGCGACGAGACGGAAGGGCATCTCCACGGAGACCCCACCGGGGGCGACGCGGGCCAGGATCTCGCTCACCGCCTCGACGGCCTCCTGGTCCGCCTCCACGGCGAGCTCCAGCCAGGTCCCCGCGGCGATCGTGCCGTCGCCGCTCAGCTGATCGCGTCCTTGAGCCGGTCCGTCAGGCCGCGCTTGCCGCGGCCGCCGCGCGGGCGCGCGTCCGGCTCGGTGGGCGCATCCTCGGCATGGTGCTCGCCGGACTCCTCGGCGAGCTCCTCGAGCAGCTCGCGCTGACGGGCGGTCAGCTTCGTGGGGACGCGCAGGTCGACGAGGACGTGGAGGTCGCCGCGGACGTTCGCCCGGCGAAGGTGCGGGACGCCCCGGCCACGGAGGCGGATCTCCGCCCCGTGCTGGGTCCCGGGCCGGATCTCCACCGTCTCCTGGCCGTCCGGCGTGGGGACGGAGATGCGCGCGCCGAGCGCGGCCTGGGTGATCGAGACGGGGAGCTCGAAGAAGAGCTCCGTCTCCTCGCGGCGGAGCTGGGGGTGCGGCTCCACGTGGATGACGACGTAGAGGTTCCCCGGAGCGCCCCCGCGCGGACCCGCCTCCCCTTCCCCGGAAAGCCGGATCTGGTGGCCGTCGTCGATGCCCGCGGGGATCGTGACGCGGAGGGTCCGCTTCCGCTCCGCACGGCCTTCCCCGCGGCAGGCGGTACAGGGCTGGGTGACGATCCGGCCCTGCCCGCGGCACTGGCCGCAGGTGGTCACGTTCACCATCTGGCCGAGCATCGTGGAGCGGACCTGGCGGATCTCGCCGGAGCCCTGGCAGCCGGGGCAGGTGGTGGGGGTCGTCCCGGGCGCGGCGCCGCTGCCGTCGCAGGCCTCGCAGCGGCCGGCGGCGGCGAAGGCGATCTCCTTCTCCGCGCCGCGGATCGATTCCTCGAAGGAGAGCCGGAGGTCGTAGCGCAGGTCCGCCCCGGTCGGCGGGCGGCCGCGACGGGTTCCGGCCTGCGCACCGCCGAAGAAGGCATCGAAGATGTCCCCGAAGCCGGAGAAGCCGCCGAAGGGGCCGTAGCCCTCGGCGCCGGAGCCACCGACCCCTGCCCGGCCGAAGGTGTCGTAGGCCTGGCGCCGCTGCGGGTCGGAGAGGACCTGGTAGGCCTCGTTGATCTCCTTGAAGCGCTCGTCCGCGCCGGGCTCGCGGTTCACATCCGGGTGCCACTGCTGGGCGAGCTTCCGGAAGGCCTTCTTCACCTCGTCGTCGGACGCTCCGCGCGGGACCCCGAGGATGTCGTAGTAGTCGCGAGCGGTCGTCATCGGCAGGACGGAGTATAGGGAAGAGCGGGGACCTCCCCGGCGCAGCAGGCCATCACCCGTGGTTCGCACAGGTATCGTGGGGCGGATGCCCTCCCCCGCGCCGATCCGGATCGAGGCGGCGACCGCCCGCCGCTTCCTCGTCCGCCGCCATGCCCTCGCACCCGCCCGCGCCCTGACCGGCGGGGCGGACGGGGTCGCCGCGCTCGTGGACCGGATCGGCTCGGTCCAGTTCGACCCGATCGCGGTGGCCGGCCGGAACCACGATCTCGTCCTCCACGCGCGGGTCGCCGGCTACCGTCCGGAGTGGACCACGACCCTCCTCGGCGAGCGACGCGCGCTCATCGAGCTCTGGAACAAGGGCCTGAGCCTCGTGCCGATGGCCGAGGTCCCGTGGCACCGCGACACCTGGGACCGGACCCGGGAGCGCTACGAGACGGAGCTCTTCCCGCGCCTCCGGGGAACGATCGATGCGCTCCTCACCCGGATCGACGCCACGGGTCCGATCACGAGCACGGACGGGGGGCCGGGCCCGCGGATCGACTGGTGGTGGGGGCCGACGAGCGAGGTCCGGGCGGCGCTGGAGGCGCTCACCGTGGCCGGGATCCTCGGCGTGACCCGCCGGGAGGGGAACCGCCGCTGGTTCGACCGGATCGAGCGGATCGTCCCTCCGGCGATCCTCGCCGAGCGCCATCCGCCCGCGGACGCCGCGCGTCACCGCCTCCTCAGCCGCTACCGGGCGCACGGGCTCCTCGGCACGGCAGGGCAGCCCGAGGTCTGGCTGGACATCGCCCCCGCCCGCCGGACGCCCGCGCTCCCGGCGGAGGCCCCGGTCCGGGCCGAGCTCCACGCCGATCTCGTCGCAAGCGGCGCGCTCCTCCCGGTCGCCGTGGAGGGGGTCCCGGGGATGCGCTTCATCGTCCGCGAGGACCTGCCGCTCCTGGAGGCAGCCGGCCGCGAGGGCGCGCTCCCCGGCCCCCGGACCGCGACCCTCCTCGCCCCGCTCGACCCGCTGATGTGGGACCGCTCCCTGCTCGCCTCGCTCTTCGGCTGCGACTACCGCTGGGAGGTCTATACGCCGCCGGCACGGCGGCGCTGGGGCTACTACGTCCTCCCCGTCCTCGCCGGGGACCGGATCGTGGGACGGATCGAGCCCCGCTTCGAGCGCGCGAGCGGGAGCGCCCGGATCCTCGGCTGGTGGTGGGAGCCGGGGATCGACCCGGACGCCGACCCCGGCCTCGTCCCGGCGATCCGCGCGGCGATCGCGGCCTGGGCGGGCTTCGGCGGCGCGCGCCGGATCGGCTGGGCCACCGGGCTCGCAGCCGAGAAGCGCCGCTTCGGGACGATCGCCCCGGAGGCCGCCGGCTAGCGGAGGAGGAGCTTCCCGAGCCGGCGCGAGGTGATGCTCATCCCGACGAGGCCGAGGACGAGGAGATAGACGACGTCGAGGACGATCGCGGGGTCGGGCTGCCCGGTCGAGAGGGCACGGAGGAGGTGGATCCCGCGGTAGAGCGGCGTGAGCTCCACGATCGTGCGGATCGGCTCCGGGTAGGCCGTGACCGGGAAGAAGGTCGCGCTGAAGAGGAAGAGAGGGAGGGTGAAGACCGCCACGAGGTCGAAGTCCTGCCAGCGGCGCATCCACGTGGTGGCGGCGGTCCCCACGCCGGCCGCCGCGAACCCGATGAGGAGCGAGCCGGGGATCGTGAGCAGGACGAGCGGCGAGAGCGCGAGCCCGAGGAGGAGCATGAGGACGACGAAGGCGACCGCGTAGAGCGAGCCGCGGATGAGCGCCCAGGCGACCTCGCCGGAGGCGACATCGGCGGGTCCGAGCGGCGTGGCGAGGACGGCGTCGTAGGTCCGGGCGTAGCGCAGCTTGTAGAAGAGGTTGAAGGTGCTGTCGTAGAGCGCGCCGTTCATCGCCGCGGTGGCCATCAGCGCGGGCGCCACGAAGACCGCGTAGGGGAGCCCCTCGATCTCGCCCACGAGGGCACCCATCCCGTAGCCCATCCCGAGCAGGTAGAAGAGTGGCTCGAAGAAGCCGGTCACGAGCGCGATCCAGGAGCGGCGGTAGACCCAGACGTTCCGCTCCAGGAGGCGGATCCCGCGGCGCCCGGGGAGGCCGGTCGTGCCGGGCATGAGGCGGGCGAGGGAGGCGAGCATCAGGCGATCAGCCGGCGCCGGAAGAGCGCCGCGGCAGCCACTGCGCCCACCACGAGGTAGGCGAGGAGGACGGCGAGGTGGAGCGCCATCGCCGGGTCCGGCGTGCCGAGCGCGATCGCGCGGGTCAGCGCCACCCCGTGCGCGAGCGGCGTGAGCCAGGCCACGAGCTGGAGGATCGCGGGGAGCTCCGCGATCGGGAAGAAGGTGCCGGAGAAGAGGGCGAGCGGCGTGATCACGAAGCGGAAGAGGATCGTGAAGCCCGCGTCCCCGCGCTGGGTCGCCGAGAAGGCCTGGATCGGGGCCGCGAAGGCGAGCCCGGTGAGCACAGCGGCGGGGACCATGAGCGCACCGCGGAGCGGGTCGGTCGCCCCGAGCGCGACCGCGATCGCCGAGAAGACGGAGGCGGCGATCACGAGGCGGACGGCGACGAAGGCGAGGTTCCCGATCGCGATGTGGCGCGGCAGGAGCGGCGTGGCCACGGCGGCCTGGTAGGTCCGGTCCCAGCGCAGCCCACCCATCACCGGGTAGGTCGATTCGAAGGCGGCGGTCTGCATCGCCGACGAAGCGAGCAGGCCGGGTGCGAGGAAGGCGAGGTAGCCGACCCCCGCGAGCGCGGAGCCCCCCGCGTCCACGAACGACCCGAGCCCGATCCCGATCGAGCCGAGGAAGAAGAGCGGGCTGACGAAGGTCGTGATCGCCGAGCCGCGCCAGGTCCGCCGGTAGCGCAGGAGGTGGTGCTCGAGGATCCGGATCGAGCCGCCCGTCCGCATCGCGCCGCGCACGATCAGTCGACGAGCGTCCGGCCGGTCAGCCGGAGGAAGACATCCTCGAGCGAGCTCCGCCGGACGAGGGTGGCGACCGGCCGGAGCCCCCGGTCGTGGAGGGTGACCGCGGCCGCCTCACCATCCTGGGTGTAGAGAAGGGTCCGGTCCGGGAGGACCTCGATCCGCTCCGCGACCCCGGCGAGTCGCGGATCGTCCTCCGCGGGGCGCGCGTCCGGCGCGAAGCGGACCTCGAGGACCTCGCGGGTCGCGTGCTCGGCGATCAGCGCGCGCGGCGACCCCTCCGCCACGATCCGCGCCTTGTCCATGACGACGAGCCGGTCGCACAGCTGCTCCGCCTCGTCCATGTAGTGGGTCGTGAGGACGAGCGAGACGCCGTCCTGCTTCAGGCGGTAGAGGCGGTCCCAGAGGAGATGGCGCGCCTGGGGGTCGAGCCCGGTCGTGGGCTCGTCCAGGAGGAGGAGGCGGGGGCGGTTCACGAGCCCGCGCGCGATCGTGAGCCGCCGCTTCATCCCGCCGGAGAGCGGCTCCACCTCGTCACCCGCGCGATCGGCGAGCTGGACGAAGTCGAGGAGCTCGTCCGCACGCGCCCGCGACTCCCGGTAGGAGAGGTCGAAGTAGCGCCCGTAGAGGATGAGGTTCTCCCGGACGGTCAGCTCCATATCCAGGGAGTCCTGCTGGGGGACGACCCCGAGGAGGGCGCGGATCCTTGCGCCATCCCGGGCTGGGTCCATCCCCAGGACCCGCAGCTCGCCGCCGGTGGGCGGGGAGACGCAGCCGATCATGCGCATCGTGCTCGACTTGCCGGCGCCGTTCGGGCCGAGGAAGCCGAAGGCCTCCCCGGGGGCGACGGAGAAGGAGATCCCGTCCACGGCGGTGAAGGATCCGAAGCGCTTGGAGAGGTCGCGGGCGAGGACGAGGGGATCGGCGGTGGTCACTTGCGGATGGTACCCGTCCCCCGGCCGGGAGCCCCCGGCGAGGCTGATCACCCGTATCCCCACCGGGAAGCGGGGATTCCCGGATAATCCCCCCATGCGCGTCTCCGCCAAGGCCGACTACGCCGTCCGGGCCACGATCGAGCTCGCCGCCGCCGAGGCGGATGGTCCGCTGAACGCGGAGAAGATCTCCGAGCGCCAGGGGATCCCGCGCAAGTTCCTCGAGACGATCCTCCTGGAGCTGAAGCACGCGGGGATCGTGACGAGCCGGCGCGGCCCGGATGGCGGCTACGCCCTGGCGCGGCCGGCCGCCGAGATCAGCATCGCGGACGTCATCCGCGCCGTGGACGGGCCCCTCGCGAACGTGCGGGGCGACCGCCCCGAGCGGATCGCCTATGAGGGGGCGGCCATCCACCTCACGCAGGTCTGGATCGCGGTACGCGCCGCGCTCCGCGACCTCCTCGAGGCGACCTCGCTCGCCGAGGTCCGCGACGGCACCCTCCCCGAGCGGATCGCCGCCCTCACCGCGGATCCGGATGCCTGGGTGAGCCTGGGGCGGATCCGCGGCGCCGGAAGCGGGAGCGGCCCGGCCGCGGGCTGAGCGCCGGCGGCACACGACCGAGCGGCAGATGACCGAAGGCCCGTCCCCCCGTGCGGGGGGACGGGCCTTCGGCTTCCTGGTCCGGGATGGGGTGACCGCGAGGCCGCCCCGGCGAGGCTAGCGGAGCGCAGCCACCGCGGACTGGATGCCCGCGAGGTCCTTGCCGCGGAAGACGAACTTCCAGCCGTCGTTCTCCTTCTGGCGGATGAGCTTCGCCAGGCTCGAACGGGTCGCCGAGGTGCTCGCGTTATCGGCACCGTCCGTGTCGATGACGAAGATCACCTGGCTCTGGGGGTTCGTGGCCGCCAGCGCGTTGATCGCCCGGGTCGCCGCGTCGTAGAGCGGGGTCCGGCCGGCCGGCCGGAAGCTCTTGCTGTTGAGGTTCGGGACGCTCGTGATCACCCGCTGGCCGTAGCGGTTCACATAGCGCTCGGAGCTGAAGAGCGTGAGGCCGTAGATCGCCATCGGGCGGCGCGCCTGCTGGCCGGCAAGGAAGCGGTTGTAGTCGCGGATGACGCGGTTCGCGGCCGAGGTCATCGAGCCGCTCTCGTCGAGGAGGACGTGGACCGTGGCGGCCTCGGTGACCGTCTCGGTGCTGTCGTTCGAGACGAACGTGCCGGAGGCGGCGGTCGCGGTGTTCACGATCTCGCCCGCGTCGATGTCGTCCTGGGTGACGCTGTAGCTGCCGACGCAGACGATGTGCTCGCCGACGTCCAGGTGGTCGTCCTCGTCACCGATCATGACCAGGCTCGGGCACTCGGCATCGGGGACCATCGGGTCGTTGATGACGATCGGGCCGGCGGCCGGGCCCTGCCCGACGTTCTCGACGCGGAAGCGGTAGAGGACGGTGGAGCCGACGATCGGGGTGAACTCCGGCTCGGCGGCCTTCTTCGTGAGCTCAAGGACCGGGAGCGGGATCTCGACGATGATCGGGACACCGCCCTCGCCGTTCGCGCACTGGCGCCCGGAGTCGAGGTACTGGCCCTCGGCGGAGTTGTCCGAATTGTGGTCCTTGCCGCCGGCGACGAGCTGCTTCGCGTCCTTGGGGACGATCGCCTCACCCTCGAACTTGTACTTCACGTCGTAGGTGACGACGCAGATCTCGTACGTGCCGGGGCCGCCGTAGGTGTAGCTGATCGGGCCCCAGGTCCCCGTGACGCCGCGCGGGGCATCATCCGAGGCGCCCTGGAGAAGGGGCAGGCCGCAGTCACCGAGGCCGCCGTTCGCGTCCGAGGTGCGCACGAGGTTGTCCTCGGCGGTGCCCATGTGGTAACCGACGCCCTTGGGAGCGCCCTTGCTCTTGATGAAGTTGCCGTCCCAGCCGTCGCCCCAGTCCGCGGCCCAGCCGACGGCGCGGTTGGCAGAGGTGCCGGGGCCGCACGGATCGGTCTTGTCCTCCCAGACCCACGTCCCGGTGAGCGTGACGGTGGCACCGTCCTGCTCGACGTCGACGGAGGTGGGGTACGGGGCGTCCGCGAAGGCGACCGCGGCGGTGGCGAGGACCATGCCGGCCCCCAGGATCGACGCCCGCAGGAGGCGGCCGCGAACGGCGCCACCCAGGCTGGAACGGAACTGCATCGTGGCTCTCCCCTTTGCTTTTCGGGCGGCGACCGGCGCCTTGGGAACCCGCGTCGGGTAGACCGAACGCCTGCGTTCGGATAGGACGAAAGTACCACGCAACCGCGGAGGTTGTCAGGGTGCAGGAGGTGTTCCGGCGACTCCGCGGTGCCCCACGGCACCGCTCCCCACCGACCCCGGGCGCGGGTCAGGGGATGAGGCGGCCCTGGAACTGCGGCTGGGCGACGATCGCGGCGTAGGCGGCGAGCGCGGCGGGGGGCTGGCTGAGCCGCCAGTCCGGGTGGTCGGCGTCCTCGGTCCGCACGTCGAACCAGACGATCGCGAGGATCTCCGGGAAGGCCTCGTGGACCGCCGGATAGCCGTCCCGGATCCAGTCCGCCTTGTAGCCCTCGATCGCCGGCGTCCCCGTCTCCGCGACGATGATCGACTTCCTGGGTGCCACCTGGCGGAGGGCGCGCACCGAGGGAAGGAAGAGCGACGTCATCGAACGCGCCGGCAGCCATTCCGTCTGCCAGTCGAAGGCGCTGAAGCTCGTGTGGTGGACCCACCGGTTCCCGGGATAGATCGTGGAGTAGCGGCCGCACCAGGGGCAGAGCATGTAGGGGCTCCAGACGAAGCGGACGTTGCGCGCTCCCTCCGCACGGAAGATCCGGACGATATGGCGCCAGGCCTCCTTGAAGGTGGTTGCGGTGTTGCTGAAGCGCCCGATCCCCCACGGGAACCAGGTCCCGTTCATCTCGTGGGCGAAGCGCAGGTAGACCGTCCCACCCCAGGCGGCCGCCGCCCGGGCCCAGCCCCGGATGTAGGCGTCATGGCGTCCCGAGGCGATCCGGGCATACGTGTAGCGGCTGCTCAGCTGCCGCGAGGGGTCGACCGGCTCCCAGTTCACCATCGGGGCGATCCCACGGTCGCGGAGCGCATCGAGGAAGGTGGCGGAGGGGAAGGGCGCGGTCGGCCCGCCCCACGCGGACCAGAGGGTCCAGATCGCCGGCGCGACCCCGCCCACGCTCGCAGTGAAGGAATCGACCTCCGCGATGTCGTCGCTCGGGAGGTGCCCGACCCCGAGCGCAAGGGGCCGTGCGGCGGCCGCGGGGACGGGTGCGGCCAGCGCGACGAGGAGGACGGCGAGGAGGGCGGTGGTGGCGCGGACCCGCATCACGGGCGGTCACCCGCGAGGCCGAGGGCCGCTCGCGCGATCGCGAGCGCCTCCGGGGCGGCGAGCGCGGCCGGGATCCCCGGAGGGATGCTCCCATCGCCGGGGAGATACGCGGAGCGCAGCCGGGACGGCAGGGCCTCCGCAGCGTCCGCGTGGTCGAGCGCAGCGAGGCCACGCAGGAGGGTGGCGACGACCGGCGCGAGCCGGTCGGGGTCGGCCGCGTCGGCCGCGGAGGCGAGGACGACGAGCGCGGGACCCCCCTCCCCGTCCGCGCGCCAGCCGGCGATCGTCCGCGGGCCGGCGGCGTCCGCGGCGAGCGCCGCTGCGAGGTCGGCGGGCACGATGGCGAGCTCGGCACGGCCGGCAGCGAGCTCGGCGATCGGATCCGCGGCCGGGAGGGCGACGACCCCGGAGAGACCCGCGAGCGCAGCGACCCCGAGGAGGCCGGCACGCTCGAGCGGGAGGGCTGCGCCGGGGTCATCGGCCGGGGTCGCGACGCGGATCGTCCGACCGTCCCCAGGAGGGAGGGCGGGGAGCGCGGGGTCCGGCGCGGCGCCGCGGCGCGCCTGGGCGGCGTTCAGAGGCCCGAGGGCGATCGCGTCCCCCGGGATCGGGAGAGGACGAGCACGCGCGGCGGCCCAGGCGTGGAGAGCGGCGAGGCCACCGTCCTCGCCGGGGGTGCCGAGCCCGCCGTCCGCCGGCCGGAAGTCCTCGAGGTCGCTCGGCCAGCCGGCGACGACCGCATCCGTGTAGACGATCCCCGCCATCCGCGCGGCACGCTCGAGGGCCGGGTCGTTCGCAGGGTCGGCGAGCGCCGCGAGGCCCGCGAGGTAGGCGTCGAGGAAGGCCGCGAGGGTGGCGGGCGCCGTCCCGGGAAAGGCGGAGCCGGCGACGAGGAGCTCCCCACCCCACTCCTGGCGGTCGACGAGGAGCGGGGCGCCGGCGCGCGAGAGCGCGAGGCGGTCCGCGTTCCGGACCGGCGCGAGCGCGACCTCTCCCGCGAGGAGCGGCGCCAGCCAGGCATCCGGGCCACCGGGCGGGAGGAGGACCGGGTCGATCGCCGGATCGACCGGCCGGCCCGCCTCGGCGAGCGCGGCGAGGATCGCGGCCAGGCGCTCCGGATCGTCACCCAGGATGAGGGGGGCGCCCGAGGGGAGCGGGGTGGGTGCCGCGGCGATGAGGTTGGGCCACCAGGGGCGGTATCCGGCGATCACGATGAACGGCTCCCCGCGGCGGATCGCGTCCATCGCCTCCGCGACGGGAACGACGGCGATCTCGACGCGCCCGTCACGGAGCGCCGCCAGACCGTCCGGGGCGGGGACGAGGGTGAGGGGCTCGAGCCCGGCGGCAGCCACCGCCCCGGAGATCTCCGCAGCGAGGAAGGGGGCGCGGCCCGCGAGGTCCTCCGTGCGGTAGCCGATGCGGAGCGCCGGGATCTCCACCGGAGCGGCCGGCGGAGCGGACGACGGCCGGGGCGATCGGCGGGGCTTCCGGGTGGGTGCCGGGGTGGCCGGGGGCGGGGAGCAGCGGACGGCGATCGCGACCCTGCCGTCCGAGCCCGCGGCAGAGGCCCGGATGCGCCGGTCTCCGGCGGCGACCGCCAGGGTGAGGACGACGGTGGTGGTGCCGTCCGCAGCGGTCACGCCCTGGGTGGCGGAAAGGCGATCGCCGGAAGCCCCCTCGGCGATCGTCCAGCGGACGACCTGGCGGCGGACCGGCCGGCCGGTCTCGGTGGAGAGGACGGTGGCGCGCAGCTCGACGGAGCGCCCGCAGTCGACGGCACGCGAGGGGCCGGAGATCCCGACCTGGTAGACGGGAGCCGGGCCGTAGGCGAGGGCGGGGAGCGCACCGGGGAGGGCTCCGGCGAGGACGAGGGCCACGAGCACGGCTGCAAGGGCCCGGCGTCCCCGTGCGACGCCTGGGAGGATCGAGAGCATGCTGACCTCGGACGGGAAGGGCCGCGTCGGGGCAGTATAGCCACGGCCCCCCGGACCCCCGATCCGGGCCCCCCGAGCCGAGGACCTTCCGATCGACCCTGCCGTGACCCCCTCCCCCGGCCGCCGCGCCCGGCGATCCCGGCGGCGTGCGCTCCTCCTCGGTGCCGGCGTCGTGCTTGCGCTCGGCGCGGTCGCGGTCGTGCGCTACCTGCCGCTCGCGCTTGCGGCGGCCGAGACCCGGGATGCAGCGGAGCGGCTGGCGACGACCCTCGCGGATGCCGGCCCGGAGATCGTGGTGACGGGGGGCACCGCCGCGCTCCGGGCGGATGCGGACGCGATCCTTCGTGGGTCGGCACGGCTTGGGGATGCGCTCCGGGGTGATCCGCTCGCCGGCCTCGTCCGTCTCCTGCCCGGCGGCGCAGCCCAGGTGGACGGGGCGGTCGCGCTCACGGATGCGGCGGCGGCGGCCGCGGAGGCCGCGCTCCTCGCGCTCGACCTGGCCGGCATCATCGAGCAGGAGAGCGCGGCGGCGGACCCCCTCCCTGCGCTCGTCCGGGCGGTCGCGGCGAGCGAGCCCGATGCGCTCCGTGCCGCGGAGCTCCTGGGCCGCGCGGCGGCCGCCGCGGCATCGGTCCCGGCCACGGCCGCAGGCCCCCTCCGGAGCACGGCCGAGCGGGTCGCGAGCCTCGCCGTCCGAGCGGAGCCGCTCGTCCGCTCGTGGGCGTCGATCGCCGGGGCGCTCCCGGCGATCGCGGGGATCGAGGGCGAGCGACGCTACCTCCTCCTCGCGCAGAACCCCGCCGAGATCCGGCCCACCGGCGGGTTCATCGGGACCTACGGGATCGTCACGCTGCGGGACGGCGGGCTCGCCGGGGTGACGGTGGACGACGTCTACCGGCTCGACGGTCAGCCCGGGCTCCCCCGGCAGGAGCCGCCCCCCGCGCTCGCCGCGCGCCTCCTCGGCCGGGGCTCGTGGGAGCTGGCGGACGCGAACTGGTCGCCGAACTTCCCCGAGGCGGCCGCGGATGCCCTCCGCCTCTACGGAGCGGAGAGCGGTGACGATCGGATCGACGGCGTGATCGCGCTCGGGACGGGGGCGATCGACCGGCTCCTCCGCGTCACGGGGCCGCTCACCCTGCCGGAGAGCGGGATCGTGGTGCGCGCGGGCGAGACGCTCCCCGTCATCCTCGGCGCGACGCGCACGGAGGGGACGGACCGGAAGGCCCCGATCGCGGAGCTCGCGGAGGTCCTCCTCGCCCGGCTCCTCGCGCTCCCGGCTGCCGATCGGGCGGGGCTCGTGCGGGAGCTCCCGGGGCTCGTCCGGAGCCGCGACCTCCAGGCCTGGCTCGTCCGGCCCGCGGAGCAGGCCCTCCTCGCCGGGACGCCGCTCGCCGGGGAGCTCCTCGCCGGACCCGGCGACCACGTGGATCTCGTCGATGCGAACGTCGCCCCGTCATCCAAGCTCAGCCCGGTCGTGGAGCGCGCGTGGATGCTCTCCGCCGCGCTCGGGGCGGACGGATCGGTGGAGCACGCGTTGCGCACGACGTGGCGGAACCGCGGGGATGCGGACGACCCCCTGACGCGCCTCCTCCGCGCGGCATCGGAGAGCGAGGAGGGGCTCTACGGGCTCTATGTGCGCCTCCTCGTCCCGGGCGGGAGCGAGCTCCTCGCGCTCGAGGGGATGAGCCGGCTCCCGGTCAGCGGCGTGGAGGAGACGACGACGATCGCGGGCCGTACCGCGTGGGGCAGCTACCTCCTCATCCCGCCCGGCGAGGCCTGGCTCGCCCACGCGTGGCGGACGCCGGCGGTCGTCCTGGCCGAAGGAGAGGGACGGCTCTACCGGCTCTCCCTACGGAAGCAGCCGGGGATGGGCCCGGAGCCGGTGACGATCGCGATCCGTCTCCCGGCAGGGGTGCGCCCGGCGAGCCTCTCCCCCGGCCTCGTGGCGGAGGGCGAGACGGTCCGGTGGTCCGGGACGCTGACGGAGGACCTCGTCCTGGAGCTCCGGTGGCTCCCGTGAGCGGCGGGGGGATCCTCGCGGTGGTCGTCGTGAACCACCGGCGCCACGACCTTCTCGCCGGCTGCCTCGCGAGCCTCGCCGCCTCCACCCGGCGGCCGGAGATCGTCGTCGTGGTGGACAACGAGAGCGACCCTGCCGCGCTCACGGCGGCGCTCGACCCGGTCGCCGGCGCCTTCGACCTGCGGCCGCGCCCGGACGCCGGGAACAAGGGCTACGCGACGTCGTGCAACCGCGGCGCTGCCGCTGCCCCGGAGGCGGACCGGCTCCTCTTCCTGAACGCGGACACGGAGCTGGGCCCGGACGCGCTCGCCGCCTGCCTGGACGCGCTGGAGGCGGACCCCCGGACCGGGATCGTGACCGCGCAGCTCGTGCGGCCGGACGGAGAACGGGACCACGCCTGCCACCGCGGGCTCCCGACGCCGTCGGCAGCCCTCTTCCATACGCTCGGGCTCGACCGGCGCTTCCCGCGCTCGCGGCGTCTCGCGCGCTACACGCTCGGCTGGCTCGATCCGGCATCGACCCACGAGGTGGAGGCCTGCTCGGGAGCCTTCCTCCTCGTCCGGTCCGCCCTTCTCGCCCGTGTCGGGGGCTGGGACGAGGCCTACCGCTTCTACGCCGAGGATCTCGACCTGTGCGCGCGGGTCCGGGCGGCCGGGTCGCGGATCGTCTACGTGGGCTCGGCGCGGGTCCTCCACGTGAAGGGGGCGTCGAGCGGGATCGGGCGGCCGGAGGCGGAGCTCGATGCGGCGCAGCGCGCGATCCGCGATCGCGTGCGCGGCGAGATCGCCCGCTCCCACCGGCGCTACTGGGAGCTCCACCTGGCGGCCGGCACGCCGCGACCCCTCCGCGCTCCCGTCCGTGCCTGGCTGGCGCTCACGGAGCGCCGCGCGGGTCAGGGTCGCGGGTCCGCCTGAGGCCTCGGCCCGGCGGCGGCGAGCCGGGCGAGGGCGCGCCGCTTGCGCAGCGCGCCGGGGAGAAGCCGGAGGAACGAGGGGAGGATCGCGAGGCGGCGTGGGTCCGCCACCAGGAGGAGGGCGAGCGAGGCGAGCTCGCGCCACGCGATCCAGGGCAGGTCGCGCAGAACGGCGGGGAGCGGGTCGTTCTTCACCTGCATCAGCCGCTGGTTCCGCCACGAAAGGGCACGGATCCAGGGCGGCGCGCTGCGCAGGGCCCGGACCGCGGCGAGCGCACCGGTCCCGGCGGGCCCCGGCGCGCTCCTGCCATGCCACGCGATGGCATCCGGGAGGTAGGCGGTCCGCCATCCGAGCCGGCGGAGGCGCCAGGCAAGGTCGACATCCTCCTTGTACATGAAGAAGTCGCCGTCCAGGACCTCCGGCCCATCGCGCCCGGGGAGACGCGCCGCAAGAAGCGCCGCGCGGCGGTGGACGGGCGCGGGGCCGTCCGCCCCCCAGACCTCGCCCGGCACGGCGTGCGCGGGGCCGTCCGCCATCCCCTGCGCCCGGCTCGTGACGCGCCGGTCGCGGTGGAGGACGAGCCCCGTCGTGTCGAGGAGATCCTCGCGCCGGCCCGGCCCGGCGAGATGGCGGATCCGCCCCTGGACGGAGCCGATCGCCAGGTCAGCCGCGAGGGCGGCGCAGGCATGGACGAGGAAGCGCGGATCGAGCTCCACGTCCTGGTTGAGGAGGAGGATGGCAGCGCCGCGCGCCTCCCCGATCAGCCGGTCCTGGCCCCGCGCATAGCCCACGTTCTCCCCCGCGACGATGACGCGGATCCGCGGGTCCGCTGCCGCTGCGGCCCGGAGGAGCGCCACGGAGTCGTCCGAGGAGCCGGAATCGAGGATGAGGAGCTCCAGGTGCACCTCCTCCTGGCGGAGGACGGAGGCGAGACAGCCGGGGAGCCAGGCCGCTCCGTCGTGGACGACGAGGGTGACGGTGACCTCGGGAAGGGGGAGCTCGGACACTCGCCGAGTCTAGCCACGGGGTGCGACGGCAGGCGTTTGACGGGGGGACGGGGCGCTCCTATCGTCCGTTGGTGCCGTTGTCCCTCCTCCCCGCTCCGCCGCTGCGCCGGTCGTGAGCCTGCGTACCGACCTGCCGCCGGCCGTCGCGATCATCCCGCCGGGCGGCTGGCCCGGGTGGGGGCTCGCCGAGGCGTGGCGCCTCCGGAGCACCTGCCTCGTCCTGGCGCGCCGCTCGCTCCGGGTGCGCTACCGGCAGACCCTCGTGGGCGCGCTCTGGGCGGTCCTTCAGCCGCTCCTCATGATGGTCGTCTTCACGACCTTCCTCTCCGTCATCGCCGGCGTCCGGTCGGATGGGACGCCCTACCCGGTCTTCATCTACGCGGGGCTCCTCCTCTGGGGGGCGGTCGCCAAGACGGTCGCCGAGGGGACGACGAGCCTGATCGCCGAATCGGGCCTCATCCGGCAGGTCTGGTTCCCACGTGTCTACTGCCCGGCGGCGGCGATGATCGGGAGCCTCGTGGACCTCGCGATCGGCGCGCTCGTCCTCGTGGGCTTCCTCGTGGTCTACGGGATCCCCCTCACCCCCACCGTCCTTCTCGCCCCGCTCTTCCTCGGCCTCGCGCTCGTGGCCGCCCTCGGGATCGCGCTCTGGACCTCCGCCCTCAACGCGGCCTGGCGCGACGTCGGGCACCTCCTCCCCTTCCTCCTCCAGGTCTGGCTCTTCACCTCGCCGATCGTCTACCCCGCCTCGCTCATCCCCGCGGAGCTGCGGCTCGTCTACGCCCTCAACCCGCTCGTCGCGGCCGTGGGTGGCTTCCGGTGGGCGATCTTCGGCGGGGCACCCCCGGAGATCGCGGAGATCGCGGTGGGCGGGCTCGTCGCGCTCGCCGTCCTCGTCTCCGGCTATGCCTTCTTCCGGCTCCGCGAGCCGTCCTTCGTGGACGTCGTCTGAGGATGGAGGAGCCGGTCGTCATCCGGGTCGAGGGGCTCGGCAAGCGCTACGCGATCGGGGCGACCCCCACCGGCGGCGGCCTCTACGACCGGATGGGGCGCCTCCTCGGGAGCCACCGCGTCCCGGAGGGCGATGCGCACCCGAGCGTCTGGGCGCTCCGCGACGTGAGCTTCGATGTGCGGCGCGGGGAGGTCCTCGGGGTCCTCGGGCGGAACGGGTCCGGGAAGTCGACCCTCCTGCGCATCCTCGCGCGGGTCACCGCGCCCACGGAGGGACGGGCGGAGACCCGCGGACGGGTCGGCTCCCTCCTCTCCCTCGGGACCGGCTTCCACCCGGAGCTGAGCGGCCGGGACAATATCGCCCTCGCGGGCGCCCTCCTCGGCATGGCACGCGCGGACGTGGCGGCGCTCACCGGGCCGATCATCGAGTTCGCGGAGGTGGGGCGCTTCCTGGACACCCCGATGAAGCACTACTCGAGCGGGATGTACGCCCGGCTCGCCTTCTCCGTCTCGATCCACCTGGCGACCGAGATCATGCTCCTGGACGAGATCCTCTCCGTGGGCGACGAGGCCTTCCGGGATCGCTGCCAGGAGCGGATCCGGTCGGTCGTGCGCGAGGGGCGGACGGTCATCTTCGTGAGCCACTCGGGCGAGACGGTGACCGCGCTGTGCGACCGCGCGATCGTCCTGGAGGAGGGCCGGCTCGTCCACGCCGGCGACGCCGCCGAAGCGCTCGCCTGGTACCGGGGCCGGATCGGGAAGGCGGCCGTGCCCGCTTCCCCGGCCGGCGCGGCCGGGGCCGTTCAGCCGCCGAGGTAGATCCGGTCCGCGAGCGGCCCGATCGCGTCGGGGGACCACGCGGCGAGCGTGGCCTCGCGGGCCCGGCGGGCGATCGCCGCGTACGCTCCCTCCCGGTCCCGCGCAACGGCGACGGCCGCGCGGAGCGCCGGCTCCCAATCCTCGCTGTGGGCGATCCACCCCGCGCCGGAACGGACGACCTCGGCTGCGGCCGTGGAGCCCGGTGACGCGATCGAGGGTGTCCCCACCGCTCCCGCCTCGAAGACCTTGAGCGGCGACTTGCACACGGTGAAGCGGTCCTCCTGGAGCGGCACGAGGTTCAGCTCCACGGCCCCCATCCACGCCTGCAGATGGACGAAGTCCGTGCGCGGGACGCGCACGATCCGGCCCGCGTGCCGGAGGATCGGCCCCGTGGGCTCCACGTCCCCCACGAGGAGAAGGCGCAGGTCGTCCATCTCGTCGAAGAGACGGGCGAGGGCGTCCGTGGCGAGGACGAGGTCGCGATCGTGCGACCGGGTCCCGCTGAAGTAGCCGAGATGGATCGCGCCGTCGCCCGCGAAGCGCGCGGACTCCTTCTCGCGCCAGACGCGCTCGGAGATCGCGAGCTGGGGCGGATCGAGGTGGTTCGGGAGGTGGTCGACGCGGACCGGGTGGATCCGCGCCATCTCGGCGGCGAGCGGCTCGGTGGAGGCGATCGCGCGGTCCGCCAGCCGGAAGGTCGCCTGCATCCGGGCGGCGTAGCCGAACCAGTGGGTCCAGGCGGCCTCGTCGTCCCATCCGTAGCCCGTCGTACGCAGGAAGACCGGGATCAGGGCGGGGTCGAGGATGAGGTCGTCGATATCGAAGACCACCTCGCCTCCGTGGCGGTGGACCCGGGAGACGAGATCGTCGATCGCCCACGTGTATCGGGAGCGCACGATGACCAGGGTCCGGAGGAGCGGCGCCAGCGACGCAAGGCGCTCGATCTCGTCCCCGTAGAACCACGCCGTGCCGACCTCGGGATGCCGCTCGGCGAGGAGCTCCGCCATATTCCAGGCGCGGTAGCGGAAGGTCCCCCAGTCCGGCGCCTCCATGAGCCAGGCGATCCGGTGCGGCCGCGCGCGGAGGCGGTCGATCCGCTCCTCGAGCGGGAGGAGCCACGGGTCCCGGTATCCGACCGGTGCACGGTCGACGAGGTGCACCGCTCAGCCGCCGAGGATCCGGTCGATCGCCGGACCGGCGGACGCCTCCCACGAGCGGGCGATCCCCGGGGCCGGGTCGGCGACCTCCGTCCCGGCGATCGCGACCGCTTCGGCGAGCGCCGCGAGAAGGCCGGGGAGCGTGGGCTCCGCGCACAGGATCCGCGGCGAGTAGGCGGAGAGATCCTGCTTCCGGCCATCCCGGGTGGTGACGACGACGGCCCCGGATCCGGCAAGGTCGAGGGGCGGGTAGCTGGGATGCGGCGAGGCCATGAGCGCGAGGCCGAGGTCGGTCGCGGCGACACGCTCGAGGTAGCGGTCGAAGGAGAGGACACCGAGGACCTCGGACCGGACGCCGCGGGCGAAGCGGAGCGGCCGGTCCGCGGTCCCCACGAAGGCGATCTCCCAGCCCGCGGGATCGAGGATCCCGTCCGCGAGCGCGGCGTCGAGGAGCTCGACCCCCCGGTGATAGAGGTTCCGCGGGTGGGTGGGCCGTGCGTGGAAGAGGAGCCGGCGCGGGGCTCCCGCTGCCCGCGGCCGATGGGGAAGGAGGGCGGGGAAGGCGGGCTCGAAGGCGACCCCGGAGCGCTCCACGTTCCGGAACCCCTCCGCGACGAGGTGGTCGCGCAGGAGCGCGGTGTTGACGAGGATCCGGATCCCCTCGGTGGCCATCGTCTCCGCGCAGCGCTGCCGCTCGTCACCGGCCGGGTAGAAGATCCGCTCGTCGTCCTGGAGCAGCCAGATCACCCGCTCGGGCGGGACCGACCCGAGGACGGCGGCGGTCGTGGTCCAGAGGGTCGTCAGCCACAGCTCGTCCGGCCCGTCACCGATCACCGATCCGCCACGACCGACCGCGGCACGATCCGTCTCGAGGCGCGCGGGGATCGGGATCCCGTTGCGGGCAAGGACGCGCGCCACGACCGACCGGTCCGCGGCATCGTCCCGGGTGACGACGCGCAGCGCAGCACCGCGGCGGGCGGCGATCATCGCGCCGATGACGATCGCGGTGGCGACCCCGCCGAAGAGGCTCTCCGGGCCGACGCTGTCCACGACGACCGAGACCCGCGGCCCGGCACCCGGCAGGGCGCGGAGCCGGATCGGGGCGAGCCGGGGGAACCACGCATCGAGATCGACGGGGATCTCCGTCCGGCCCTCGGGAACGATCGCCTCCGTCCGCCCTTCCGCCTTGCCGTGGCGGAGGTAGTGGAGGAGCGGGTTCAGCCCGGCGCGAGCCACATCCTCGTAGAGGGAGAGGTAGCGCGCGCTGGAGAAGCGGGGCCCGGGGTCGCGCCGCTCGCGGCCACCGTGGAGGAGGTAATGGAGGGCGGGGTCCGTCCCGGAGCGGGCCACGTCCGGATAGCGGTCGAGGTACCACGCCGCGTCGAAGAAGCCGCTGCGCAGGATCGCCCGGCGGTCCAGCTCCCGGCGGATCCGGATCCGGAGCGCGGCGGAGAGGCGGCGGGGGTCACGGAGGGATGGCCGGGGACCCGAGGGGGACGTCACAGGGCAGGATCGCTCCGCTGAGACCGGGCGGGCCTACGGCGGCGGCCCGCGACGATCTCCGCGATGGTAGCCCGCCGACGGATCACGACGTGTGCGCGTTCCGATCCCGGCGCAGATGCCGGGCGATCCGGAGCCCCACGGCTTCCGGGGAGAGCTCCTGCTCCACGAGCTCGGCCGCCGCAGCGCCGATCCGCCGCCGGAGCTCCGGGTCGGCCGCCAGCGCACGCATCGCGCGGCTGGCTTCCGCGAGGTCCGGCTCCGCCCAGCGCGCCGCGGGGTCATAGGGTCCTTCCCGCCGCCCCACGGGGACGAGCCGGTAGCCGACGGGGATCCCGGCACCCGGGCGCACGAAGTCCCGGCTCCCCGACCAGTCCGTGGAGATGACCGGGCGCCCGAGGCCCATCGCCTCCGCGATGACGAGCCCGAACCCCTCGCTCCGGTGGAGCGAGACGAAGACATCGCAGGCGTGGAGGAGGGAGTCGAAGGCAGCCCGGTCGAGGGTGCGGTCGATGACGATGACCTCGCGGTCCGCAGGGAGGATCCGGCGCAGCCGGCGCAGGTCCGGCTCGCTCGGGTTGTTCACCTTGACGACGAGCGCGACCCCCGGGTCGCCGGCGGGGAAGGCGTCACAGAAGGCACGGATCGCCCCCTCCGGGTTCTTGCGGTCGGTGACGCTCCAGGGGTCGTAGGCGATGAGGAAGAGGACCCGGTCCTCGGGCAGGCCGAGCTCCGCGCGGGAGAGGAAGGGACCGTGGCGGACCGGGATCGCGTGGGGGATCCGGTGGACGGGGACGGGCGCGACCGCGGCGAGGGCGTCGCGGACGAAGGCCGACGGCGCCCACAGCTCGTCCACGAGCCGGAAGGCGGCGCGCCAGGCGTCCGGGATCGTCTCCAGCTCCCAGGCCCAGACGCCGATCGCATGGCGGCCACGGGTCGCCTCCGCGGGGAGCTGGGAGAGGACGGCGGGGAGGGTGTCCGCGTTGACGTGGAGGATCGTCGTGGCGTAGGCCGGCCGCGTGGCGATCGCATGGACCCAGCTCGTCTCGGCCTGGCGGGAGGCCGGTCCCACGCGCGCCTCCAGGAGGACGAACGGGATCTGCGCGGCACGGAGCGCGGCGGCCATCCCGCGCGTCGCCTCCCCGATCCCCATCTCGGCGCGGAGATAGCCCGCGAGGTTGACCCCCGCATCGGGCGCGCCGCGGGGCGGGTCGCGGAGGTCACGGACACGGTCCCAGTCGAGGTCGGTGTGGGAGCGGTGGACGGTGAGCGACGGGCTCCGGAAGGGGTCGCCGGCGGCGATGACGTCGCGATGCAGGGACCGCAGGCGCCGGTCGTCCTCGGGGGTGGGGGTCCGTCCGCGGGAGGCGCTCTCGCGATGGACGAGGCGGGCATCCGGCGTCCAGAGCACCTCCGCGCCGTGGGCCCGGGCACGCAGGCAGAGATCGACATCGTTGCCGCTCACGGCGAGCGTCTCGTCGAAGCCGCCCAGCGCGTCGAAGAGCGCCCGGGGAACGAGGAGGACCGCGCCGGTCACGGCGAGCGCCTCCCGGGTGACGGCGAGGTCGGCGGGCGCCGCAGGGTCGTGGGGGTCCCGGCCCACGAGCCAGTGGCCGAAGCCGCCGCTCTCGGGGGTCGTGGTGATCCCCGCGTGCTGCACGCTCCCGTCGGGGTAGACGAGGAGCGCACCGACGATGCCGGCCCCGGGACGGAGCGCGTGGCGGACGAGCGCCTCGACCCAGCCGGGGTCCTCGACCTCGATGTCGTCATTGAGGAAGAGGAGGAGCTCCCCACTGGTGGCGGCTGCACCCGCGTTCATCAGGCGCGCCCAGTTGAAGGGCTCGTCGCGTTCGAGGACGCGGACCCCGCGCCGGCGTGCCAGCGCGATCCCGCCGTCATCGCGGCCACGCCCGTTATCGATGAGGAGGAGCTCGCGCTCGGGCCAGCGGGTCCGCTCCAGCCCGTCGAGGAGGGGCTCCACGAGCGACCGGCGCCCGGTGGTGGCGACGACGATCGAGATGGTGGGCCGGCGCGGGAGCGGGTCGACGATCCGGCGCGTCCCGGGCAGCGGACCGGGCACGACCTCCGCCGGACGGCCCCGCCGGGCGAGCGCCGCGCGGACAGCCGACGCCTCGTCCGCCCAACGGTCCTCGGCATCCGCGTCCGGGGCGGGCGCGCTGAGGAGCGGACGGGAGAGGTGGACGGTCTCGATCGGCGCGTCCGCGAGCGCAAGGAGGAGGGCGTAGCGCCAGGCCGGCCGGGAGGGATCGCCGGCGGCCGCCAGCGCCGCCCGGAGGCGTCCTCCGTCCCGGGCGAGGATGACGCCGCCGTAGAGGTCGCGCCCCAGGAGATGCTCGGGGGACCAGGCCGGGGCAAGGATCGGATCGGCATGGCGGCCGGTGGCGTGGACCCGGTCCCGATCCGCGGTGACGAGATCGCGCCCCTCCCCCATCGCGTGCAGGAGGGCCGGCACGGCGCCCGGTGCGAGGGACTCGCCGGCAGCGACCCACGCGCGCAGGCCGCCATCCGGCAGGGCGCCGGGATCGGCCGCCTCCACGACCCGGCGCGGCGGTCCTCCTCCCTCCGCGAGGAGCGCCCGGGCCTGCGCGACGACCGCGGCGTCCGCGCCAGGCGGGAGGTGGAGAAGGATCTCGCGGACGCGACCACCAGGGTCGGCCGGCGCGAGCGAGCGGAGCGTCGTGGCGAGCCCGCCGGCTGCCGCACGCAGGATCTCGAGCGTGATGGCCTCGCCCGCCTCATCGGGGACGGGCGGCGCATCCGGCCCCTCGAGGCGCGCACGCCAGCGGTGCCACCCCGCGGCGGGATCGACGAGCTCGATCGTCCGCTCCACGGTCCGGGTCCCCCCGCCGGTGTCGTGGACGGCGACGAGGAGGTGGTGCTCGCCGGGGAGGATCCGCTCCCCCCGGACCTCGGCGCGGAAGCCGGCGGTCGCAGCACCGGGGAGGCGGGGATGGGCGCCCTCCACGTCCGTGCGCGGGAAGCCCAGCTCGGCAGCCACAAGGGGCCGTCCGTCGAGGTGGAGGTCGACCGAGACGATCGGGACCGTGGAGAGCGCCCAGCCCTCGACGACGATCCCACCGGCGACCCCGAGCTCCCCGGGCGCGGGCCGGTCGACGGCGAGGAGGATCCGGTCCGCCATCCGGTCCACGGGCGCACGGAGGAAGCGCGGAGCGCGACTCTCGGCGAGCCGGAGGAGGAGCTCGGCGCGGATCCGCCGGAGGGTGGGACCCGTCCCGTAGCGGCGGAGATGGACGAGGGCACGGCGCCAGGCCGGGGGGCGCGGCGGCAGCGGGGGAAGCTCCCGGTCGTCGCGGCCGGCAGGGGGAACGGTGGGCACGGCCATCGACCGGATGGTAGCCGGGCACCGGCGGGACGGACGGATGCCGGGCCGCGGCCTACACTTCCCCACCGGCGGGGGGCGGAGGGCGCGCGTGAAGATCATCGTGACGGGGATGCACCGGAGCGGGACCTCGGCGGTCGCCGGCCTGATCGCCGCGGCCGGCATCCCGGCCGGCGATCACGAGCGGACGGCGATCCGGGATGCGAACGACCGGATCCTCGCCGAGCTGGGCTGGTCATGGGACGCGCCACCCCCCGTGCCGCCCGCATTCCCCGACGACCGCCCCGCAGCAGTCACGCTGCTGCGCACGCTGGTCGCTGCGGAGCTCGGTGACGGACCATGGCTCGTCGGGGACCCACGGATCGCCCTCCTGCTCCCGATCTGGCGGAGGGTCGTCGCCGACCGCTGCATCCTCGTCGTGACCGAGCGGCCGATCGACGAGATCGCGCGGTCCCTCGGCGTCCGCGATGACCTCCCGGTCGCCTACTGCCGGGCGCTCGCCCGTGCCTATGCCCGGCACCTGGCGGCCGGTGCCGCGGGTCTGCCGATCGTGCGCGTGGACTACCCGGGGCTCATCGGAGACCCCGTCGGGACCGCGCGGGCGCTCGTCGGCGAGCTGGCCGCGCTCGGTGGCGCGCTGGACCCGGCGCGAGCGGATGCGGCAGCGAGCACGATCGATCCGCTCCTCGACCGGTCGGCCCATCCGGCAGGGAACGAGGGTGACCACGTGGCCGACCGGCGGGCCGTGGCGGTCGTGGACGCGGCGGCGCTCGATGCCCCCGCGGACTCCGACGAGGATGAGGCGCTCCTCGAGCTCCGGAGGCGCCAGCTTGCGGCGCTCCGTCTCGCGAACGAACGTGAGGCGCGCGGGGAGGAGGCGCGGACCGAGGCGGAGATCGCCGAGGTCGAGCTGGCGTGGATGCGCCTGGTCGCGGACGAGGCCCGCGCCGCCCGGCGAGCCGCGGAGGCCGAGGTGCGCCGCCGCATCCTGGAGGCGGCGGGGGTCGGACCCGATCCCGTCCGGCCGGGCGTGGACCCGGGAGCGGGCGTGGTCAGGCCGGCGTGGGCGGGCGCGCCGACGGATGATCGCGCGCTCCTCCGGGAGCTCCTCCTCCTCGCGGGCCGGCGACCCGGTGCGCGGCTGCGCACGCTCGCCCTCCGGGTCCGTCTGCGGCTCGGGCTGCCGAACCCGCTCTTCGACGCGGCCTGGTACCGCGCCTCCTACCCGGACGTTCCCGGGGGGCCCGGCCGGGCATGGATCCACTGGCGGCGCCACGGATGGCGCGAGGGCCGCGATCCCGGCGCGACCTTCCGGACCACCTGGTACCGCACCCGCAACCCCGACGTCGTGGAGGCGGGTGGCGACCCGCTCGCCCACTACCTCCTCCACGGCTGGATCGAGGGCCGGGACCCCTCCCCGCACGTGCATGGCGACGACTACCTGCGCCACTACCCGGATGTCGCCGCAGCGGCGATCTGCCCGCTCCTCCACCACCGGCGTCACGGTGCCGCCGAGGGGCGGACGCTCGCGCACGACCGCATCCCGCGCGGCTGAGAGGTGGACGGCTACACTCCCCGGGCGACGTCCCCGTGGTGGCGTCATGACCGCCGTGAGGTCTCTGCGTGAAGGGCGTGCTCCTCGCGGGTGGGACGGGCTCCCGCCTCCATCCGCTCACCCTCGTGACGAACAAGCATCTCCTGCCGGTCCACGACCGGCCGATGATCCACTACCCGATCGAGACCCTGCGCGGGATGGGGATCCGCGAGGTCCTCGTCATCCTCGGCGGGCGGAGCATCGGGGACATCGTGGAGCTCCTCGCGGACGGGCGGGACCACGGGCTCGACCTCACCTATCGCTACCAGCGGGGCGCGCTCGGGATCGCCCATGCGATCGGGCTCGCCCGCGACTTCGTGGGGTCGGACCCCTTCTGCGTCGTCCTCGGGGACAACATCCTCGTCGGCGAGCCCCTGGAGCCGGTCGCACGGGCCTTCGCGGAGGGCCCGTGGGGCGGTGGCACCCTGCTCACCCGCGTCCCGGACCCCCAGCGCTTCGGGGTCGCGGAGCTGGATGCGGACGGCCGGGTGATCGGCTTCGAGGAGAAGCCCGCCCACCCGAAGAGCGATTCGATCCCCATCGGCGTCTACTTCCTCCGTCCGGATGCCTTCTCCGTCATCGACCGGCTCGTCCCCTCCGGTCGCGGGGAGCTCGAGATCACCGACCTCCTCAACCATTACATCGCCAACGGCGGGCTCTTCACCCGCCACTACGACGGGGCGTGGCACGACGCGGGGACGATCGATTCGCTCCTCGAGGCGAGCGTCCTCGTGGCGCGCCGCTCCGGCGGGCCCGCCGAGCCGCCGCGGTGAGGATCCTCGTCACCGGGGGCGCCGGCTTCATCGGCAGCACCTTCGTCCGGCGCCGGCTCGCCGCCACGCAGGACACGATCGTCGTCCTGGACAAGCTCACCTACGCCGGGAACCCGGCGAACCTGGCGGACCTCGATCCGGGGCGCGTCCGGCTCGTCCGGGGGGATATCGCGGACGGTCCGCTCGTGGACGAGCTCGCGCGGGAGGTGGACGCGATCGTCAACTTCGCCGCCGAATCGCACGTGGACCGCTCGATCCTCGACCCCGACGCCTTCCTCCGGACCGGGGTCCTCGGCGTCCACCGGCTCCTGGAGGCCGCGCGCACGGAACGGGACCGGCGCGGTACGGGGAGCCGGTACCGCTTCGTCCAGGTCTCCACGGACGAGGTCTACGGCCCCGTGCCGGAGGGACGCAGCCGGGAGGACGATCCGATCCGGCCCTCGAGCCCCTACAGCGCCGCGAAGGCGGCGGGCGAGCACCTCGTCCGGGCATGGCACGAGACGTGGGGGCTGGATGCCTGCATCACGCGCGGGGCGAACACGTACGGCCCGCGCCAGCACCCCGAGAAGCTGATCCCCCTCTTCATCACGAACGCGATCCTGGACGCTCCCCTCCCCCTCTACGGGGACGGGATGCAGCGGCGCGACTGGCTCCACGTGGACGACCACGCGGACGCCGTCGGCGTCGTCCTCGACCGGGGCGTCTCCGGGCTCGCCTACAACGTGAGCGGGGATGGCGAGGAGCGCCCGAACCGCGCCGTGACGGAAGCGATCCTCGCGCAGCTCGGCAAGCCCTGGTCGCTCGTCCGGAGCGTCCCGGACCGGCCCGGCCACGACCGCCGCTATGCGCTGGACGGGAGCCGGCTCCGGGCCCTCGGGTGGGAAGCGCGCGTCCCCTTCGCCGCCGGTCTCGCGGCCACGGTGGACTGGTACCGGGAGAACGCCGCGTGGTGGCAGGCGGTCCGGAGCGGGGACTGGGACGACTACTACCGCCGCCAGTACGGCTGGCGCCTGGAGGGGTCGGCACCGGCGTGAGCCTCCCGGGGCGGATCGCGGTGACCGGGGCCGCCGGGCGGCTGGGGAGCGCGCTCGTCGCCGCGATCGCCGGCCGGGACGGGACGACCCCGATCCCCTGGACGCGCGCCGAGTGGGACCTCGACCGGTCTGCCGACGCGGCCGGCCGGATCGGAGCGGACCGCCCGGGGCTTCTCATCCACGCGGCAGCCTGGACGGACGTGGACGGCTGCGCGCGGGAGCCGGAGCTGGCGATGGCGCGCAACGCGGGGGCCACGGGGGAGCTCGCCGCCGCGTGCGCCGCGGCGGGGATCGGGCTCGTCGTCGTCTCCACGAACGAGGTCTTCGATGGCGAGCGGACGGATGGCCGGGGCTACGCGGAGGACGACCCGGTCGCGCCGCGGAACGCCTACGGCGCGAGCAAGCTCGCCGGCGAGCGGGCCGCGACCGCACGCGCCGGGGGGCACGGGCTCTGGATCGTCCGGACCGCCTGGGTCTACGGGCCGCCCGCGGCGGCCTTTCCCGAGAAGATCGTGGCGGCCGCGGACCGGCTGCCGGCGGGCGAGCCGCTCCCCGTGGTGGCGGACGAGCACGGCTCGCCGACGCGTGCCGGCGACCTCGCCGCGGCGATCCTCGCGCTCGTCGAGCGCAGCCCCGGCGGGACCTTCCACCTCACGAACGCAGGAGCCACCTCGCGCCTCGGCTGGGCGGCGGCGGTCCTTGCCGCCCGGCGGCCGGAACGCTCCGTGCGACCGATCGGCCGCCACGACTTCCGGCGTGCCTCGGACCCGCCGGCGTGGGGCGTCCTCGATACCGGCCGCGCGGCTGCCCTCGGCGTCCGCATGCGGCCCTGGGAGGAGGCGCTCGCGGAGCACCTCCGCGGCTGAGCTCAGCCGGCGCGGAGCTCCGCGAGAAGCGCAGCCAGGGAGGGCGCCGCGGCGTCGCGCGGCGAGAGGATCGGATCGCGGTCCGGCCAGGGGACCCCGGCATCGGGGTCGTCCCAGCGGAACCCGAGCTCGTCGCTCCCGTCGTACTCGTTCGTCACGAGGTAGATGAGGGTGAGCGGATCGCGCGCCGCGAAGCCGTGGGCGACCCCCGCCGGAAGCCAGAAGGCGTCCCCCGGCGCGGCCTCCACGAGGAGCGGGACGGCCGGCCCGCTCCCGGCGATCGCGGCGCGCAGGTCGACGAGCGCCACGATCGGCGAGCCGTCCGCCACGAGCCACAGGTCCGCCTGGCGGCGGTGGAGGTGGAGGCCGCGGAGGACGCCGGGGGCCGAGCGGGAGAGGTTCGCCTGGCGGGGTCCCGGGTCACCGGACCCCGGGTCGAGCCCCTCGGTCCACGAGGCGCGCCAGAGCTCCATGAAGGAGCCGCGATCGTCGGGGTGGAGGGTGAGGCGACGGCGCAGGACGCCGGGGAGCGGGAGCGGCTCCCAGCCGGCGGTCCGGGGATCGGTCATCAGGAGCCCTCCTGTCGCAGGACCGCCGGGATCGTCCGGATGAGGATCCGGAGGTCGAGCCAGAGGGACCAGCGGTCGATGTAGTCGAGGTCGAGCGCGGCGCGATCGTCGAAGTGCTCGTCCAGGCGGGTCGTCACCTGCCAGAGGCCGGTGATCCCCGGCCGGACGGAGAGGCGGCGGCGGTGCCAGCCGGCGTAGCCGTCCACCTCGCGCGGGGGGGCGGGGCGGGGGCCCACGAGGCTCATCTCGCCGCGCACCACGTTCCAGAGCTGGGGGAGCTCGTCCAGTCCGGTCCGGCGGAGGAAGCGGCCGGTCGGCGTCACCCGCGGATCGTCCGGGGCCTTGAAGGCGGCCCCCCGGGTGGCGTTGAGCGCCTCGACCTCGGCGAGCCGCTCCTCCGCGTCCGGGACCATGGTGCGGAACTTCCAGAGCGTGAAGCGGCGGCCATGGCGACCGACCCGCTCGTGGGAGAAGAGGACCGGCGCGCCGTCCGCGAGCCGGATCCGGAGGGCGATGAGCAGGATGAGCGGCGCGAGGAGGACGAGGAGGAGGAGCGCCCCGGCGAGGTCCGCCACGCGCTTCACCGCGAGCGCCGCCGCGCGGTCCGGCCCACGCACGAGGCTGAGGACGGGAAGGCCGTCCAGGTCCTCGATGAGCGCCCGTCCCACGCCGGGGAGGCCGGCGGGGAGCGGGAGACGGACGATCTTCCCCTCCTCCTGGGCGATCGTCGCGATCGCGTCCGCCCGGGCATGGTCGGCGGGCGGCAGGCAGAGCGCGACCTCGTCCACGACCTCGCGCCGGAGGATCTCCTCGAAGGCGTCCACGGGGCCGAGGTGCGGCACTCCGGGGAGCATCGCGGCCGGGTCGTCATCCAGGAGACCCACGACGCTCAGCCCGAGGACCGCCTGGCGCTCGAGGCGCCGGGTGAGCGCCAGCGCGTCCGCGCCACCCCCCACGACGAGGAGATAGCGCGTGTTCCGCCCCGCGCCCCGGAGCCGCGCGAGGAGGAGGTGGAGGGCGAGCCGCCCGAGGACCGTGGCGATCCCCTGCGCGGGCAGGAGGAGGAGGACATAGGCGCGGCTCAGGTCACCCGTGCGGGTAAGGAAGAGCGCGGCGAAGAGGAGGACGGCGAGCCAGACGAGCGACCGACCGATCCCTGCCGCCTGGGCGGTGAAGGACCAGCGCGCGCGGAGGCGGTACTGGCCGGTGACCGCGAGGATCGCGGGCCAGGCGAGCGCGTAGACGAGGAGGGCGAGCGCGGGCGTCCCGAAGAGGTTCGGCGCCGGCTCACCCGGGAGGAGCGTGAAGCGGAGCTCGTGGAGGCCGAGCGCGACCGCGGCCGCGATCAGCGCGTCCGTGGCGAAGAGGAGGGCGCGGAGCGTGGCACCGTGCCGGCGGATCATGGCTCCCCGGGGTGGCGCGGGCACGGCGGCCCGCTCTCTCCGATGCTAGCGCGAAGGCGGCCCGGCGGTCCGCCGGGCCGCCCGCGCGGCTCAGACCTCCTTGAAGTCCCCTTCCACGGTGTCCTCGTCCGCGGGAGCTCCCCCGCCGGCGGAGGCACCGGGATCCGTCCCCTCGGCGGGGCCGGAGGCGGCGTACGCCTTCTGCGAGACCTTCTGGAGCGCCTCCATCAGCCCGTTCACCGCGTTCTGGAGCGCGGTCCGGTCCTCGCCCTTCAGCGCATCGCGGACGGTGGCGATCCGGCCCTCGACATCCGCACGGTCCTCGGCGGAGACCTTCTCGCCGAGGTCGCGGAGCGTCCGCTCGGCCTGGGCGATGAGGCTGTCCGCCTGGTTCCGCTCCTCCACGACCGCGCGCCGGTCGGCGTCCTCGCGGGCGTGCTCCTGGGCCTCCTTGACCATCCGGTCGACGGCGTCCTTGGAGAGCATCGAGGAGGCGGTGATGCGCACGGACTGCTCGCGGGAGGTCGCCCGGTCCTTCGCCCGGACGTCCAGGATCCCGTTCGCGTCGATGTCGAAGGTGACCTCGATCTGGGGGACGCCGCGGGGCGCGGTGGGGATCCCGTCCAGGATGAAGGTGCCGAGCGTCTTGTTGTCCGCGGCGAACTCGCGCTCGCCCTGGAGGACCTTGATCTCCACCTGCGGCTGGTTGTCCGAGGCGGTGGAGAAGACCTGGCTCTTGGAGGTCGGGATCGTCGTGTTGCGCTCGATGAGGCGGGTCATCACGCCTCCGAGCGTCTCGATGCCCAGCGAGAGCGGCGTGACGTCCAGGAGGAGGACATCCTTCACCTCGCCCGCGAGGACGCCGGCCTGGATCGCCGCGCCGATCGCGACGACCTCGTCCGGGTTGACGCCCTTGTTCGGCTCCTTGCCGCCGAAGACCGCCTTCACCGCCTCCACGACGGCGGGCATCCGGGTCTGACCACCGACGAGGATCACCTCGTCGATCTGGCCCGGCTTCAGGTTCGCGTCCTTGAGCGCCGCGAGGACGGGCGCCTTCGTGCGCTCGATGAGGTCCGCGACGAGCGATTCCAGCTTCGCCCGGGTGAGCGAGACGACGAGGTGCTTGGGACCGCTCGCATCCGCGGTGATGTAGGGGAGGTTGATCTCCGTCTGCATCGAGGAGGAGAGCTCGATCTTCGCCCGCTCCGCGGCCTCCTTCAGCCGCTGGAGCGCCTGCTGGTCCGTGGAGAGGTCGATCCCCTGCTCCCGGCGGAACTCGCCGAGGAGCCACTCGATGACCTTCTGGTCGAAGTCATCGCCACCGAGGTGGGTATCGCCGTTCGTCGCCTTCACCTCGAAGACGCCGTCCCCGAGCTCGAGGATCGAGATGTCGAAGGTGCCGCCACCGAGGTCGTAGACCGCGATGATCTCGTCCTTCTTCTTGTCCAGGCCATAGGCGAGGGACGAGGCGGTCGGCTCGTTGATGATCCGCTTCACCTCGAGACCGGCGATCCGGCCCGCGTCCTTCGTGGCCTGGCGCTGGGTGTCGTCGAAGTAGGCGGGGACGGTGATCACCGCCTCGGTCACCTTCTCGCCGAGGTAGCGCTCCGCGTCCGCCTTCAGCTTCCCGAGGATCATCGCGGAGATCTCCGGCGGCGAGTACGACTTGCCGTCCCCGACCTCGACGCGCACGCCGTCCGTGCCCGCGTCCTTCTGGACCGCGTACGGGACGAGCTTGAGCGAGCGCTGGACCTCCGGGTCATCCCAGCGGCGGCCCATGAAGCGCTTGATGGAATAGATCGTGTTGCGCGGGTTCGTGATCGCCTGTCGCTTGGCGATCGTGCCCACGAGCCGCTCGCCGGTCTTGCTGAAGGCGACGACGGAGGGGACGGTCCGGCCGCCCTCCTCGCTGGGGATGACGACCGGCTCGCCACCCTCCATCACCGCGACGACGGAGTTCGTCGTGCCGAGGTCGATCCCGATGATCTTGCCCATCTATCCGTCCTGTCCTTGCTCGGCGGCCGGCGCGGGGGCGCCGTCCGCGGGGGTGGCGTTCTCGGCGACGACGACGAGCGCCGGGCGAAGGACCCGTCCGGCAAGCTCGTAGCCGCGCTGGAGCTCCTCGACGACGCTGTCGTCCGGAGCCGTGGTGGAGGGCCGGCGCCCGATCGCCTCGTGGCGCGTGGGGTCGAAGGGGAGGCCGAGCGCCGCGATCGGCGTGACCCCCTCCGAGGCGAGGAGCGCGCCGAGCTTGCGCTCGATCGCGACGACCCCCTCGATCCAGGGGCCGGCCGCGGCGTCCGCTCCTGCCGGCCGGTGCGCGACCGCGCGGGCGAGGTCGTCCGCGACGGGGAGGAGCTTGCGCAGGATCCCCTCACCGGCGAAGAGCCCGAGCTCCGCACGCTCCTGGTCCGTGCGGCGCTTCAGGTTCTGATAGTCCGCCGCCGCGCGCTGCCAGCCGGTCTTCGCCTCCGCGAGCTCCTGCTCGAGGGCGGCGACCCGGGCGCGCGCCTCGTCCAGCTCGCCGGCGAGCGTGGCGGACGAGGTGTCCAGCCCGGCGATCCGCTCCTCGGCGCGCGTCCGCGGGCGGCGGATGCCGAAGCGGCTGCCGTTGCCCGGGCCGTCGCCGGGGTCTTCGGGGTCGGGGGCGCCGGGGGCGCCGTTCGTTCGGTCGTTCATGTGTAGAGGTGGTCCACCAGCTCGTTCATCAGCCCGCTCACGTAGCGCACGGTCGAGATCGCGTGCGGGTATGCCATCCGGGTCGGCCCGAGGACCCCGACCACCCCGACCGCCCGCCCGGGCCGTCCGTAGGGCGCGAGGATGAGGGAGACGTCGTGCATCTCCTCGGGCGGGTTCTCGCTGCCGATGAAGACCCGGACACCGCCGCCGCGGGCGAGGTCCGGCACGAGGGCGCCGAGGTAGCCGCTGTCCTGGAGGACGGCGAAGACCCGCCGGAGCTTCTCCGAGCGGGCGAACTCGGGTGCCTCCATGACGTTGAGGAGACCCTCCGAGAAGATCGCCTCCACCGTGCTCGCATCGAAGGCGCGCATCTGGGCCGCGATCCGCTCCACCGACTGGCGCACGACGATCTGGGCAGGGTCCGTGCCATCCCGGATCTCGCCGAGGATGTGCTCCACTCCCTCTGCCGAGCGCCCCACGAGGCGGCGGTTCACCGCGTGCGCGAGGTCGTCCAGCTCCTCCTGGGTGTAGGTGCGGTCCAGCGTGACGAGCATCTGCTTGATCGGGCCTTCCGCGAGGACGAGGACGAGGTTCGCGAGGCGGCCGCTCCCCGCCACGAGGTCCACCCGCCGGACGCGGCAGGCGGGTGGCTTGGCGGCGGTCGCGATCCCTGCCGCGTGGGTGGCGGTGGCCAGGGTGGAGGCCGCGAGGCGGAACCACTGGTCGCTGGCGAACTCCACCTGGCCGAACTGGTGGCGGATCATCAGCTGCTCCACGGGCGCGAGCGTGACGGCGTCCGCGATCGATTCCACGTAGAGACGGTAGCCGCGATCCGTGGGGAGCCGGCCGGCGCTCGTGTGGGGATGGCCGAGGTAGCCCGCGAGCTCCAGCTCCGCCATCACGTTCCGGACCGTGGCCGGGCTGACGCCCAGGCCGTACTTCAGGACGAGCGTCTGGCTCCCGACCGGCTGCGCGGTCGCGACGTATTCCTCGATGATCGCCCGCAGGATCGCCTCGGACCGAGGCTCGAGCGGGCCGGGTCGGTCCTTCCGGCGCGCCATCGCTTCCCTCGTGCGCCCGGCACACCCCGCACGAACGGTCCTGCGGGAGCCCCGGGTGGTGGTGGTTAGCACTCCCCGATGTAGAGTGCTAACCGGATGGGCGGATGGTAGCAGCGGGGCAGCGGGGGTGTCAACGGCCCCCGGGGCCGGCGACCGCCGCGTAGGTCTCCCAGAGGTAGCGCCGGGGCGAGACCCCGCTCGCGTGGATCGCGGCGGCGATCTCGCGGCCCACGTAGCGGAAGTGCCACGGCTCGTAGTCGTAGCAGGTCTCCTCCTCGAGCCCGCGCGGGAAGCTGAGGACGAAGCCGTAACGCCAGCTGTTCTCGCGCATCCAGGCACCGGGGTCGGTCTTCCCCCAGTCCTCGTACTCCCAGGGGGGCGTGAGGCTGTCGGCGCTCCGGAAATCGAGCCCGGTCCCGAGCTGGTGCTCGGAGTGGCCGGGCCGGGCGGAGATCCGGAGCGCGCGCTCGCGACCCGCCTCCGCCGACCACATCGCGAAGACGCCCTCCTGCTCCGCGTAGGACCGGTAGGCCCACCGGACGGCGACCTCCGCATCCGCGCGGATCGAGGCCTGGTGGAGCGCCTCGAGGTCGTCGAGCACCTCCGGGATCACCTCGTAGCCGGACTGCATCCCCGCCCGGGAGGTGGAGACGAGCCGTTCGGGGACGTAGTCGGCGGGGAGCCGGTAGATCGTGTCCAGGACGATCGTCGCCCAGTCGGTCGCGGGGTCACCGAGCGCGGGCTGGTCGGCGTAGCGGCAGCGGGGCAGCGGCCGCGGTCCGCTCTCGGCGGCGGCGGTGGCGGGGTCGGGGGCGAGGAGAAGGGGCGGCCGGGTCGGGACCGGGCGGGCGACCGCACCGTCCCCCGGGCCGATCGGGTCGCTCGGCGGCGCGACGGGCGGCCGGGTCGCGGCGACGGGGATCGGGCTCGTGGCGGACGCCGCCGCCGTGATGCCCTCCCCGTGCGCGGCCGCCGAGGGGGCCGGGGGATCATCGGGCACGGTGGCCGGCGCCGCACAGCCGGCCACAAGGAGCAGGGCGGCGGCGAGGGCGAGCGGCCGGCGGCCCGGCCCCGTCACGGGAGCCGCTCGGAGTTCCGCCAGAGCCAGACCCGGAGCGGCAGGCCGCTCTCGCGCACGGCGGCCGCCGTCTCCCGGCCGACGTAGCGCCAGTGCCACGCCTCGTAGCCGTAGCAGGAGCGATCCTCCTCGCCCTTCGGGTAGCTCATCACCCAGCCGAAGCGCCATGCGTTCGCGCGCATCCAGCGGCCGGTGGGCGTGCGGTCCATCCCGCCGTCCTCCCACGGGTCCCGGGACGCGGCGGCGGGCCCGAGGTCGAGGGTCGTGCCGAGCTGGTGCTCGGAGTGCCCGGGCCGCGCGCTGTAGCGGAGCGCCTCGCGGTAGCCGCTCTTCCGGACCCAGCCCGCGAAGACCGCCTCCTGGGTCTCCCACGATCGCCATGCCGAGCGGACCTGGAGCGGGAAGCCGGCCTTCCGCGCGGCACGGGCGAGCGCGGTGAGATCCGGGATGACGAGCTGGCGGACCTTGCCGCTGCCGGCGATCCCGGCGCGGGTGACGGAGACGAGCCCGGGGGCGCGGTAGTCGCGGGGGAGACGGAGACGGGTATCGAGCATCGTCCGCGCCCAGTCGGAGGGTTCGCGGAAGCGCGTCATCTCGTCCAGGTAGCGGCAGGGAGGGAGCGGCGCGAGCTCGGGCCCGGCGGGCGCGGGCGGCGCGATCGCGCGGACCGGGGAGGCGCCCGGAAGGCCGGGGGCGAGGACGAGGAGCGCCAGGAGGAGGGCGCGCAGGGCACCGGCGGGACGCATGGACAGATGATGCCCCGGGTCGCCGCTCACGGCAGGAGGCGGAGGAAGAGCTCGTTCGAGAGGAGCCGTCCGCGGGCCGTGAGGTGGAGGCGATCGCCGGCGGCGGCGAGCAGCCCCTCGGCCCGGCCCCAGGCGAGGACGGGGGCGAGGACCGGGTCGTCCGTGAGCCCCGGCCCGATCCCCGCGCTCAGCCGGAGCCCGAGGATCGCCGCCTCCGACCGGATCTCGTCCGGCCCGAGGACGATCCGGTCCCCCGGGGGGAGGGCGGGCGGGCCTCCGTCCGGCGGGCGGAGCGCGGCGAGCCACGGGTCGAGGGGTGCGGCGTTCCAGCTGCGGGTCGCGATCCCGTCGAAGGCATGGGCGCCGGGACCCGCCGCCAGGACGGGCCGGCGCTCCCAGTAGGCACGGTTGTGGACGGAGGCATGACCGGGCCGCGCGAGGTTCGCGATCTCGTAGCGCTGGAAGCCCGCTCCCGCGAGAAGCGGCTCCGCGAGCGCATCGAGCTCCGCCGTCCGGTCATCGTCCTGGAGGCGACGTGCCCGTTCCCGCCAGCGGCGGGCGCCGGGCCGGAGGGGGAGGTGGTCCCCGAGCGGCCCGGTCAGGCCCTCCTCGTCCGGGTCGTCCAGGGTGAGGTGGTAGAGGGAGAGGTGGTCCGTCCCGAGCGCGAGGGCAGCCTCCACCGTGCGCCGCCAGCTCGCGGCATCCTGACCGGGGATCCCGAGGAGGAGGTCGATCCCGATCGAGCCGATCCCCGCCCGGCGGGCGGCGCGGACGCTCTCCGCGACATCCTCCGGGTGATGGCGCCGGCCGAGGGCGCGCAGCTCCGCGGGCTCCAGGCTCTGAGCGCCGATCGAGAGGCGGGTCACCCCCGCGGCGCGGAAGCCCGCCAGGTCGCCGCGCTCGTCCGGGCCCGGGTTCGCCTCCAGGGTGACCTCGGCGCCGGAGGCGATCCCCAGCCGGTCCGCCACGAGACCAAGGGTCGCGCCGACCTCTGCCGGCGAGAGGAGCGACGGGGTCCCTCCCCCGAGGTAGACGCTCCGGAGCGGCGGCCGGTCCGGGTGCGACCGGTCGAGGAGATCGGCGCGCAGCGCGATCTCCGTCCGCAGCGCCTCGGCGAAGCGGCCGACCCGCGATCCGGGGCCGCGCGCCGCCCGCCCCGCCACCACGACGAAGTCGCAGTAGGGACAGATCGAGCGGCAGAAGGGGACGTGGAGGTAGAGCGCCTCCGGCGGGGGTGCGGTGGACGCGGAGGGGAGCGCGGGGGCCTCAGCCACGCCGCCGGAAGCGTCCGAGGCGGGAGGGGGCGGGTGCCGGGCGACCCGGGGGCGGGCCGGCGGGCGCAGGCGGTTGGGATCCGGACGGGAGGAAGAGGCCGGGGGGAGGCATGGAGGAGGGTCGCGGTCCCGCGGTCCATCCCGGCGGGAGCGTGGGGGTGGGGTCCACGGCCCACGCGGCAGGGGGCTGCCAGGGCGTGGTGCTCCGGTCTGCGGGGAGCCCGGTCCAGGCGAGGGAGGGCGGGCCGGCGGCGAGCGAGAGGCCCGCGGGGAGCGGCTCCTCCGCCGGGGGCTCGGGCGCACGGGGGGACGGGACCCAGGTCCAGCCGTCCGGCGGAAGTGCCTCCGGCTCGGGTCCGCGGTCCGGGACCGCGCCGCCGGTGAGGAGCCAGAGGGCCGAGACGGCGAGCGCATGGCCGAGGAAGGCGGCGCCGATCCCTCCGGTGGCGAGCACGAGGGCGCCGGCCGCGAGCGAGAAGAGGAAGGCGGCGAGGGGCACGGCCCGGCTGCGACCTGCCGTCCGCGTGAGCGCCGCGGCGTAGAGGAGCGCGGAGATGAGGAGCGCGGCAAGGTCCGGGATCCCCCACACGATGAGCCCGCCGAGGATCACGCCCCGGAACGCGGCCTCATCGATGAAGGCGAGGAGGACCCGCCGGCCGAGCCCTGCGGGCATCTCCTCCGCGGGCGGGATCCGCGCTCCACCGAGCTGGAGCCACGCGAAGGCGGCTGCGGCACCCGCGCCCAGGAGGCCGAGGACGATGCCGCCGAGGAAGGCGGCACCCCGGTCCGGGCCCAGGTCGAGGTGGAGCTGGGTGATCCGCTGCGGGTAGACGGCGTAGGCGAGGAGGAGGAGGGCGAGGGAGAGGACGAGCCAGGTCACCCGCCGGGAGCGCCGCCACGGCTCCGGCACAGCCGGATCCTCCGCGATCCCGAAGCGGCGCGCGTCGAGACGGAGAAGGAAGAGGAGCCCCGCGATCGCGGGGAGAAGGGCGGGACCGACGATCTCGAGGATCCCGGGCATCGATCAGCCGCCGTCGCCCGTCCGGAGGACGGCGAGGAAGGCCTCCTGCGGGATCTCCACGGAGCCGACCCGCTTCATCCGCGACTTCCCTTCCTTCTGCTTCTCCAGCAGCTTCCGCTTCCGGGTGATGTCGCCACCGTAGCACTTCGCGAGGACGTTCTTGCGCATCGCGCGGATCGTCTCGCGGGCGATGACGTTCGACCCGATCGCCGCCTGGACCGGCACCTCGAACATCTGGCGCGGGATGAGCTCCCTCAGCTTCTCCACGAGGGAGAGACCGACGCTCCGGGCGTTGTCGCGATGGACGATGAGGCTGAGCGCATCCACCGGCTCCGCATTCACGAGCACGTCCAGCTTCACGAGGTTGCCGGGCCGGTAGCCGATCTCCTCGTAGTCCATGGAGGCATAGCCCTTGGTGCGGCTCTTCAGCTGGTCGAAGAAGTCGACGATGACCTCCGCGAGCGGCAGCTCGAAGCGCATGACGACGCGCGTGGAATCGAGGTAGTCGATCGTCACGAAGGTGCCGCGCCGCTGCGTGGCCAGCTCCATCAGCGTCCCGATGTAGGTGGAGGGGGTGATGATGTTGAGCTTCACCCAGGGCTCGCCGATCTGCTCGATATCGGAGGGGCCGGGGAGGCGGGACGGGTTGTCCACGGTGATCGTGCCGCGCCCGTTCGTGAGCTCCACCCGGTACTCCACGGAGGGTGCGGATGCGATCAGGTCCAGGTCGAACTCGCGCTCCAGCCGCTCCTGGATGATCTCCATGTGGAGGAGGCCGAGGAAGCCGCAGCGGAAGCCGAACCCGAGCGCGACGGAGGATTCCGGCTCGTAGCTGATCGATGCGTCGTTCAGGTGGAGCTTCTCCAGGGCATCTCGGAGGAGCGGGTAGTCCGGGCCGTTCACGGGGTAGATCCCCGCGAAGACGAGCGCCTTCGCCTGCTTGTAGCCCGGGAGCGGCGCGCCGGCAGAGCGCGCCGCCGCCGTCATCGTGTCCCCGACCTGGCAGTCCCGGACGGACTTCAGGCCGGTGGCGACGTAGCCGACCTCGCCGGGGCCGAGCCGCTCCACGGGGACGAGCTGGGGGCGGAAGACGCCGAGCTCGAGGATCTCGCCGGTCACCCCGGAGGCCATGAGGCGGACGACCTCGCGCTGGTGGAGCGTCCCCTCGGCGAGCCGGACGTAGGCCACGACCCCCTTGTACGCGTCGTAGTGGGAATCGAAGATCAGGCCGCGGAGCGGGGCGTCCGGGTCCCCCTTGGGCGGCGGGATCCGCTCCACGATCGCCTCCAGGACCTGGTCGATGTTCCGCCCTTCCTTGGCCGAGACGAGGATGACCTCCTCGCGCGGGATCGCGAGGACGTTCTCCAGCTCCTCGATGACCACCTCGGGCTGGGCGGAGGGAAGGTCGATCTTGTTGATGACCGGCACGATGACCAGCCCGAGCGCGAGCGCGAGGTGGACGTTCGCGAGGGTCTGGGCCTCGATCCCCTGGGCGGCATCCACGACGAGCACGGCGCCCTCGCAGGCCTGGAGGCTCCGGCTCACCTCGTAGGAGAAGTCGACGTGCCCGGGGGTGTCGATGAGGTTGATGCCGTAGATCTGCCCGTCGCGCGCCGCGTACTCGAGACGCACCGCGCGGGCCTTGATCGTGATCCCCTTCTCGCGCTCCAGGTCCATCGAGTCCAGGACCTGGCTCGTCATCTGGCGCGCGTCGATCGCATGCGTCAGCTCGAGGATCCGGTCGGCAAGCGTGGACTTGCCGTGATCCACGTGAGCGATGATGCTGAAGTTGCGCAGGCGCGCCTGGGGGATCGTGGCCATGGGGCTCCCGGAGTCTAGCAAAGGGACCGGACCCCACCCCTGCGGCACGTCCAGGGGGCCGGGGAGCGCCCCTCCGGCCGGGGCACCTTCCCCTCCGCCGGGAGGCCTGCTATCATCCGAGGTCGCGCCGCGCGTGCGGGGGTCGTCCGACCTGCCCGGCCCTCTCGGCCGCCAACATCCGACACGAGGAACCACGACTTGGCTCACTCCTCCCGCACCTGGCGCGGCGCCCGGACGCCGCAGGGCAAGAAGCGCGTCCGGCAGTCCGAGCGGCGCCACGAGATCCTTGGCCCGCGCCGATCCGCCGCGAAGACGCACATCAAGACGGCCCTTTCCGTCGCCCAGACCCCGGGGGCGGATACCGCCGCCGTCGAGGCCGCGGTCGTCGAGGCCGTCTCGGCCCTGGACCGGGCGGCCAAGGTGGGTGCGATCCACCCGAACGCCGCCGCCCGGCGGAAGAGCCGCCTGATGCGCAAGGTGAACGCGGCCGCGAGCGGCTCGTCCGCCGCGCCCTCCGCCAAGGTCGCCCGCCAGACCGGCAAGGCAGCCGCCGCCAAGGCCGCCAAGGCCCGCATCGCGGCCGGCAAGGCCGCCAAGGCCAAGGGTGAGCAGACCGCCGCCGGCAAGGCGCGCGCCGCGCTCTCCAAGTCCACCCGCGAGGCCCAGGCAGCCGCCAAGGCCGCCGAGGCTGCGGCACCGGTCGCGGAGAAGAAGACGGCGAGCAAGGCAGCGGCCAAGCCCGCCGCGAAGAAGCCTGCGGCCACCAAGGCCGCGGCCAAGCCGGCCGCGGAGAAGCCCGCGGCGGCCAAGCCGGCCGCGGAGAAGAAGACCGCCACCAAGGCCGCGGCCAAGCCGGCCGCGGAGAAGAAGCCCGCTGCCAAGAAGCCGGCTGCGGCCAAGCCCGCCGCGGAGAAGAAGCCGGCCGCGGAGAAGAAGCCGGCGGCCAAGAAGACCGCGAAGTAGCCCCCGGGCGGCCCACCGCCCACGGCGAACGGATCGAAGGCCCGGGGGAGACCCCGGGCCTTCGGCCATCCCGGGAGCGCTACCGGGTCCGGAAGCAGGCGCCGATCTGTGCGCCGGACGGCCCACCCGAGGCGGCGGGATCGGGCAGCTCACGCTCCCCTCCCCTCCGTCGCCGCGCCATCCTACGCCGCGCTGGAGACCCTTCGCTGCCCCTCGCCGGGGGGCACGGGGCGGAGCGAGCGGCCGGCTGCAGCCGCCATGGCACCACCGACGGTGAGGAGGATGATCACGCCGCCGCTGCGGACGACATCGCCCACGATGTAGGCCCCGAACGAACCGCCGTCCGTGACGCCCTCAGCCGCCAGCTCGTCTCCGTACCCCGCCTCCACGTAGCGCATCCAGGTGCACTCCGGGCCGGTCTCGCAGGCGAGCTGGCCGCCCTCCGCGGCGATCCGGTAGCCGGTATCCGCGTAGACGAAGAGGAGGCGGAGCCCGCCATAGATGAGCGCGAGCGAGAGACCGCTGACGAGAGCGGCGTAGAGCGCGTTGAGGAAGACCCGGGGGATCGGGCGGCGGCGTTCGGAGCGGACGTTCGCGTAGGCCCCGATGAGGATGCCGCCGATCGGAGCCCAGATGAAGACGAGGGTCTGGATGGCAAGGATCAGCTCGAAGCCGATCGCCACGACGACCGCCATCCCGATCCCGACCCAGCCGGCGAAGATCGCGCCGCGGTCGATGAAGCGGCCGCCCGAGCGGGCGGCGGCGGGAGCTGCCGGATCCGTCACCGGGTCACGGCGAGGGCGGAGCGGCCCGGGTAGATCGCGGCGCCACCGAGCTCCGCCTCGATGCGCAGGAGCCGGTTGTACTTCGCGACGCGCTCGGAGCGCGACGGAGCGCCGGTCTTGATCTGGCCGCTGTTCGTGGCGACCGCGAGATCGGCGATCGTCGTGTCCTCGGTCTCGCCGGAGCGGTGGCTGATCACCGCGCCCCAGCCGCGGCCGCGGGCGAGCCCGACCGCATCGAGTGTCTCCGTGAGCGTCCCGATCTGGTTCAGCTTGATGAGGATCGCGTTCGCGGCCCCCTCCGCCATCCCGCGCCGGAGCCGGGCGGGGTTCGTGACGAAGAGATCGTCGCCCACGAGCTGGACACGGTCGCCGAGCCGCTCGGTGAGGAGCCGCCAGCCGAGCCAGTCGTCCTCGGCCATCCCGTCCTCGATGGAGACGATCGGGTAGCGCGCGGCCCAGTCCGCCCAGAAATCGACCATCTCCGCCGTCTTCAGGGAGCGGCCTTCCTTCTCCAGGCGGTAGGTGAGCTGGCCGTCCGCATCCGGCTCGCCCGAGACGAGCTCCGTGATCGCCGGATCGAGCGCGATCGCGACCTGCTCGCCGGGCCGGTAGCCGGCCGACTCCACCGCGCGGAGGACGATCTCGATCGCCGCCTGGTTCGAGGGGAGCGAGGGAGCGAAGCCGCCCTCGTCGCCCTGGCCGGTGGCGGCACCCGTGTCGTGGAGGACCTTGCGCAGGGCGTGGAAGATCTCCGCGCCGGCGCGGAGCGCCTCCCCGAAGGTATCGAAGCCGAGCGGCATGACCATGAACTCCTGGAAGTCCGTGGAGTCCATCGCGTGCTTCCCGCCGTTCAGGATGTTGAGCATCGGGACGGGGAGGGTGCGGGCGTTGACCCCGCCGAGGTAGCGGTAGAGCGGGACGCCCTGGGCGGCGGCGGAGGCGTGCGCGCAGGCGAGCGAGACGCCGAGGATCGCGTTCGCGCCGAGGTTCCCCTTGTTCGGGGTCCCGTCGAGCTCGATCAGCCGGGCATCGATGAAGGCCTGGTCCGCGGCATCCTCGCCAAGGAGCTCGGGCGCGATCCGGTCCACCACGTTGGCGACCGCGGTCCGGACCCCCTTGCCCAGGTAACGCGTCTTCTCTCCGTCACGGAGCTCGACCGCCTCGTGGGCGCCGGTGGAGGCGCCGGAGGGGACCGCGGCGCGGCCGACCGCCCCCGATTCGGTGACGACGACGACCTCGACGGTCGGGTTGCCGCGCGAATCGAGGATCTCGGTCGCGTCGATGAAATCGATCCCGGTCATCCCTGCACGCTCCTCGTTCGCGATCGTCAGGCTGCTGCCCGGTCCCGGAGGATCGCGATCCCCGGGAGCTCCTGGCCCTCGAGGAACTCGAGGCTCGCCCCACCGCCGGTGGAGACGTGGGTGAAGGTCTCCGCGAGCTTCAGCTCTTCCACCGCGGCCACCGAATCGCCACCGCCCACGACGACCGTGTTGCCGGCCTGGGCATGGCGGCTGAGGAAGCGGGCCATCGAGCGCGTCCCGTCCCCGAAGGTCGGGACCTCGAAGACGCCGAGCGGCCCGTTCCAGACGACGGTCCGGGCCTCCGCGAGCGCGGCCTCGAAGGCGGCCGTGGACGCCGGGCCGACATCGACCGCGGACCAGCTGTTCGGGATCTTGTGGACGGGGACGATCTTGTGCTCCGCCCCGCGGGTGACCTCCTTGGCCACGACGATATCCGTGGGCAGGAGGATCCGGACGCCGCGCTCCTCGGCCGCCGCGAGGATCCGCTGCGCGTCCTCCACGCGGTCCTTCTCGAGGAGGCTCTTCCCGACCGAGTGGCCCTGGGCGACGAGGAAGGTGTTCGCCATCCCGCCACCGATGACGAAGAAGTCGACCTTCTCCATGAGGTGCTCGAGGACCTTGATCTTCCCCGAGACCTTGGCGCCGCCGATGACCGCCGCGAAGGGCTTCTCGGGGTTCTCGAGGAGGCGGGAGAGGTTGACGATCTCCCGCTCCATGAGGAGACCGGCGAAGGCCGGGAGGATCTGCGGGACCCCGACCGTGGAGGCGTGCGCGCGGTGCGCCGTGCCGAAGGCGTCGTTGACGTAGACCTCACCGTAGGCGGCGAGTGCCTTCGCGAAGGCCGGGTCGTTCGCCTCCTCCGCAGCGTGGAAGCGGAGGTTCTCGAGGAGGAGCACCTGGCCGTTCTTCAGGCGCCCGACCGCGTCCTCGGTCCCGATGCCGAGCGCGTCGCCGGTGCACGGGACGGCCATCCGGAGGAGCTCGCCGAGACGCTGGGCGACGGGCCGCAGCCGCGCCGATTCGATGACCTTGCCGTTCGGACGGCCGAGGTGGCTCATGAGCACGACCCGGCCGCCGCGCTCGAGCAGGTAGCGGATCGTGGGGAGCGAGGCGCGGATCCGCGTGTCGTCCTTCACCTTGCCGTCCTCGATCGGGACGTTGAAGTCGACGCGCACGAGGATGCGCTTGCCGGCGGGGTCGAAGTCACGGACGGTCAGCTTGTCCATCGCGTCTCCCTTCCCGGCCTTCGCCCGCCGCGTGCGGGCCCGGCACCGGGGGCCGGATGCGGATCCGCGGGCGGCCTCGGCCGCTCGCGCGGGTGGCTACGCGAGGCGGGCCGCCACGAACGAGACGAGGTCGGCCACGCGGCAGCTGTAGCCCCACTCGTTGTCGTACCAGGTGACGACCTTCACGAAGGTCCCGCCGAGGGACATCGTGGAGTCGGCGTCGATGATCGAGGAGCGCGGGTCACCCCGGAAGTCCGAGGAGACGAGCGGCTCGTCCGAGACACCGAGGATCCCCTTCATCGGGCCAGCCGCGGCCGCGCGGAAGGCGGCGTTCAGCTCCTCTGCGGTGGCCGGCTTCTCCAGCTCGGCGGTGAAGTCGACGACGCTCACCGTGGGCGTGGGCACGCGCAGGCTGAAGCCGTCGAACTTCCCCTTGAGATCCGGGATCACGAGCGCGACGGCCTTGGCGGCGCCGGTCGTGGTGGGGATGATGTTCAGGCCGGCGGCGCGGGCACGGCGCGGATCCTTGTGGGCGATATCCAGGACGCGCTGGTCGTTCGTGTACGAGTGGATCGTGTTCATCAGGCCGCGCTTGATCGTCCAGTTGTCATGGACGACCTTGGCCGCGGGGGCGAGGCAGTTCGTGGTGCAGCTCGCGTTGCTGATGATGTGGTGCTTCGCCGGGTCGTAGACACCCTCGTTCACGCCGAGGACGACGGTCACGTCCTCGTTCTTCGCGGGAGCGCTGATGATCACCTTGCGGGCGCCGGCGTCCAGGTGGACCTTCGCCTTGTCCGCGTCCGTGAAGATCCCCGTGGACTCCACGACGATGTCGATGCCGAGGTCCTTCCAGGGGAGCTGGGTGGGGTCCTTGAGCTGGAGGACGGAGATCCGGCGGCCGTCGATGATCAGCGCGTCGTCCGTGTGCTCCACCGTCCCCGGGTAGGCGCCGTAGGTGGAGTCGTGCTTGAAGAGGAGGGCGTTCATCTTCGTGTCCACGAGGTCGTTGACGGCGACGACCTCGACGTCCGGAGAGCGCTCGATGAGCGCCTTCAGGGACTGGCGGCCGATCCGGCCGAAGCCGTTGATCGCGACGCGGGTAGCCATGGAGCGGACCTCCTCGTGCGGGGCGGCCGCCGACCGGTCGGCACGTCGCGCGGCGACGCGGGGCGATGCCGGGCGAGGCGCACACCGGACCCGGGGGCGCCCGTCTGGCGGGCTGCCGGCGACCTCCGCCGCCGGGAGTTGGGTCGGGATCTGCGGGCGCGGCCACGAAGGACCGCCCTCGGCGCGGATTGTACCCGGTCCGCCCGATTCGCCCTCCACGGGGCTCCGGGAATCAACAGGGCCCCGGTCGGATGACCGGGGCCCGCGTGATCGATCGGTCCCTGCCCGCGTCAGCGGGCGGCAGCGAAGGCGATCAGCCGCCGATGCGGAAGATGTTCCCGCCGCACTTGGGGCAGGTGCCCTTCATCGCCGGCTTGCCGTTCTTCATGGTGACCTTGGTCGGGTTCTTCATCTCGACCTTCGCCTTGTCCTTGACGCAGTAGGCCTCAGCCATCGAAGTGCCTCCTAGCTTTGGTGGCGTCCCCTCCCCGGGGCGCCGGGTCCGCCACAGTATGCCCCACGACGCGGATGTCCTGTCCAGCGCGCACGCACCACGCTGCCGGAGGTCAGGGGCGTCCCAGGCCCGGGTGCCACGCCGGCGCCCCGGCGGCGGCCTGCTCCTCGTCCATCGCGGCGAGGATGAGGAGCGCCTCGAGCCCGGTCCGGACGCAGCCCTCCTCCGCCGCGCGGCGACCGTCCGCGTCCAGGAAGCGGCCGCTCGTCCGCTGGGCATAGGCGGCGCAGACGACCCCGGCGCGACAGCCGGCGAGCCCGGCGAGGACGAGGAGCGCGGAGGCCTCCATCTCGAAGTTCAGGACCCCCTGCGATGCCATCTCCTCCGCGAAGTGCGGGAAGCGGATCGGGAGCTGCGGGATCGGGCGGCCCTGGGCGCCGTAGAAGCCGGGCGCGGTGGCGGTGATCCCCACGTGCGCCCGGCGGCCCACCCGGGCCGCCGCCTCCACGAGCGCCGCCACCGCCGCGTAGTCCGCGACGGCAGGGTAGGCCTCGTGGACGAAGTAGCGCGTCGTCGCCTCCAGTCGCACGGCGCCGGTGGTGATGACGAGGTCACCGAGCCCGATCTCCTCGCGCAGGACCCCGCACGAGCCGACCCGGATGAAGGTGGGGCGGTGGGTGATCGCAAGGATCTCCGCGAGGACGATCTCCACGTTGTCCGTCCCGATCCCCGTGGCCACGACGGAGACGCGGCGGCCACGGAGCATCCCGGTGACGGAGCTGAACTCGCGGTGGCGGCGGCGCAGCTCCACGCTGTCCAGCATCGCGGCGATCCGCTCCGTCCGGTCCGGGTCCCCGGGGAGGAGGATGTGCTCGGCGAGCTCGCCCGGGGCGAGATCGATGTGGTACTGCCGCTCGCCCTCGGGGAGCGTGATCCGTCGGTCGGGGGCGCCCATCGCGACTCCTCGTGCCTGCCCGGTCACGCGGACGCCGGGGTCCGGGCGAACGATAGGGAGCCGCTCTCGGACGCGTCAAGGCAGCGCCTCACCACGGCCGGCGGATCCCGCCCGCCGCCGCAGCCCGGCCCGGACGCGGGGGACGAGGACGACCGCCGCGATCGGGAGAAGCCCGCCGGCGAGGGCAAGGACGATGGCGAGGCCGAGCGGCGGACCGCCGGTGGCCGGCGGCTCCGGGGACGGGGCGGCGGAGATCGCCTCCGGGCCGGGCGGCTCCACCCGCTCCGGCCGGGTCGCGGAGGGTGGCAGGACGAGACGGGAGGCGCGGAGGATCGCCGCGGGGTCCGCGACGAGGGTGACCGAGCCGTCCTCGGCCTGCTCCACGCGGCCGGCGGCGTTCACGACCTCGCCCGGCTCCGCGGGCGAGGTGCCATCCGCGGGGGCCGGCTCGAGGCGGACCGGAAGGGTGGCCCTCCCGTCCTGGAGGACGATCCCCAGCGGATCCACCCGGATCACGGTCCCACCGGTCCGGACGATCCGGCCGGGATGCTCCACGACCGAAGCGAGGGGGACCGCGAGCGGGTCACCCGGGTCCGCGGTCTCTCCGAGGGAGGAGGCCGCCCCGGCGTCCGTCGCCGGCTCCCCGGATCCACCCGCTCCGCTCGCGGGGTCGATCCCGCCGGCGCCCGCGGCGTCCGTCCCGGCGGGCGCTCCCGGCGGAAGCGGCGCGACGCGGAGGTCCTCGACGCTCCGGGGCACGATCGCGAAGCGCCGGTCCGTGGCCGTGGGCCAGGGACGGCGGACGATCCCGGTGATCGTGGCGGTCGCGCCCTCCCTCAGCCGGTCCGCGGGGATCCCCGCCGCCGCGACCCCGGCCACGGGGAGCGAGCCACCGGCACCGAGGGAGACCTCCGCCCGCCACGTCTCGCCATCGCGATGGACCGCCTCGATGCGCACGACGACCCGTACCAACCGCCACTCCAGCGCGGCATCCGGCGCCCGGCGGAGGACGACCGGCGCCGGTCGCGCCTCTCCGGTGCGGACCGGAGGCTCCTCCACCGCGAGCTGCGGGGCGTCGTACCAGGTCCCCGCCTCGCCGCGGACCCGGACGCGCGCACCCGGGGCGGGGACGGCCGCGCCCTCCGGGAGACGGACGAGGATCGCTCCGCTCGTGTCCTGGAGGACGATGCGCCGGCGATCGCTGTCGAGGAGGCCCGCCGGGGTCGTGACGACCCCCTCGATCGTCGCCGTCACGCCGGCGACGATCGACGCGATCCGGACCGGTCGCTCATCCGGCTCACCGGTCGGGGACGGGCGGCCCGTGGGCGGAGGCGTGGCCGGCCGCGGCGTCCCCCCGGCGGGCGGAGTCGGCGTGGGGCGGACCTCGGCGCCGAGGACGAGATCGGCCGTGCTGCGCGGCCAGATCCGGGCGCCATCCCCTGCCCCGGCGCGACTCTCTCGCCGCCCGGAGATCCCGGTCACGCCGAGCGGGGCACCCACCGGAAGGTCCGGGCGGTGGATCCCGAGCGCGCCGCCCACCGCGACCCGGACCTCACCGGCGCCGGTGGCGATCGTGACGGTGAGCGCTCCGCTCGTTCCGGGGTCCGTGCGGACGATCCGCCCCGTGGCCCGGACGAGGACCCCGTCGAGCTCCGGGCCGGGGCTCACGGGAAGATCGGTCCGGGGTTCCGGGATGCCGCCGGTACCGATCATCCGCAGCGCATCGCCCGAGGCGGGCCGGAGCTCCAGGTTCCCGTACGGTGCGGCGAGGAGACCGGTCACCCGGACGATCGACCCCGGCGGCAGGCTCTCCGCCGCGACCCCCGCAGGAAGGCGGACGACGATGCCGCCGCTGCCGTCCTGGAGGGCGATCACCCGGCCGTCCAGGAGGACCCCGGCGCCGGCCGTGACCGTCCCCTCGACGGTGCCGGTCGCCCCTGCGCCACGACGGCGAAGGGCGAGGACCGCCTCGGTGGCCGCACCGGTCGGCGCGGGAGTGGGCGTCATCGTGGGCGCGGGGGTCGGGGCGGGAGTGGGGTGTGCCGTCGGTAGCGGGGTGGGCGCCGGCGTCGGGGTCGGCGCGAGCGTGGGAACGGGCGTCGGCACGTTCGTGGGCGGGACCGTCGGCGGCGCGGTGGGTGCCCGGGTCGGCGCGAGCGTGGGAACGGGTGTCGGCACGACCGTGGGAGCGGGAGTCGGGGTCGGGTCGGGGGTCGGTGCCGCGGTGGGGAGCGGCGGTTCCGGGGTCGATCCGGGCGGTGACGCGGACGGCGCCACGGTGGGGCCAGGCGGATCCTGTGTGGGCACCGGATCCGTGGCTGCCGGGCTCGGGGGCGGCGGGAGGATGGTGGGCATGGCGGTCGGCAGCGCTGTCGGTACGGCCGTGGGGACCGGGACGATCGCCCGGCCTTCCGGGACCGGCATCGGCTGGACCCAGGTGTCCGCCAGGTTGTCGTTCGTGTCCCGGCCGTTCCGGGCTGCCCCTTCCGCGAGCCGCTCCACCGAGGACCGGGCGGGCGGGGCGGGCGCCGGGAACCCCTCGAGGAAGGGGTTGGCAGCGGTCCCCCAGGAGAGCGCATCGATGACCGGGCCGCCGATCACGCGGAGGACGACGCTCCCACCCGCAGCGGCGAGCCCGCCGGTCCAGGTCCGTTCCGCGATGCTCGCCCAGACCCCCTCCCCATTCGCCAGGAGGAGCGATTCACCGGGGAGGAGGACGCCCTCCGTCCAGGCGACCCGCTGCGCGACCGACGATCCCGAGGCGGAGACGTAGAGGAGCTCGAGGCCGGCGAGAGCGGCGGCGTTCGGACCCCGGCCGTGGAGCTCGATCCACTCGTCCGACGCGGCCGCTCCGCCGGTGACGACCTCGCCGACGACGAGGTCCGTGGAGGGTGGCCATGCGGCGGTGGCCGTGACGGCCACGGGGGCGGGCGGCTCCGGGCGGCGGGCATCCGCGGGGAGGGCGGCGAGACCGACCGCGAGGATCGCGAGGGCGGCGAGGGGACGGGGATGGAAGGGGGACATCGGGTGCCTCCCGGCGGGGAGCTCGGGCGGGCCCCCGAGGATGGAGGGCGCTCCTTCACTCCCGCTTCACCGGCGCATCGTCCCGGGGGACGGCTGCGGTACCATCGGGGCAGTCCTGGACCCCCCATCCCGAGGAGTAGCCGCGTGGCCCGCGCCAAGAACACCGATCGCGCCGAGGCCCGGCGCCGCTACCGAGAGCAGCAGCGGACCGGGATGGAGACCCCGGAGAGCGGGCCCGAGGTCGAGGAGATCGCCGCGCCGCTCCCCACCGCGGGCGCCTCGATGCGCTCGGCGATGCGCATGCCGAACATCCGCGAGGACCTCCAGATCCTGCCGGGGATGATGCTCCGGACACGGAAGCTGTGGATCCCGGTCGTCGCCCTCCTCGTCGCCTTCCTCCTCGCCGTGGCGCTCGAATCGGGCGCCTTCGCGACCCTACCGGACGGCATCACCCAGGCCGCCGCGATCTACGTCCAGCTCACCCTGCCGCCGACCGCGCTCTTCGTCTTCTTCCTCGGGGGGTTCCTCGCCCCGCGGGCGAGCTATCTCGTGGGTGGGTTCCTCGGCCTCCTCGACGGGGTCCTCTGGTCCCTCCTCTTCCTCGTCGTCCCGAACGCGCAGATCGAGGATCCGTCCCGGGCGACCGGTCCGGGCGACTTCGTCTCGATCATCGTCCTTGCCGTCCTCATCGGGACGGCGGCCGGTGGCTTCGCGGCGTGGTACCGGAACTTCCTCCGCTCCTCGCAGGAGCGCGCCCGGCTCAACCGGATCCAGCGTGACCAGGAGGCGAAGGTGAAGGCGAAGGAGAAGGAGAAGGCGGATCGCGAGGCGCAGCGGAAGGCCGCCGCCGAGGCGCGCGCCGCCGGCTCCGGCAAGGGGACCCCGCCCGCCTCCTGACCCTCGGCCGGGGGGGCGCTCCCCGGCTCACGCCACTCAGCCCGCCCGGCGCATCCCCTCGTAGCCCTGCCGGCGGACACCCGGCGGGGGCTCCGGCCCGTCCACCGCGCGGCAGACCTCGCCGAGCGGCCGGATCCGCCGCGCGATGACGTTGACGACCCGGTCCTCGCGCTGGAGCGTCCCCTCCACCCAGAGGAGCGCATGGCGCCGCACGACGCCGCGTTGCGCCTCCCAGGTCCGCGGCCAGAGGGTGACGTTCGCCATCCCCGTCTCGTCCTCGAGGGCGAGGAAGACCGTCCCCTTCGCGGTCATCGGGTGCTGGCGGGTGACGACGAGCCCGCCGATCCGGACCGGCCCGGGCGCCGTCTCGTCCAGCGTGGCGATGCGCAGGGCGCCGAGCCGGTCCAGGGCGGGCCGGAAGAGATCGAGGACCTGGCGCCGCGCGTCGAAGGAGAGGATCGCGTAGGAATCGCCGAGCCGCTCCAGCTCCGTCGGCGGGGGGAGATCCGGTGCGGGGGTGGGCGGGAGCCGGAGGCCGGCGGGCCGGGAGGCGGCGATCACCTCCCCGAGCTGCCAGAGAAGCTCCCGGCGCGGGACCCCGAAGCGGTCGAGCGCGCCCGCCCGGATCAGCCGCTCGATCACCCGCTCCGGGAGGCGCGTCCGCTCCACGAGGTCCGTGAGCGAGCGGAAGGGGCCGCCGTCCTCGACCTCCCGCTCGATCGCCTCCCCTTCCACCTCCCCGATCCCCCGGACGAGGCCGAGCCCGAGCCGGACCCCCCACTCCGTGGCACCGGGCGCCGCCCACCGCTCGCGGGCGGACGCGTCCGGGAGGATCACCCCGGGCGAGTGGACGGGGAGGGGCCGGCCCTCGATCCCCGTCCCGGGCGGGAGCGGTGTCCCGGGCGGCCCGACCCACTCCGTGACGCTCCGGAAGCGGCTCCGGTCGATCTCCACGGGGAGGACGGCGACCCCGTGGCGGCGGGCATCGTTGAGGAGGACCTCGATGGGATAGAAGCCCATCGGCTGGTTGTTCAGGAGCCCCTGGAGGAAGTGGGCGGGGTAGAAGAGCTTGAGGAAGGCCGATTCGTAGGCGGTCCGTGCGAAGGCGGCGGCATGGCTCTTGTTGAAGCCGAAGCTGGCGAAGCCCGCGACGCGCCCGAAGAGCTCCTCCGCGACCTCCGGCGCAAGACCCGCCGTGGCGATGCAGCCGGAGACGAAGCGTGCGTGGAGCTTCTCCATCTCCCGCGTGGAGCGCGAGGTCCCCATCGCGCGCCGGAAGGCGTCCGAATCGCCGGGGGTGAAGCCCGCGACGTCGATCGCGATGCGCATCACCTGCTCCTGGTAGAGGATCACGCCGAGCGTCTCGGCGAGGATCGGCGCGAGGGAGGGGTGGAGGACCTCCACCGGCTCGATCCCCTGGCGGCGGCGGAGATAGGGGTGGACGGCGTTCCCCTGGATCGGGCCGGGGCGGATGATCGCGACCTCCACGACGAGGTCGTCCAGCGTCTCCGGCCGGGAGCGCGGGAGCGTCTGCATCTGGGCCCGCGATTCCACCTGGAAGACGCCCACGGTGTCCGCGGCGCGGATCATCCGGAAGACCTCCGGGATCTCCTCGGGGAGCCGGTCGAGGTCCACGTGGACGGCGCAGTCCGTCGCGATCGCGCGGAGGGCATCCTCGATCGCGGAGAGCATCCGCAGGCCGAGCAGGTCCAGCTTCACGAGCCGGATCGTCTCCACATCCCGCTTGTCGTACTGGACGACGACCCGGCCGGGCATCGTCGCCCGCTCGAGCGGCGCGATCTCCACGAGCGGCGCCCCGGTGACGAGCATCCCGCCGACATGGATCGAGAGGTGGCGGGGGAGGCCGTCGATCCGGGCGCACAGCGTGAGCCAGCGCTCCCAGGGGGTGAGCCCCACCGTGGAGCCGTGCCCGCCGGTTGGGTCCGGAAGGGGCGCGGCGGGGAGCGCGGGAGGATCCATCCCCCGGCCCGCCGCGCGCTCCCGGGCCGCGGCGAGGAAGCGGGCGCTCGCGGGGGTATCGCCCGGTCCACCGCGGTCATCACCGGCGGCCGGAGGGGGGACGGGCCGCCGGAGCTCGCCCCGGGCATCGAGGAGGTGGGCGCTGCCGGCGGCACCCCCGGGGGGACCCGCCTCCCCGGATGGGTGGAAGAGCTCCGCGAAGCCGCCATCCGCCTCCAGGTCGCGCCGGACCATCACCGGGTCGTAGGTCTCGATCGCCTTGGCGACCCGGTCCACGAGCGGGCGCGGGAAGCCGAGCGCGGTGCCGATCTCGCGGACCGCGGAGCGCGCCCGGTAGGTCACGACGTTGCACACCATCCCCGTGTGCTCCGGGCCGTAGCGCGCGTGGACGTAGGCGATCACCTCGTCCCGCCGGTCCGAGGCGATATCGATATCCACGTCCGGGTAGCTCGTCCGGCCCTCGTTGATGAAGCGCTCGAAGAGGAGCGCGTGGCGGATCGGGTCCACCCGCGTGATCCCGAGCACGTAGGCGACGATCGAATCGCCCGCGCTCCCGCGCCCCTGGGCGGGGATCCCCCGCTCCCGGCAGAAGCGCATGAGGTCGTGGCAGATGAGGAAGAACTCCGCGAGCCCGCTCCGCTCGATGACCCCGAGCTCGTGGTCCAGGCGGGCATCGATCTCCGGGGTCAGCGGGTGGTAGCGCCGGCGGGCCCCCTCCCGGCAGAGGCGGGCGAGCTCGGTGGCGGGGGTGGCGCCGTCGGGGACCGCGAAGCCGGGGAAGCGGTAGCGCTCGAAGGCGAGCTCCACCGCGCAGCCCGCGGCGACCTCCGCGCTCCGGGCGATCCCCGCCAGCCACGCGGCGCGGACGGCGGGCTCCGCATCCGGGAGGCCGGGCGGGAGCGCGGCGAGCTCGGCGGCACCCTTCAGGTGGTACTCGCCGTTCGGACGGCGGAGCCGCGCGCTCGTCTCCAGCGTCCGGCCGTGGCGGATCGCGACGAGGACATCCTGGAGCTCCCGGTCCTCCGGCCGGGCGTAGTGGGGATCGTTGCTCACGACGACCGGGAGGGAGAGCTCCTCCGCGAGCCGGACGAGCTCCGCGACGAGGAGGTCGTCATCCGGGAGGAGGTGATGCTGGAGCTCCACGTGGAGCGCATCACCGGCGATCTCCCGGAGCCGGCGTGCGGCCGCGCGCGCCCCCTCCCCGTCCCCCGCGAGGAGACGCCGGGAGAGCTCCCCGTGCCGGCAGCCGGTGAGGACGATGATCCCCTCCTGCTCGCGGGCGAGGAGCGCGTGGTCGATCCGCGGGACCCCCTTGCTCCCCGCGAGGTTCCCGGCGCTGAGGAGCCGGCAGAGGCTGCGGTAGCCGGACATGTCGCGGGCGAGGAGGACGAGGTGGGGGCCGAGCTCCGCGCTCCGGACGCCGCGCAGATCCTCCCGACGGACCGCCCGGTGACCCGGCGGGCGGAGCCGTTCCACCGGCGGGCGGACCGGCTCGCCGGCGACCGGACGGCGTGGCTCCTCTCCGCCGGACCGGCGGCCCCGGCGGGCGGCCGGCGCACGGCGGGCGGGGAGGACGATCCCCGCGGGGTCCGGGACGGCCGGGTCCGCGAGCTCCACCTCCACGCCGATGACGGACGGCAGGCCCGCCTCGTGGGCGGCGGCCTGGAAGCGGACCGCACCATAAAGACCCTGGTGGTCCGTCACCGCGAGCGCGCTCAGCCCGAGCTCCAGCGCCCGCGCCACGAGATCCGGCGCCTCCGAGGCACCGTCCAGGAAGGAGAAGGCGGAGTGGCAGTGGAGCTCCGCGAAGGGCCCGCTCACCCCGGAGATGGTAGAACATCCGTTCGGTTCGTGCGTGGATCGGGGTCGCCGGGGAGCGGGGGGATCCGATCCGTGGTATCCATAGGGCGATGGGCCCCCGCACGACGCGCCGCTCTCGTCAGGCCGTGCCACGCCGCACGACCGCCTCGGGACCGCGCACCCTCCCCCGCATCTCGCCGCAGGCGGCGGTGCTCGGCACGCTCGTCCTCGCCGCGGCAGGCCTCCTCCTCGCGGCCGCGAGCGGCCCCGGGACGGTGGAGCTGGACGGCGGCCGCTACGCGCGGAACGGGGTCCCGATCGGCGACCAGGCGCTCCGCGGCGGCACCGGGCCCACGGCGCTCCGGACGAGCTCGGCGACGCCGGAGGCCTCGGCGGGCGGGACGCTCGACCCGGAGGAGCTGACCGGCTACCGCTGGCCGCAGCGCCGGGGTGCCCGGATCACGAGCTTCTTCGACTGGCGGGACGAGGGCTTCCTCGCGATCGAGGGACGCCGCTTCCACGAGGGCCTGGACATGACGACCGGCTGCGGGAGCGAGGTCTTCGCGGCGCATTCCGGGGTCGTCCTCCACGCGGGCCGGCGCTTCGCGCCGTTCATGGGCTTCTCGGGGCCGCTCGACCGCTTCTATGCCCGCCTCGAGCGGCGGGAGATGATGGGTGCCCTCCCGATCGTCGTCGTCATCGATGACGAGAACGGCTACCACAGCGCCTACGTCCACCTCTCCGAGGCGAAGGTGGAGCGGGGCGACCGGGTCCGCGCGGGCGATGTCATCGGCCTGGAGGGCGATACCGGGAACTCGACCGGCTGCCACGTCCACTACGAGCTGATCCGGATGGACGGCCCGTGGATGACGGTGACCAAGGAGCTCGTCCGGGACGCCTTCTACCCGCCCTTCGTCCGCGAGCGGATCGACCCGCTCCGCGTCCTCTCCCTGAAGGACCGGAACGCACCCGCGCTCATCCCGGGTGTCGATCCGCCGAAGAATCCCCCGCGCCTCAGGCGCTCCGCCCAGCCGTGAGCCGGGTATCCTAGACAGCGATGAAGCCGACCCGTTCCGAGATCATCAGCGCCGCCGCCTTCGTCGGGTTCCTCGTCCTCCTCATCGTCGTGATCGTGGCCGCCGCGATCCCGCCGGAGGGTGCCCACGCGCTGAAGTAGCGGGCCGCCCTCCCCGGGGCCGCCGCTCGTTCAGTCGTAGAGCCGTTCGAGGTGCCACGAGCCGTCCACGCCGTCCCGGTAGATGAGGGCGAGGAGGCGGGGTCCCGCGACCTTGAAGTAGTCGCGCACGATCGGCCGCCGCCACCACTCCTCCGCGACGCGCCAGCGGTTGCACACCTCCACCGGCTCGCGGACCCCCGGCCAGAGGAGCCGGACCGGACGCCCGAAGCCGTCCGTCTCCACCGCGATCTCCGGCAGCGCGCCGATCAGCCGCGTCATCCCTCGCTCCCCCCGGCCACGGCCGGCTCCCACGCGAAGCGTCCCGGTGCGACCGCCGCCTCCGGATCGAGGAGCCGGGCACGGAGGATCCTCCCCTCCCCGTGCCGGATCGCGAGCGCGGCGAGCTGCCAGCCGAGCCCGCCGGCCCGCGCCGGCCGGCCACCGAAGAGGCCGAGCTGCTCCCCGGCCGCGGGGACCGCCCCGTGGAGCTCGAGCGCAAGCCCGGCGACCGGCGCGGAGGGTGGCGCCGCCTCCAGGCGCGCCGCGAGGAGACGCTCGAGGAGCTCCGGCGCGGCAGAAGGCTCCGGGAGCGGCTGCTCGTAGCGGAGGAGCGGCCGGCCCTCCGGGCGGAGCTCGAGGGTCGCCCGGCCGACCCCCGCCCCGCGCGCGGCGAGCTGGGTGCAGAGCGAGCCGCAGAGACGGCGGAGGAGGAAGCGGAGCGGCTCCACGCTCTCCACCGGGGGCTCCAGCTCCACCTCCGCGCGGAGCCGCTCCACGGGCCGGCGCGGCCGGAGCGGGCGGCCGTCCAGGCCCCGGGCAAGGTCGTGGAGGATCCCGCCCACCGCCCCGAAGCGGGCGATCGCAGCAGAGCGGTCCAGCGCGGCGACCTGTCCGATCCGGGTGATGCCGAGGACGCGCAGCCGCTCCCGGAGGGCGGGGTCCGCGGTGAGGAGCCCGGCCGGGAGCGGGGCGAGCCAGGCGGCCTCCGTCGCCGGGCCACCGGAGGGGATGACCCCGATGGGCGGTGGGCTCCCCTCCCCTTCCGCGGCAGGGAGCGGGACACGCCCCCCGTTCGCCACGATCGCCGCGGTCCGGGCACCGAAGCGCGTCCCGGCGATCCCGATCCCCGGCGTCCCGGGGAGGGCCGGGACGACGAGCGCGGCAGCGCGGCGGGCGAGCGCATCCTCCGCACCCCAGAGCCGGCCGAGCCCCTCGATGCCGAGGAAGATCCGGCCGAAGGCGGGGTCCGCAGGATCCGTGCTCCCCTCCACCCCCGGGGCGAGCGTGCCGAGCCGCTCGAAGGCCTCCTCCACCCGCGCCGACCACGGCTCCGGATGCAGCGGGAGGAAGCGCGCCTCCGGGACGAGCGCATGGGCGGCGGCGAGCGGCTGCCCGCGCCGGACACCGACCCGACCGGCAGCGGCGCTCCGGTCCAGGACGACCCCCGGCTCCCAGGGGAGGCCACCGAGGACGACGAGCTCGTCCGGGGCGGGCGGGCGGCCGAGGGAGAGGAGGAGGGCGAGATGGGGATAGCCGAGGAAGAGGAGGCGCACGGATCGGTCCCCGGGCTCAGGCGGGGCGGCCGGCGTGGAGGGCGCGCTCGCCGTCCGGGAGGTAGTGGATCTCCAGGTCCACGGCGCGTCCCGGGGCGCCGCGCCGGTCCTTGGCGATCGTCACCCGGGTCCGCTGGCCCACGACATCCCGCCCGACCCGGATCCAGCCGCTCCGCTCCAGCTCCAGGCGGAGGACGGCGCTCTCCGCGGGCGCGCCGCTCCCCGCCGGTCCCGCGGAGGCAGGCTCGAGAACGAGGAGGCGGGCGCCGATCCGGCGGGCGTGGGCGGAGAGCCGGCGCAGGGCGTCCGTGGCGCGCTCGGGGAGGCGGGCGGGGAGATCCGCCACGAGGAGGTCCACCGCGCGTCCGGCGAGGAGGCTCCCGGCGATCGCGAAGCCTTCTGCAGCGTCCCCCGGCCGGATGACGAGGAGAGGGTCCAGGTCCACACCGCGCGCGACCGCCTCCACCGGGTCGAAGGCACGCGGGAGGTCCAGCCAGGCGGCGAGCGAGCCGCGCGCCTGGGCCTCCGCGACGCAGCGGAGGGCGAGCGTCGTCTTGCCGCTCGAGAGATCCCCGCGGATCGCCGCGCTCCCCTCCCGCGGGAGACCGCCCCGGCCGAGGAGTGCGTCCAGGTCCGGGAAGCCGGTGGGGAGGCCCTCCGGCAGGGCGGGTGCGAGCGGGTCCGGGGGCGGTGCGAGCGGCTCCCCGAGCGGCGCCGGGACGAGCGCGAGCGCCCCGTGGATCCGCGGCCCGGCGCCGGGCTCCTCCCCGTTCCCGAGGCGGATCGCGGCGTTCCCCCAGCGGCTGCGGAGGGTGGCGAGGGCGGCGTCCAGCGGGCGATCGGTCCGGTCCATGGCCCGGTCGATATTCGAACATCCGTTCTAGTCTGTCAAGGTCCGGGCGGGGTGCGCGGGGCTTTGCTATCCTCTCGTTCGCGCACGAGCTCCTGGCGTCGTGCGGCTCTTCGTGGGGATGTAGCTCAGCTGGGAGAGCACTGCGTTCGCATCGCAGGGGTCAGGGGTTCGAGTCCCCTCATCTCCACCAACCCCCCTCCGGACCCGGACCGTGTCGCGGCGTGGGAAGCGCCATGGGGACGCATCGTCGGCACGCCCGGCCGGATCGCGTGGGCGGGCTCCCGGTCGGAGGAGCGGCGATGAGGAGAGGTGGCGGCATGACGGACGGCAGGGAGGCGGTGCTCGTCCGCACGGCTCCCCGGCGGCTCGCCGGCCGTACGGTCGCGAGCCCCGCGCCGTGAGCATGGCGGCCGGCCTCGACGAGCAGGTCGAGTGGCTCCTCTACGACCTGCACGCCGGGCGCTCGATCGCCGACCCCTATCCGCTCTATGCCCGGATGCGTGCCGAGCACCCGCTCTGGCTCAACCCGGCCTCCGGGACCTGGATCGTCAGCTCCTACGCGGATGTGGCGCGCGTGCTGCTCGATCCGGCGTACGGAAGCGGCCGCCTGGCGTCCCTCTTCGAGCGGCTCCCCGAGGGTCGCCGGGCGATGGCGGAGCCGCTTCGCCCGCTGCTCGAGACGCGGCTCG
>Ga0208783_10000043_pt1 | contig 73935 bp, 56 predicted proteins | sample DEB19_08_DNA_2_FD_184529 | JGI IMG/M metagenome (GOLD analysis project Ga0208783, IMG submission 184529) | Aqueous microbial communities from the Delaware River and Bay under freshwater to marine salinity gradient to study organic matter... | ecosystem: Environmental > Aquatic > Marine >... | reverse complement strand
TAATCATCTTTTACAGGCTGTACCTTTCCCCTTATGACATGGTCTCCAAAGATACCATACCATTTATCATCCTCATGAGTGAGTTGATCAACGTTGTTAAAGTCGTGTTGAAAATAAGGAAGCTCTAGATAGTCATAGATACGTCTGAGTTGTGACTCAGGATCTATGCACAAGTCTTCAAATTTAATAAATAAAATATGCTGATGTGTACCATCTACTAACACTTGGTATAGTCTGTCTATAGAAGGACCGATAGGTGGGTTAGCTGACCAAGTGGTTATTCTCTTATCTGTTGTGGTACCTGTAAGATTACCCCAGTTAGCAATGTTTGCATCAACAAGGGGGTTTGATCTGTATTTCTTTTCAAGAGATGCATAGATTGCTCTAAGATCTCTAATCATGCATATTATCTTTGGGTTGGGATCAAACTCTTTAAGCAATCTATATTCCATTCCCCAACCTCTAGACTTCTCCATTACATATGGTTTGTCTGTAATGTTATTATAGAAACCATATATTCCTCCCTTTAGATATCCTCTAAATCCATTGTCCATTAGAGTGGTGTCCTGTGCCTTAAACTCTAATCCATTAGAAAAATAGTTTCTAGCATTCATCATAAGCTCAAACAACCCAGACGTGGGAGTTGCATATATGTCTGGGTTTTGAGCAAGAATGTTTTGAATAAGTGTTGATCCAGCTCTTGGTAGAGAGCTGTTATAGAATATCTTTTTTAACATGTTGGTTTTGTTTCTATCTAAAGTGGTAAGTTCTCAAACTCTGTAATGGTCGTACCTTCTTCTGTAGCTATTGCTGAAAGAATTGTAGTATCATCTGTACCCCAATCTGCAATTGCTTCTCCAGAAAGAGTAACATAAACTTGATGAAGTGTTTCAAAAGATACTGGTACATTTTCTCCGTTATAATTAAAATTACCATATCTCACATGAAAATTTACAACATTTGAACCAAGTATATATGGTTCAGCAGTTGCTGTAATATACTCAGCAACAAGTTGTGTTTGTTCAAAAGGTGTAATCATTTGAGGAATAACTGCCTGAGGACTTATTTTACCAAATAACATAATTGTATATTTTATTGTTTTCTAATTGCTCTAAATAAACCACACAGTTTAGACCAAGATGAGTCTTCTAGTTTTGTAACAACAAACCCATTGTCTTCTAAAAACCTTTTGAGTCCGTGTCTATCTAACTTATACCCATCTATATAAGTGCCATCTACCTCATGAAACTCTCCAACAATCTCTTCTATCTTATATAATTGTTTTGATGTATAAAGGATGGGATATTCACTTCCTTCAATGTCCATCTTTAAAAACCTCACCTTATCAAACTTACTTAATACATCATCAAACTTTGTACAACTCACCTCCACTGTATCTTTCCAATCTCCATCTCTCACTCTGCCCATCCCTGTGTTCCAGTCTACAATATTACTTTCAAAGTTAATTGTTTTTCTGTCATCATCAGATCTCCACACAGCTGTATTATATAAATTTATTCCATACTTCTGTAAGTTCTCTTTAGCTGTATTATAGTTAGACTCGCTCACCTCAAACGTATGTATGTTTCTACTTCCTCTATCATAAGCAAGAAGAGAGAAACTTCCTACATGTGTTCCTAAATCTATTATAACATCCTCAGGATTAAATCTATCAACACCATATTCATTATTAATGTAACACTCCATGAACACTTGTCTTTCCCATGTGTTTCTAACTGTAAAATCTTTTCTTTCAGTTATAACATCTGCTAAAAATACTAACCATTCATTGAATCTAGAGTTCCAATCCCAAGTGTTTTTATAGACTATTGATTGATTTATTAAACGTGTATCTAATTGTTTTCTTATTAATATTTCTATATTAATTGCAAGACGTTTTGCAAATAATTCAGCATGTAGTTCAGGATCGCTCCTAAAAGAATATATATCAGCCCATCCTTCTGTAGTTTCTGGAAGTGCTCCTAAAGAAGATGTCACCACTCTTAGTCCAGCAGATAATGCTTCTATAACAGCTATACAAGATGTCTCTTCAAATGTACAGGGATAAGCTAGTATATCAAATGTAGGAAGCTCAGCTCTTAATTCCTCATTAGGAATAGATCCTCTATATACAACACCTGGGAGTGTTTTGCACTTTTCATATAGATGTTCATACTCACTATCATGTCTAGCAAAATCTGTTCCATAGATCTTACAGCTAGAGAATACATGTAGTTCACAATCGGTTGGTTGTAAGATTTCCCAAGCTCTTAATAATACATCAAGCCCTCTCCAAGGAGTGGATGTATAACAAAGCTTTATCTTACCATCATTTCTTGGTTTCCTGATTTCAGTTCCTATACATGCATTTTTTAATACATGTGTTTTATATCCAGGAATATTAAAATGTTTTCTGTATTGTTCAGCTTGCCAGTGTGATACAAAAACAAAATGATCAATCTTATCTATGTATTGAGGATCATTTAGAAACTGTACAGCTTCTTGATCATGAGATAACTGATTCCAATAGATTGTTATTTTGGAAAAGTCTGCTTGTGATATGTAGTTAAATATAGAGAAATGTTCTCTATAACTATCTGGTAATCTGCGCATTAGCTCATTGTACATGAGCTCTGTACCTCCCATTGGTTTATCAAACATATCCTGTCTTTTTTATAAAGGAATTAAAATCACCCTTGAACTTCTTAATTCCTATATGGTTGATGGTTATTGTAGGATCTATCCACACCTTGTATCCTAAACTCTGCCATTTCCTACATATAATGTAATCTTCACTTATCAGCACACCATCTTTTACAACAAGATCACATACCATTCGTTGTTCACTTCCATCATCAGTTTCATAAGGCTCACTCATCTCCCACAACTTCTCTAGAGCAAATCTAGATATTTTCATAAACCCAGTTCCTAAACCATCAACTTCTATGAGCTTATTATCAGAAGACCATTTTAAATTAGTGTCCAAAAGTTGTATAGTGTATCCCTCTTTCTCATCAGACTTTTTTACTAACGCAGCACCTACAATAGGTTCTGGTCTTTCTAACATCCTATAGAACCATTCAGCATCCCATTCAACATCACTATCTATAAAGAATAAATCATCATATCCTCCTTCTATAGCCAGTTTAAAGAGGGAGTTTCTAGCTCTCTGTACAAGAGAATCATAGCTCACATAAATAGCATGTACGTGTACATCCTTTTCATATGACATCTTAACGGTGGATAACAAACTGTTTGCAAACCAAACATCTATCCTACCATCATACGAAGGAGTGCCTATCAATACTCTACGCATAGAGCAAAGATAAGCACTCCTTTTTAATTACCCAACTTTATTTTCTACTATCTCTAGTCTAGCATCAAGTTCTTGAATTGCTTTAATAAGAGATGCTGTAAGTTCTTCATATGCAAGTCTATATGCATCTTTATTAGCGTCATACCCAAGAGCATCAAATTCAATATTTAATTCAGTAAGTACTTCTTTTAATTCTTGAGCAATTAAACCATAATGTTGTTTTTCACTTGCAAGACTTCCGTCCTTCTGACCATATTCATATTGACACTTTGTAACATATGAATCTCTATAATCCCAGTTATATATTACTGGTCTTAGTTTTTTAAGAAGCGTTAAGCCAAGTGTATCAGGAAGTGTTTGAATATTTGTTTTATCTCTACAGTCAGAAGCTAATGACCAAGTTGTATAGTAACAGTTACAAGCATTATTATTAGAAGTTCCCCAAACAGTATGACCAGCAGTGGCACTTGTAGCAGCACCACAACCTATAGCAATTGTATTATCAATACCAGTGGCAAGAGCACATTGTGCATTATGTCCAATTGCAATATTATTACATCCTGTAGTATTTCCAAACAATGCATTATAACCAACAGCAACGCTACGATTACCAGAAGTATTACATCTTAATGAGTTTGTACCAACTGCTGTATTAAAAATACCTGTTGTACTAGCTCTCATTGAACTTGTACCAACAGCAGCATTTCCACAACCAACTGTGTTAGCACATAAAGTTGCGTAACCAATCGCCATGTTGTCAAAACCTGTAGTGTTAGAACACATTGAGAATGCACCAACAGCCATGTTTCTACAACCTGTAGTGTTACTTCTAAGTGTACTAGTACCAACAGCCACGTTTGCTGCACCTGTAAGGTTTGCTTGCATTGAACAGAAACCTACAGCAACGTTAGCAGTAGCTGATGTGTTTCCAAGATTTGAGGTAAACAATGCATAGCTACCAATAGCAACGTTACATCCACCTGTAATATTACATCTCAATGCACACTGACCAATAGCAATATTATCAGCTCCTGTATTTGTTGTAGACAACGCTTGTCTTCCTATTGCTATATTCTTACTTCCTGTAGTGTTTGAATACAAAGCAGCTCTACCTACAGCTACGTTACTACCACCAATAGTATTTAATCGTAAAGCGAATATACCAAGAGCTGTGTTATCAACACCTGTTGAGTTACAAAAAAGAGATTCATTACCAACTGCTGTGTTACTAGTTCCTGCACTGTTGTTTGCCATAGCTCTAGTACCAATCGCTACGTTACTAGTGCCTTGACTTACATACAAAGTATATGCACCCACTGCAACGTTTGCTGTAACTGATGTAGTTGCAACGTTACTAGCTCTCATTGAATACATTCCCACTGCTGTATTAAAACAACCTGATGTATTAGCTGTTAGTGCAACAAAACCAACAGCAGTGTTGTTTCTACCAAAAGTGTTAGCACCTAGTGATGATTGACCAACAGCAGTATTACATGAACCAGAAGTGTTGGCTGCCAGAGCAGATGAACCTATAGCTGTATTTCTGTTACCTGTAGTGTTTGCTCTTAAAGCTAGATTACCAAACGCTGAGTGATATTGACCAGTAGTGTTAGTTTCTAAAGATCTGCTACCAAAAGCTACATTAGCCGTACCTGTTGTATTAGCTCTTAAAGCATAATATCCAACAGCAGTGCTTGCTGTGTTAGATGTGCTTGCAAAGTTTACTTGACAAAGTGCACCATGTCCAACTGCTGTGTGACATCCACCAGTAGTGTTAGCATTAAGTGCTTGTCTACCAATTGCTGTGTTTTTATTACCAAGTGTGTTAGCATTTAGTGAGTTTGCTCCAAAAGCACTATTACACAGACCTGTTGTGTTAGCACCTAATGAACCTGTACCAACTGCAGTATTAAGCTGACCTCCTGTATTAGCATCTAATGCTAGTGAACCAACAGCTGTGTTACTGTTACCAGTGGTGTTTGCACAGAGTGCATAATGACCCACTGCTGTGTTAAAGAAACCAGAGTTGTTTGCACAGAGTGTTCTTATACCAACAGCTGTGTTGTATTGACCAACAGTGTTAGTACATAATGTTTCTGTACCAATTGCTGTATTTCTATCACCAGATGTATTAGAACAAAGAGCATTAAAACCAAACGCTACGTTACTACCTACAGTGTTAGCTCTAAGAGCATTTGTACCCATTGCTGTGTTCTGACTAGCACCAACAATTGCTTGAAGAGTGTAAGAACCAACAGATACGTTATTGCTTCCACTAACGTTAGCAATCATTGCGTGTTCACCTAACGCTACGTTATCATTACCTATTGTGTTAGAACACAATGCTTTATAACCAACAGCAAGGTTATCAGGACCTGATGTATTTTTAGCTAAAGCATAGGCACCCACTGCTGTAGATCCTCCAGTAGTGTTAGCGTTTAGAGCACAATGTCCTATTGCTGTAATATTAGATCCTGTTGTATTAAAAGTTAAAGCAGATCTACCAACAGCTGTGTTACCATTACCTGATATATTACAATACAATGCTCCATTTCCAATTGCTGTATTACCACAACCTGTAGTGTTATACCTTAAAGAACCAGAACCAACAGCTGTGTTAGAAGTACATGTATTCCGTTGTAAAGCATTTGTACCAACTGCTGTATTAGCAAGACCTGTTACATTTGCACACAAAGCGTTTTGACCAACAGCAACGTTATTAGCACCTGTTGTATTAGAAAACAAAGCATATGAACCCACGGCTGTAGATCCCGATGCTGAATTGCTCTGAAGAGCAAAAAATCCAACTGCTGTATTACAACCAGCTGCTCCAGTTGCTATTAGAGTTCTATCACCAATAGCTGTGTTTCCACAACCTGATGTATTACCTCTTAATGCTCTCCAACCAACAGCTGTGTTAAATTGACCACTAGTATTTGAACATAGAGACTGACTACCAACAGCTGTATTACAACCGCCAGTTGTATTACTAAGCATCGAGTTTGCACCAAGAGCAGTGTTATAATTACTGCTACTTAATGTACTTAATGCTTTATAACCAAATGCTGAGTTTTGAAGACCGCCAGCACAGTTTGCATTGTGACCAACAGCTGTGTTTGTTACACAACGACCGTTACCAAAACCAACTCTTACACCAGTAGTTCCATTAAAGTTTACACAGAGGTCACCATTGCCTGATATTTGACATGTTTGACTTGTTCCTATAGAAGAGCCTGTATCGAAGTAGGCTATATAATCTTGTGTTCCACTAACTGCTCCAGAGGCACCACTAGTACCTGAAGTACCAGCAGCTCCACTTACACCAGAGGTACCTGCTGTACCATTACCACCACTTGTACCACTAAGTCCAGTAGTACCACTTGTGCCACTCACGCCTGTTGTACCAGATGTGCCACTAACTCCACCAGTTCCAGAAGTTCCAGATAAACCACTAGTACCATTAGTTCCGCTTACACCTGTTGTTCCTGAGGTTCCACTAACACCTGAAGTACCAGAAGTACCACTTACGCCACTTGTTCCAGACGTACCACTAACACCAGCTGTACCACTAGTGCCTGATACACCACTTGAACCACTACTACCAGAGGTAGAAGAAGTACCTGACGTTCCACTAGTTGCTGCTACACCAGATGTTCCTGATGTACCACTTACTCCAGAACTACCACTTGAACCAGATGTAGAACTTGTACCAGATGTGCCACTTGTGGCTGCAATACCTGATGTACCACTAGTTCCAGACGCTCCAGAGGAACCTGATGAACCGCTTGTTGATGATGTTCCAGAGGTACCTGAAGTAGCAGCTACACCCGAAGTACCTGAGGTACCAGATGCACCGCTGCTTCCAGAAGAGCCTGAAGAACCGCTACTGCTTGATGTACCACTTGTACCAGATGTACTACTAACACCAGAAGAACCACTTGATCCACTAGACCCTGATGATCCAGAAGATCCACGAGTACCAGATGTACCACTTGTTCCACTAACACCACCAGTGCCTGATGTTCCACTAACACCACTTGTTCCGTTTGTACCAGAAACTCCACTAGAACCACTGCTTCCAGATGTACTTGCTGTACCAGAAGTTCCTGATGTTGAAGCAACACCTGATGTTCCTGATGTGCCTGACACACCACTAGACCCAGAAGATCCACTGCTTGATGACGTACCTGATGTACCACTTGTAGACGCTACACCACTCGTACCACTTGTACCAGATAAACCAGAACTTCCAGAGGAACCGCTGCTTCCACTAGAACCACTAGAGCCCCGAGTACCAGAAGTACCTGATGTCCCACTAACTCCAGATGTACCATTTGTACCAGAAACGCCTGAAGTTCCATTTGTACCAGAAATACCTGATGAACCAGATGATCCTGATGTAGATGCTGTTCCGCTTGTACCACTAGTAGCTGCAATACCAGATGTGCCAGAAGTACCTGACAATCCACTGCTACCAGAACTACCAGAGGTACTAGACGTACCAGAAGTACCACTAGTAGAGGCAATTCCTGATGTACCTGAGGTACCTGAAACTCCTGATGAGCCAGAAGATCCGCTTGATCCTGATGAACCAGACGAGCTACTTGTACCACTAGTACCACTTGTGGAAGAAACACCAGATGAACCAGAGCTTCCACTTGATCCAGAGGATCCTGATGTACCTTTTGTACCAGATGTACCAGACGTACCATTTGTACCACTCACTCCACTAGTGCCATTTGTTCCTGACACTCCACTTGTACCATTGGTACCACTAACACCACTTGAGCCAGATGACCCACTTGTGCTGCTAGTACCACTAGTACCACTTGTTGATGCTATACCAGAAGTTCCACTAGTCCCTGAAAGACCAGAAGAACCACTACTTCCTGAGGATGAACTTGTACCTGATGTACCAGAAGTTGCAGCTACACCACTAGTGCCAGATGTACCACTAAGTCCAGATGAACCTGATGATCCACTACTACCACTTGATGAAGCTGTGCCACTTGTACCTGATGTAGATGCAATACCACTAGTGCCAGATGTGCCAGATGCACCTGAGCTTCCAGATGATCCTGAGCTACTGCTTGTACCACTAGTACCGCTTGTACCACTTACACCAGATGATCCACTAGAGCCACTGGATCCAGATGAACCACTAGACCCAGAGGTACCTTTTGTACCACTAGTTCCACTTGTACCATTAGTACCAGAGACACCACTAGTTCCGTTTGTTCCACTAACCCCAGAAGTGCCACTTGTTGCAGCTACTCCAGAGGTACCACTAGTGCCACTCACTCCATTGGTGCCTGATGTTCCAGATACACCACTAGAGCCTGAACTACCGCTTGTGCTAGAAGTACCTGATGTACCGCTAGTAGCAGCAATTCCAGAAGTTCCACTAGTACCAGAAACACCACTACTACCTGAGCTACCACTAGTAGAACTTGTACCGCTTGTTCCAGATGTAGCAGCAACTCCTGATGTTCCAGAAGTACCTGAAACTCCATTAGTACCACTTGTTCCAGAAACACCGCTACTTCCACTAGAGCCACTTGTACTAGCTGTGCCTGATGTTCCACTCGTTGAAGATTGTCCACTTGTTCCACTGGTGCCACTTAAACCAGAGCTACCAGAAGAACCTGATGTTGCACTAGTACCACTAGTTGCAGCAACACCACTTGTTCCACTTGTTCCACTAACTCCATTAGTACCTGAAGTGCCTGAAGCACCTCCTGTACCACTAGTGCCACTTAAGCCACTAGTTCCACTTGTGCCTGATACACCTGATGTACCAGATGTGGCAGCAATACCAGAAGTACCGCTTGTGCCACTATTTCCACTAGAACCACTAGATCCTGCAGATCCACTAGTTCCAGATGTTGACGATTGACCACTTGTGCCTGAGGTACCACTCACACCACTAGAACCACTACTTCCACTAGAAGCAGAAGTACCAGATGTTCCAGAAACTCCACTAGTTCCACTAGTACCACTATTACCAGATGAACCACTTGAACCAGATGATGCAGAAGTACCACTAGTACCGCTTACACCATTGGTTCCACTAGTGCCAGAGTTACCTGACGTACCAGACACTCCAGAGCTACCTGAAGATCCACTAGATGCTGAAGTTCCTGAGGTGCCACTAACTCCGTTTGTACCTGAGGTTCCAGATATACCAGAAGAACCGCTAGACCCAGAAGAAGCAGATGTACCACTGGTACCTGCTATTCCACTAGTGCCTGAAGTTCCACTATTTCCAGATGATCCAGAGGAGCCACTTGTAGCACTTGTGCCAGAGCTTCCAGAATTACCAGAAGTTCCACTTGTGCCAGACTGACCACTAGTTCCTGATGTTCCATTGTTACCAGAAGTACCAGACACACCATTGGTGCCACTAGTGCCACTGTTTCCTGAGGTGCCAGATGTACCATTGTTACCACTAGTACCTGAGTTACCAGATGTTCCAGATGAACCGTTATTACCACTAGTTCCACTTATTCCAGACGTACCAGATGTAGAAGATTGACCAGAAGTTCCACTAGTTCCACTATCACCACTTGTTCCATTATTACCACTAGTACCGCTTATTCCACTTGTACCAGAACTTCCACTAACGCCAGAAGTTCCTGAAGTTCCATCATCACCATTTATACCTGAGGTGCCACTTGTTCCACTGTTTCCAGAAGAACCAGAGCTACCGTTATTTCCACTTGTACCTGACAAGCCAGATGTACCGCTTGTACCATTTTGTCCATTGGTACCTGATGTACCACTAATACCACTGGTACCAGATGTACCATCATCACCATTCAAACCACTTGTACCTGACGTACCACTGTTTCCAGAGGAGCCATTATTACCACTTGTACCAGATTCACCTGCTGTTCCAGAACTACCTGACAAACCAGAAGTGCCAGAAGAACCACTGTTTCCACTTGTACCGCTTGTAGAGGATTGACCACTAGTACCAGAAAGTCCAGAAGACCCACTGGTGCCAGAGCTACCACTATCTCCTGACGTACCACTAGTTCCATTCACACCTGATGAACCACTGTCTCCAGAAGTACCACTTGTACCTGTACCTCCACTAGTACCACTAGTGCCGTTATTACCAGAAGTTCCATTTATACCACTTGTGCCACTTGTCCCACTGTTACCACTAGTTCCACTTTCACCAGATGTACCACTGCTACCAACAGCACCAGACGTGCCACTAGTACCAGAAATACCACTTGTTCCAGAAGAACCTGTTGCACCAGATGTACCACTAGACCCACTATCACCGCTAGTTCCAGATACACCAGAACTTCCACTTGTACCAGAGTCTCCAGAAGTTCCACTATTACCTGATGTACCACTAGAGCCAGTAGCTCCACTAGTACCTGAGGTTCCTGTACCTCCGCTTGTACCTGATGTACCAGTTCCACCTGATGTTCCGCTAGTACCAGATAAGCCTGATGTACCAGAGTCACCTGAGGTACCACTAGTTCCTGTTCCTCCAGAAGTACCAGAAGAGCCATTGTTACCAGATGTTCCACTGGTTCCTGTGCCACCACTTGTTCCAGAAGTTCCGCTTATTCCAGAGGATCCAGAAGATCCTGAGCTACCAGAACCACCAGAAACACCTGATGTACCTGATGACCCAGCTTGTCCACTTGTACCAGAGGAACCTCCTATACCAGAAGTACCACTACTACCTGTGCCACCTGAAGTACCACTTGTACCAGACACACCTGTTGCACCGCTAGTACCAGATGTACCACCTTGACCAGAAGTACCAGATGTACCTCCAGCACCTGAGGTACCTGAAGAACCAATACCTGATGGGAAGTTTCCTAATGAACCATCACCTCTAACATATTGATTTATAGTACCTGTACCAGTTACTACTAAAGTTCCAGATGAGGTGATTGGATTACCAGATACAGCAAATGCTGAAGGCATTTGAAGATCTACACTTGTGACTGTTCCTACAGACCAAGTTCTATTAGCTGACAAATCATAGGTTACACCATTGATCGTGATAGTTCTACTATCAGGAACTGGTGTATAACCAAGAATGCCTATTATATCTAAAGCAGTGAGAGGAGAAGCTGATGTAACTAATCCCTTACCATTTACAGCAAATTTAAGAGGAGTGTCTGTACCATACACATTGGCATTCACTGTAGCAAGTGTAGTTGTAAGAGGAACACCTGTGGTTCCAACACCTGTTACATCTCCTTGTAAAATGATTGAGCCAGAAGGAATATTTACAGCTGTGGTGGTAATATTAGTTACCAATCCCTTACCATTCACAGTCACTACAGGAATCAATGTAGATGATCCATAAGTGCCTGGGTTTGAGTTAACTGTAGCTAATGTAAAAGGAACGTTACCTGGACCAGATGCTGTACCATCACCAGTGAGACCAGTGATATAGTTACCAGCAGGCTGATAGGATGTAGAATCTAAAGAACCATCTCCCTTAACAAACTGGCTTGATGTTCCTCCAGAGGTAATGAATGCAGATGATTCAATAGTACCTGTAAGTTCAAATGTATAACCAGCACTGTTAATTACGGTGTTTTGATTCAAAGAACCTCCCAACTTTACAGGTTGACCAGGTGCTGTTTGAATAATACCGTTTTGAAACACGTATCCTATTGATGCATCTGCAAACTTAGCATCTATCTTTTCTAGAGCAGTTTGAAGATTATCATTAGTATTGATGCCTGTATAAATGAGATTAGCACCTTCGTAAAATACGCAGGTGCTATTCAGTATAACTGGACAGGGGGTGGCTCCACAAGTAACGTTCATGTATATTAAGTTATGGTGCTATAGTAGTAGTTGTAGTGGTGGTTGAAGTACTAGTGCTAGTAGTTGTAGTAGTAGTGCAAGCACAACTATTGTTAATCTTCAGAAGGATATCCTCAAGGGTATCTCCTGGAGCTACATCTAAATTAGCAAGATACTCACCATCATAAATCACACACACAGAGTTAATGTGTGTGGCACACGTTGGGCAAATTGTAGCAATACGCATAGTTACAAAGTTAATTGTTTTAAATGATTTTCAATGACTTAGAAGAAAGTTTTAGACATAATATAGCTATACAATGTCCCTTTTATAGGCTAACTGGTCTAGCCTGAGACTGTGCTCTGATACCTAGATCTTTAGCAAGCTCTGGATAGAACATTGGAAGCATTCCAGCTGCCTGATTAGCTACAGGGAATGTCTTCATCAAGTACTTTATCACTTTGGTTTTCTCTACAAGCTCCTCATCACCAACTACCAATCCAAACATTTCAGTGTTGAAATTTACAATAAGCTTTTTAAAATTATTTAAATAGGTTGTTGATGGGAATATTCCAGAGGATACAAGACTTGTCAAACTAGTTGGATCATAGAAGTAAGCCAATTCATCCTTAATCTTGTCAGCAGCTCTAAGCATAAACTTATATTGATTCTTAACTGCAGCATCCTCATCATCATCTGGAGCATTTGCTTTTAGTCCAAGATAGAGAGCATATATAGTTAACATAAACATCAAGTCTACAAGTTGTCCTTTGATGTTCTTTCTAGTAAGGTCAATAAACTGAGACTCAGTCATATCTAACTCCTTACCAGTTTCTGTTTCATATTCTTCTTTCTTCTTTTTGTAAAGATTTTTCATAAACTCTACACCCTTGTCATTTGCTTGCAGGGAGTTTGTAAGATTGTTGATTGAGCCAATCACGTCTTCAGATATCACTCTGAATACATTTCTCATTCTACCCCACTCATAAGCATCAGATGCTGAGTTGTATTTAAGATTACCCAAACGTACATCCACTAGACGAGGAATCCAGTTCTTGAACAACATAAATGATTTTCCATATATGTTCTGGTTGATAGCTCTGATATCATCCTCTGTAAGATTACCAAGGGCATCTTTACTAAGTTGCTGTACCTTTCTTCTGAGTTCAATAACAGATTCTGATTTTCTATCCACTCCAGGAATAGTAAGTTCACCATTCTTAACCTCAGCAACTTTCAATACACCTTTACTTTCTACTAGCTCTTTAACATCCTTTTCAAACTTATCAGCTCTAGCTTGTCTTTCTTCCTGTGTACCAGCATACATATCTTGATATTCAGGTTGCTCTCTTAGGTATTCTCTAACGTTAACCACTCTATCACCATCCACTATTGTGTTCTTAAGGAATGTAAAGAAGTTAGCAGACTGAACAAACATATCAGAATTCCTCATGAGCACCATAAGAAACTCCTGTATATTCTCTTGACTCAACTTACTTAGAGATAACTTTTTAGCAAGTTCTCTATTGTAACTGTCTGTGAAAGGAAGGAAGTATTCGATTGAACGAATCATCTTTTCTCTATCCTCACCACGAGTCATTTTATTTCCTGCCATCCAAAGCTCTGTAGATAAATAGTCTTGTCTAGTAAAATATGTTCCAGCATTAATCATAGACTGGAAATTACCACCCAACAAGTTAGAAAGTGCAGACAATGGATTAAGACCTAATGCGTTTAATTGGAATGTAGTGTTCAACTGATTGAGCACCTTGTTAATACTAATCTGTCTTCCAGAAAGGTTTTCTGGGAATATCTTCATTCCAAGTTTCTTGTTTGCTCTTTCTCCAAAGTCACCTAATGTACCAAGGAGCTGATCAAAGGTTTCACTTTGAATAAACTTTTGTCCATAGATGATAGACTTCATCATGTCCTCAACAAGCTTTGTGTTCTCGTTGTTATCTGGAGTGTATTCAAGCTTACCGTTCTTGTATTGAGTTTTACCAAACATAGAAGTAGCAATAGCTTTCTTGTTTCTTTCTGTAGCAACAAGAGCTCTAGCCTGTGCTTCGATATCACTAACATACTTGTATCTAATAGCCATCTCATTATAGAGAGCCATATTCCTGAACAAGTCTTCACTTAAATCTCCCTCAATCTCTTTTGTGAAATATGTAGGAATCGTATCAATCAATCTACCTGTAAGAGGATCTATTTTACCAAATCCAATATCACCTTCATCAATAGATATAGCTCTTAGGAACTGTTCACCAAGTGTAACATTACCACCAAAGATGATTTTCTCCATTAGTCCTTTTCTAACAAACGGTAGAAACACCCTAGCCTCAGCCTTACTAATATATCCTATCTCTTGATAATATTCATTCCTTTCTTTGATATAGTTGTAAAAATCAAATGCAGGTTTGTTCTCAGGTTTTGTAAGTTCTTTCCATTCAGCAGACTCCCACTTATCTCTCTTAGGGAACTTCTTTGTCAAATCATACAAAAACCAACCAGGTGATTCAGCTGTAGATGTATTATATAGGTTTGTAATATTTGCTTTCTCTCTAGATATTTCTCTGTTGATATCTTCTTCAGATCCAACTCTCACTTTATTATCAATCCTATCAAGTTCTTCCTGAAGCTTTTCTTTCAAAAACTTATTGTACTCAGCTGCATCTATGTTATCTCTAATCCAAGCAAAGTCTTTGTCAGTAGATTTAGATTTAAGCTCTCTGTAGAAATCACGTTGAAACTCATCAATAAGTTCGTTCTTATCCTTCTTTTTAAGAATGTCAAAGTAGTTCTTATTGTTTAATCCTTTAGCCTGAGCCCATTTATCATAAGCTTCTTTCAATGTTCCAAGCTTCTTAGTTTCATCTATGGTGTCCATAGCTGCAAAACCAAAAGCTCTGTTTGCTTTCTTATATAAAGTTTCTAATGCCTTGAGCTGTAAGCCTGTTGTAGAAACAAACCACTTGGTCATACCCTTGATAACTTTCTCAGGAGATAGATAGTTCTCAACTCCTTCTGATCCAGCAACAAAATCGTTTACAAACTCTCCTGATATATCATCAAGGTTTGAATCAAGTTCTTGTGCTGATTCTGTTACAGTACGAAGTTCTTCTCTAAGTGCTTTGTCTTCCTCAGAAAGTTCTCCTTGGAATAAAAACTTAAGGTCTGTATTCAGTGTAGTGTAAGCAATCAATGAGTTCTTTGCTGTTTCTAATTCCTCATAGAAGTTACTAATATCTGATTGTTTAAAGTCTTTTGGATCTTTACCAGCCCAGTTTTCTTTATATCTATCAATTGTTTTCTGAATCTCTTTGTTCAATATATTAGCCTGACGAAGCAAAGGTTTTAAGTTTTGCTTCATTTGCAATTGACGTATAGCTGTAAACAAAGAATTAAGTTGCTCAGCTTTAGATAACTTCTCACTAGGAAGAGCTTTCTTTTCAGAAATCCTTTTGTATACAGCGTTTAGTTTTTCTAGAAGAGCATCAATCTTTTTGTTTCCTGTGCTTTCTCCCTCAAGTCCTACAGGAATAAGATAGTCATCTGTGATGTTCTTTATATTAACATCACCTATTTTAACTGACTGCAATTGTGGAAGAACACCAAGCTTAGCATTTCCAGGAGAGTAGAATGCTTTAATAGGAATCATTCTTGTCTGCTGGAAGTCTTGTGGTTTAACACCATAAACGTTCTGCAGAATAAGTTTGTACTGTTCCATCTGCTCTCTCCATGCATTCACTTTATACCAAGGAACATCTTCATATTTATCAACGTTAAGATCCATGAACTTCCAGTCAAGGATGTTCATCTTTCCATCAGGAGTGATAGCAAGGAAGTCTATTGTACCAGCCAATCCACGTTTAGCATCATACACCATCACCTCAGACATAAATCTTGTTCCTACAGGAAAAGAATTAAGACGATCCTTAAGATTGTTTTTTAAGAGGTCATACATGTCTCTGTTAGAAGGATTGAGTTGAGATATGTATGTAGAATCATCTAAAGGATTATCTCTTAGGAATCCATCCTCATCTACAAATACAGAGAATGCATATTCTATATCAGCATGTCCAGCTGTACCTTTCTCAGCTTTGAGATCATCAACAGCTTTCTGATAATCAGACTTGGTAAGATCGTTAGCTTTAAATCTTCTTTCGTACCAGTCTTTAACTAAGTCAGTTACTCTTCTAGGAACCTTCTTACCATCTATGTAATATCCATCATCCTTTTTAGCAATCTTGGATTGGATGTCTTTAAGTTTATTATATACAGCTTCTTGAGATGTACTTTTCTGTAGGAATATAGCATCTTCCTCAGCTCTAATATCATCTACTGTACCAATAGCTTCTCCAGTTAACACCTTCATTGCTGCTGTGTCAAATCCAGACTTTTGGAATATACGCTTTAGAGCATCAAGGATTGTTCTCCACCAGCTCTCCACCTTAGCAAGGTTATTAGCATTCTCAGATAAACCTTCTGATTTATTAATCACCACTTCAGCCAACACCTTAGCTATAGCTTCTTTCTTAAGCTTTAGTATATCAGGCTTACCATCTTTTGTTTGGTAGTTAGGATCAGTTCCATATGTATCAATCACTTCTTGTAATATCCTATAACCATTAATCTCCTTCAGAAGTGTATTGAAAAGCTTGGGGTCTGTCTGCTGTATAATCTCAACAGCAAAGTGCATTGCCTCCTCAGGAAGTACTGTATCTTCTTTACCTTCTACCACCTGTATAAGCTTCTGCATAATAAGAGCTACACCATTAGCATCTTGCTTTATACCATTTACAGAAATGTCTTTAACTAACTTTATGTCTACACCAATGCGCTTGATAAAATCTTTAATCAATGCCATGGTTTTTGGAGAAACATTATCCACTTCAATCTCAGCCAATAGAGGATTGCCTGTTCTCTCAAGAGCAGCTTTAAATTCTGGACTATTTGGATTTATACAAGCCATGTTAATAACATTCTTTAAGTTTAGCTATTGTGTTTTCTTTATCCTTCTGAAGAGCTTGGTTGATATATTCCTTAGCTTGCTCCTCTGTCATCTTATGTTTTGCAGCAAAGTTAGTTATAATTTCTTGTTTTCTTTCATCACTAAACTCTTCTAAAGCGTCAAGGTTTGCAACAGCTAATTCCTCAGCAGCTTGTTTTGGAGCAAAGTAATTAAGAATGTCTGCATCAGGAATCTCATTAGCTATCTTCACTGTACCATTATCAAGAACAGATGGTTGGAAGTCTAGATAGTATTCAGAAGCAAGAGCTCCATCACCATATAAGTTGATGAGCTTATACACATATTTTGTTATAGGCTCACCCTTATACATTTCTGTATAAGTTAATGGTTGACCATTTTTAAACTTAACCTTTTTATATCCATACACTTCTTTCAGAGAAAGATCACCTTTTGCTTTTCTTTGAGCAAACATTGATGGTGTGATTGTTTGTCCTGTCTTCATATCAATTTGCTCACCGTTCTGATCAATCACTCTAGGAACAAGAACAAAGTCAGCATTTATATCAAAAGAATTAAATGCATCACTTAGTGCAAGAATCTTTCTATCAACAGATTTAATTCCAAGTCCTTCTGTAATATTAGGGAAGTATGCAGTGGAAACATACTGATATATATCGTTACCATACTGATCTTCTCCTATAGGAGCATCTTCTCCTGCAGGAAAGAATCTAGGACTAACAGTCTTCCATACATCATTATCCTTCCAGTTGTTTCTTTGGAACCATCCTTCAGAGAAAGCTTGTACATCTGTGTCTGCTATCAAGGTTGATATGATAGGAGCAATGTTCTCACTGAAGTCTTCAATAGGAATAATGTTCTTTATAGAGATGGCAGACTGGTATGTTCCTTGCAACATTGCCAACACCACAATATCATAATACAAATCTCTAGTGGCAGGATTATCTCTCATCTCTCTCATTAATCCTGTATAGTAGTTCTCGTCATAAGCTTCTTTAATGTTTGCAGCAAGCTTAATACTCTTTGCACCATCCACTCTATCAGAACCTTCTATCTGAAGATCCTTCAGAATAGTAACCTCAGGATGATTCTTCTTAGCAAGAGCAAGTTTGTCTGCTACAGAAGTTCCTTTTTCTACCAATAGATCTTTAATCTCAGTGTTGATTCCGCTCTTGATTTGAATAATGTAATCAAGGAATGACGCTTTGAGTTTGTTTGCTATCTTTTCATACTTATCAGCAGATAGGTATTCGTTCTCAGCATAACTCTTTAACACTGAGTTAGTTATGATTGTAAACTGATCTTTGTCAAGCTTAAGAATCTCACCAAGTGATTCAGCAGCTTTGTCTAAAAGATTAGCTTGTTCACCAATAAAGTTGTTGTCAAGAATCTTATCTACAGAAGAGAATATATTCACCTCTCTAGCAACATCAGTTCTTGTTTGTTTCTTGAATAATGTATCACCACTCTTAAACTTAGTAGTGTCATAGTTAGATGCCTGTGTAAGCTTGAAGCTAAACTCAGCCATCTTAGCATACTTCAAGAACTCAAAGAATATCTTATGTTGTTCTGCATTCTTTGCTGGACTAAGTTCTTTTCCAGAATAGTATTCACTAATATTATCTTCTAATGTACCTAAACTTATTTCTGCAAATTCGATACCACGTCCTGTTGTTACAAACCTATCTTGTATATCTAATATAGCACCTTTTGTAAATAAATTTTTAGTTCCTCTATCATCAAGCATCTTTAAATACTCAGAGATGATAGGCTGATTCATGAACATTGCTGCTGTCTCAATAGGAACTCCAATCCTTTGTAAGAACATAAATGTACCTACAGCAAGATCACTTTGAATAACCTTAAGTATGTATGGATCTTTAGCAACGTCCACAAAAGATGTAGCATATCCAGATAGACCATCAGAGATAAGTTTCTTACCTGTATAATCATATACACCAGAGATAGATATTCTTTCCTCACCGTTTATCTTTACAGTGTTATGAGGAAGAGCAACTTTACCATCTCCTAAGAAGAACATATCTTTTCCACCTGCAGCTGCAAACTTTGTAGGATCAATATACACTTCTGATTTCTGTGTAAGAGATTGACCTGTAATATTTACAGCAGCAATACCTACCCACTTCTTACCAGTAACAAAAGCATGTCTCACTGAATCCATGAACTTTCTACTGATAAGTTTATTCTTGATGTTCTCTTCTTTTTCATTTCTAAGATCATCAAGCTTGTCAGCAATCTTCTTCAAACCACCATCACTTACAGGAGTGATAAGTCTTTCAAAGTTCTCAGGAAGTGTAATAATAGCTTCCAAAGATTCATAGTATTCGTTCTCAAGAGATTGTTTGTATAGTCTCTCTGCTAGTGTATTGATATCATCCTCAAGAGCCTCTTCAGTTCTTTGACCGTTATCACCAGTCAAGTCTTGAGCTTTGATAAACTCTTTTGCTTTATTCATTCCCTCTTCACCAATTCCAAAGAATGGAACTTGCTTGATATCACCTGATTTAGTTACATATGTATTCTTTAAATACATATTCAATTTATCTATATCAAAGTCAGATCCTGCCTTGGTAGTAATTTCAGAAGGAACAACCACTGTAGCTCCCATAGATTGTGGAAGGAAACCTTTCACCTTGAATACTTCTACAGAACTAAGAGCCTGTGTAGGAATACGGAAACCAATACCTCTAAGGATAGATTGATTCTCTGGTTTATTGAGATAGTCCAAAAGCTGCTCGTCTGTAGAGAATCTAGAATTAGCAAACTTCTCTTTGAACCAATGTGGAAGAAGAATCTCAGAATAAGGAGCATCCTTTGTATAGAACTTCAATGATGTGTCTGTAAGAGCCACCTTTGATTTCTCTTCATCAGAAAGCTTTTCAAACTCACCTCTACTAATCTTAACCCACTTATCATCTCTCTTTATAGCAAGAGATCTTCCTTCTGCAGAACTTTCCCATCCTGTAGCAGGAACCTGTACGTGAGAGCTACCATTCATCTTTGGAGAAACAAGAGACTTGTCTACCAAAGAGAATAGAATGTTTCTTATTTGTACATAAGCATTAGATGCTTCAAAAGGAATTCTAAACTGTCCTTTATCATCAAGTCTCACTGTATCTTTAGCATTGTCAGACAATTCTCTTCTAAGCATCTCACGCTCAAGAAGTTGTGAAACACTTGCTTTGTCAACAAGCTCATAACTATCACCAAGATCTTTGATCCCAAGCTTCTTCAATAGCTCAATGTATCCATTTCTATGAAGAGCATCTTGTATTTTCTTGTGTCTGTTGTATTGTTCTTTTGCTTCTGGACTAGCTTTACCATTATCAAACAAATCTAGTGTTGCAATCTTCATAAGCTGAGAACCTCTAGTCTGAGACTTAGCTCCTTCAAAAGCATTCTCCACTTGTATACCATAAGCTTTCCATGGAACTTGAACAAGATTGTTGAAAGGTTTTTGATTAAGTGTACCATCATTATTGTACAACTTATATGTTCCTTCTTTACCAACCTTTCTACCACTTTCCATAATAACATAACCAATCTTCTCTTTAAACATTTTCATGTAAAGAGCCTCAAGGTTAGTTCCTTCAACCATGCTATAATATAAAGGCATCTGAGAGAACTTATCTAGTACAAGATCAAAGTTTGTCTTGTTAAATTTGTTTCCAGATACAATAGGTTTAAGAACCTCTGTTACATATTTAGGACTTGGTTTAGCAGCTTCAATAGCATCTTGCTCTCTAAGACGATTGTTCTTATATTGATACAATCCTTTCTCATGAAGCTTAAGTCTAGTGTAAGCCATTTCATGCTGATGCCAAGCTTCTGCTTCATCAGTCCACTGACCATTCTTAATCTTAACCTCTCTGTATGTATTATCTGCAATCCAAGAAGCAGCATCTGCTTCATTAGTTTTAGCATACGCAGGATTAAGGTTAGCCAAACTACCAACTACCTTCACATCACTAAGAGTAACTGTATTAGTAAATGGTTTGAACATGTGATATCCTAGTTCCTCAGGATCAAGAGCAATGTTTCCTGCTTTGTTATAATCTACATTCAATGCAGAGTTAAGCTCTGGGAAATCTACAGTTAATCTTCTTGGAGAAAGGAAAGACTTGATACGTTTAGTTTCATCAAGCTTACCGTTCTTTAATTCAAACTGATAAGGATCACCAAACAATACCTTGTGGTATTCTATGTTGTTTATGATATAGTTTACAGCCAAGAAGTTTTTAACGCTCTCAAGTTCCTTTGGAGAAAGATCTTTACCTAACTTCTCTTTCTTTAAGAAGTTGCTGTCTAGCTGAGAAGGATTGAGATTAACTTCGTTTGCTTGTTCAGAAATCAGATTCTTAACAGACTCATTGATTTCAGAAATGTTTTCATCAATGTATGTATTGATATTTTCATTAGACTCATTGTTCAAAATCATATCATTGATTCTGCCAAGAATACCTATAGGAAGAATATCTTTAAAGAACCTAAGCTCTTGTGCTCTGCTACCAACATTATTAAGTTGTCTTCTATCAGCTTTTGCTAAAGCAATCTCATCTTCTAGATAACCTCTGAATATGCTGTAGATTGTAGGCCATGCATCACCAGATTCAATATCTTCAAATGATACAACATTACCCAAGTTCATCATCCACTCTGTAGAGCTATCTGCAGGAATAAGAACATAGTAATCACCATTAAGGTTTTGGTTAATTTCCAACATAGATCTGGTGTTTAAACCAAGTCTGTCTGTAGAAGTTCCTTTTTTGTTATCATTATCTCTTACACCCTGGATGTATTTAACCTTAACTGACTTTATTCTCTTTCCGTTTTTATCAAAGAATAATCCTCCCTTCTTAAGAACCACGCTGTTCTTAGAGAATACATCTTTAAGTTCTGGTCTAGCTTCAAGAAGTTCATCTAATGTATTAGCATCATTGAACTCACTTTCAAATACAGATGGAGCATTACTGTCAGCAAATGCATTTGTTTGTTTGTCCTCTACGTTTCTATAAGTGTTTTCATGAGAAGGATTGGTCACTCTTACATATAGTTCTGCAAGTTTAACTAACTGACCACCTACATTTAAAGTTTCTCCTTTCACACTCATCACCTCATCTACCTTCTGAAGATATGTATGAAGTGAGCCTACAGCTGTAATAAATTCTTTCTGCTGCTTTTCTCTTAGCTTCAAGAACACATCAATTGGAAAATCAATACCTATTCTTGACAAAAACTCAACCATCTCTTGAGGAGATGTTACAGGAACATCCTTAAGATCTTTAACTTTATAAACCTTATCTGTACTATTGTAAGTGATTAAAGAACTAGGATCTTTTGAAAGAGCCTTCATGTTCTCTGTCCAACCCTTTTGAGTTTGCTTAATTACAGTGAATAAATTAGCAGGAGCTGTATACACTTCTCCTCCATCCAAATACTGAATCAAAGCTTCTGGTTTCTGTTTGGTGAAAGTTTGATAGAAGTTAATGAACAATCTCCAATCTTGAGGTTCAAACTTAGAGAAATCAATTATTGCATTACCTTCATTATCTTTCAATGTTCCCTTCAGACGAGTGAACAAACGTACATAGTTACTGTCGTATTTAGCTAGGTCAACTAGCTTATCAATCATCTTTCCAACCTTTGTTGTGTTAGAAAGTTTATCAAGTACAGTTACAAACGCTCTGCTAAAGTTCAATAGCTTCAATCCTATTATACTTGAGTTCTTTAGCTTTGGAAGTTCCAAGCCATTAGAATTCTCTTGGTTTGTAGCAACTGCTTCTGTTAGTGTTCCCAACAAAAGCTTCACTGGATAAGGAGATTGTTTCTTGAAATCTACAGAGAATGCCTCTGGAGCATATAGACGGTTGTTATAATTCTCGTCATTAATGTTCACTTGAGCATTGTCATCAAACTCAATCTTGAACGTACGCAAGAAGTCTTTTGTCTTTCCAACAAGTTCACTCCATGCTTTCTCTCCAAGAATCTCTAACTTACCCTCTTCTTCATATTGAGCTTTTATGTCATCAAATATCTGAGGAGCTGTAAGTTTCTCTGGGGAGAACAATGATGTATTAGTTCTGAATATAATTTGGAAAGCTCTAGCAGTGATGTCCTCAACAAACTCTCTGGTTTGTTTTTCATTCAATCCTTCTACAGCTCTGTATTCAGAAAAGTCATTCTTTACACTTTCTGGAAGAACGCTTTCTTTAAATCTACCTGTATCAATAGCTTTGAACAATTCTTCCTTTCTAGAAGGTTTGTTTACAAACTGCTTTACAAATTCAATAATGCTTCTGAAGAACTTAACTATTCTTTCTCCTAAGGAGCGAGCTGGGAGCTTACCCACTTTAAAATCTGCAAAGTCATCAGCAATTCTTTCTTTAGCTTGCTGATCTGTAGCATCTACATATGCAATCATCTTACCAGACTGCCTATCTTTGAACTCACCCTTCTTAGATTTAAACTCATCTAGAATAGCTTGTCTTTCTTCTGGAGAAAGGAATCCTTTCCATATACCCTCAAATATCTCGTGGTATTCTGTACCTCTAGCTGCAGACTTGTAAAACTTAGCAACACCATTTTCAAATGCACCCCATGCTTTCTCACCATCGTGTGTTGTAAGAATGCTCTCCATCACCTCATAAGGAATACCAGGAACTTTATCAGCAGCCCATATCTTAAACAACTCAATCTCTGCATCACTGATTCTATCTATTCCTAAAGTACCCACTCTTCTATATTCACTATTTGCAGGAGGTTTGGTTCCACCAAAGTTCTTAGGTGCAGCAGGTTTTTCTTCTAAAGCAGCTAACTCTGCGTCATACTTAGCATTGATTTTATTAGTTGGTTCAATTACAAAAACATTCTCTTCAGATGTAAATTTAGAACCATTGCTTCTTACAAAACTATTACCTGCTGATGCATCAATTATCTTTAAATCAATAGCATCTTGTTTTATTTTGTTTAAAGACTCTACACTATCTGTGTCTACATTTGCTTTTTTAACAGCATCAAATACTGCTTTATATGGTTCGACACTTTTTAATTCTTCTTGTCTTCTCTTTTCTATGTCAGCTTTCTTAGCTTCTATATCAGAAACAGGAGTTGCTGTAACAACAGGCTCTGTTCTAGCTGTTCCTTGTGCTTGTGCAAGAGGAGAAACATCTGGCTGTAATACAGCTGCTGTTGTAGGAGCTTGTTCAGACTTCTGTTTCTTTAAATCTGCTGTGATTCTTAATGCAATAAAATCAAGAGCAAGTTGCTCTTCATCTTTAGCAGCATCAAACCTTTCTTGTTTTTTGAGAGATTCAATGATGGTAGCCATAGTTTCTTTGTTAGAAGCAACATTTCTAACTACATCATTAGATTCAACACTAACTGATATATTATCATCTGCATCAATATCTGCTGTAAACTCAACAGGACCAGCAGTTAATTGATATGTATTCTTTGTTTGACCATCTAACACATAGTCACCAACCTTTACAGCACTAGGAGCTCCAGGAGTAGGTTCTGTAGGTTTAACTTCTTCCTTCTTAACAGATACAACAGGAAGATCTAATCCTTGGAGGATTGCATACTTCTGTTTGAAGTTGTATGGAACAGCTTCTGTAGGTTTAGCTACAGCTGTAGAAAGAGGAATTTGTTTTTCAGATCTAGCTGAACCATCAGGGAAAGATGATGAAAGAAGATATGTTTGGTAGTTTGTCCATTCATTTGTAACAACCTTACCATCTTTCATATAGTATTCTGTGAACGGTTCTCCAAATGCTTTTAAAGTTTCGTTGTTCACATTATTATACATCTCTTGAATCTGAGCAATCAATTCATCTCTGCTAGCTTCAAGGTTTGTTAAGTCATAAGCTTTACCACCAAAGAACAAGTTCATTCCGTCTGTATCAATGTACAGTTGATTACCTTTGGTAGAAGGAGACTTTCTCCAGTATAAGACGTTCTGAAGAAATCTTGCAATCTTCTTGTTAATCTTTATCTTCTCATTAGCATCAGACTGATCCTTTATCTCATTAGAGATGCGATTCAATAATTCAAATATTGTTTCAGCCTCTTGCTTTGTAAATTTCCTGTTATTAAGGAACATTAAAGTTTCACCAAACTGAAGAGCTGGTCTACCTGCAGGGATAGATACGTTCTCACCCTGATGAGCAACAAACCCTGTAGTTGATATTTGAATAAGTCCTTCCTGTGTAGGAATCATATTCTCAGGAATAAGATTGTCTCCTACAGCATTTACATCATAGTAATCATTCACCTCAGGAATACCTTTGCTTACAGAAAAAGAGTAAGCTTGGAATGTTCCTTCAGGAGCATTGAACAACTCATCTCTTTTAGCCTGCCATCTCTTAGACATTTCCTCAGCTTCAGTCTTTTGACTAGACCTATATCTAGGCTTTCCATTGCTCCATGTAAGAGATGCTGTAGGCATTGTACCAAATACAATAGACTCAATATCTACTGGTTCTCCAACCTTTGCAAGTCTTCTACCAGCAACATTCACATAATAGTAATCATTACCATCTTGTTCTACATATATTGCAGCAACTAGTCCTACAGTTGGATCACTAAATTGATCTTCTGTAACACCTAGTCCTTCAAATGCAAGACTTGGAAGATTCTCCAATCCAGGAATCTTTTGTTTAGGAGTGACAAGAATTACTTTAAGTCTTCCTCTATTAGACATAAGTTTCACGTTATTAAGAAACTCAATTCTCCTAATAGAATAAGCCTTAAGATTACCTGCTTCCCAATCTTCAGATGCTCCTGTATCAGATGTATATAATATATTAGCATCCTTCTTAGGATCCTCAATAACAATCTTCTTAATATCGTTATCAAGAGTGTCTGTTCCTATAGAACCAGAAGACTTTTCAAGTTCTGCCTGCTCAGCTTCAATATCACTTTTATCCTTCATCAACTTCTCCTGAGCACTCATTATCTTTTCATATCCATCAAACTTAGATGGATCAAGATTGTATATATCACCATTAATATCTTCAACCTTCACTGTACCATCATCATTGATACCAAGCACTTTCACTTTCTGAAGGTTACCAAATTCTTCATTTACTTCAGCAGCTGCAGCAACTGCTTCTTCTCTTGTAGGATAGAATGTAGCTGTACCATCAGGTAGAGTTACTTTGAATCTATCAGCACCCACTTTCCTAACTCTAGCCTTCTTACTTACAGGGATTTCATATTCTCTACCTTCCTCAAATGTTTCTTTAACACCAGCCTTGTTTGTAAACTTAGGACCTTCTTTAACTTCAACAACCTCTTCTTTAGTTTCTTCCTCAGGAACAGCACCAGAACGTAATTCTTCTCCTTGTTCCATGAACTTGTTAAATCCTTCTTCACTAGTGAGGTTGTCATACAAATCAACCACTCTATCTTTCAAAGCATTAAGCCTGTTGATATCATGACCATAATTAAACAAGTCAACAGACTTTTCTGGACCAACTTGTCTATCAGCTTTTGGATCTTGATTATTAAGTTCAAAATTAAGTAAGTAATCAAATAGCTTATTGTCTACACCATCTTTCAAACCAAGATTGATTCTCTCAGAAGCTGTACGCAATGCTTTAACTTGATCCTTTATACTCTTTCTATCTTGAGGAGATGTAAAGTCTGTAATAGTTTTATTTAACTGATTAGCTCTTTCCTCATAAGATGCACTAAGATCTTTAAGAAGTTCCTTGTTAGTCAACTGAGCTAATAAGTCATTTGTAACAGCAGGAGCAAGATTGCTAACACTTTCTTGTACAGAGCTAAGTCTGTTGTTTACATGTGGAACCTTTGCTGCAAGATAGGTAAGTTCTGTCTTCCACTGATTAAACAGCATGAAGTTCATTGTTTCACCAGCCTGCTCTTCAGTGGTTGGATTATCTATCTTCTTGAAAGGATTCTTGAATGTGAAATCAATTGAATCACTAATCTTCTTAATTTGATTAGCTTCATTGATTAGTGAATCTACATATTCATTTACAGTGGACTTATTAGAAGAATTGAAGTCCATACCAAATGACTTCTCAAATTCAGTTTTGTCCAAATCTTTTAACATCCTCAACTGTTCAATTGTAACATCGTGCATTCCTGAAGGAATACGTGATTGTACAAAGTTGAAGAACATGTCGTTCTTAAGATTCTTATATTTAAAGATGTCACCAGTCTTTGCAGCTTCATCCATCTCTTTAGCAATAGCAGCAGAACTTAATGTATTGTCATATTGGTTAGACAATATTCCAGTGAGTCCGTATTGGTTAAGAAGATTAACTGAGCTTTGTAAACGTGCTTCTTTTCCTTGTCCTTTAGCTGCATCAACTCTTCCCATTATACCACCTGTGATGAGAGCACTAATTGCACCCACCATCATGTTCTCCAATCCTTCTGAAGTACCAAACTGATTCTTTAATCCTGTAAGTGTAGAACTTATTGTTTCATTTACAGTGTCCCAGTTTTCTTTATTCTTTGGATTAGATAGGTTCTTATACTTTCTTGTGTAATAATCATACACACCTTTCTCAGCAGCATATTGACCACCTTCTTCATATACACCTTCTACTAGGATGTTTGCCATCTTTGGTCTAACAGATTCCCAGATTCTATCTTTTAATCCTGTAGCAACCTTTGCTTCAAATACATCTTTTGATCCTTCCTTCAAACCTATCTTACCGATATCTTCAAGTTCTCTTGTAAGTTGACCTGAAACAGCTTTGTTTGCAGATGTAAATGATTTAAATAAGTTTCCAAACTGAATAGCATTAGATGCTGTCAGTAGTGCCATGTTAATACCAAATCTGGTATTCATTGCACTGGTTGCATAATCTTCGATTTGCTCAGCATCTTCTCCTGTAGGATCAACACCAGCATTCTCAATTTTATATTGTTTTAAAAGATCTTCTCTTACAGTGCGATAGGAATCTCTAGCTTCAATAGCAGCCTCAGTTCTTGCTGATCCATATAAAGCCATACCATATCTAAACCCATCAGCAACTTTTGTATATGCAGCAATATCACCTAGCTTTTTAACATCTAGTATTGTATCAGCAGCAACACCTGATGCTTTTGCTATATCAAGTGCCTTCTCTACATTATTTGTTCCAGTGAATATCTTATTTAAGAAAAGAGCAGCTTTACCTAATTGAGCAGAGATTAATGGAACTGCTCCAACACCCTCTGTTACAAGACCTATTGCTGCATCCTGAGCAACTGCTCCACCAATAGCACCTGCTGTAAAACCAAGATTCTTAATAACCTTATCACCCCAGAAGTTTGCAGAACCTGGAGCAAAAGGAAGCATTGCTAAGTAAGGATGTTTTTGTTCCTCACGAGTGTAATAGTTTGGGAAGATGTCTTCTAAGTTCTTTGTCCAGTTATCAATAGCAGCTTCATAACCATCTGTTCCTCCAGATAGGTCAGAGAGTTTACCATTCTTAACAGCAGCCATTGTGTTTGGGATGGTAGCAAAACTTTGTAAGAATGTACCTACACCAAGACCTCCCATTTTAATGATGCCATTTCCTAGCTGATCGTACCAGCTTTGACTTAATCCATATACATTTTCAAGATCTACACCTCTTTGATAATTTGAATAACGCTGATTTGCAAGAAGCTCACTTCTTGGAACCATCTGCACAGGACTACTGAAAGAAGACTGGTTAGTTCTAACTCCAGAAAACTCAGAAAGTTGATCAATGCTCAACCCTGTTTTTCCAGAACTTGGATTACCATATACTTCAAAACCACCAAGACTAACATCAACATCTCTCACTGTAGGAGATGGAAGAAGTTGTTTAGGACTCTCAGGAGTTCTATTAGAAACGTTATCAATAAGTTCGTTATCAAAAATAGCCATTATTTATCTATTTTTTTTCAGTAGATCTTCTACAGTGTTTGTTCCAATATTGTTAATTACTCCAAGTACACCATCTTCTGTAAGGAATCCTTGTTGGTTAAGAATATCTGTCTTCCATACATTACCATCATACACATACATTCTAACACTATACTTATCATTAGGACCACCATTATTAAACGGATTACCTTCTACATCTAGTCTAACTTTAGGAGCTATTGCAGTTTTTGCTAAACCAGGAATATTGTATCCAGTGAAATAAGCATTAACAGCAGCAGTCTCATCATTCCCACCAGCAAGATTTGTAGTGTGATTTGGTGATGACATTACAGCATACTTAATACTATTTAAAGGATGTGTTTGTGCATAGTCTGGGAAGAAAGAACCAAATTCATTAGCAGTCATTGGAACTATTTGAGTAGTTGATCCATCAGTAACAATCATATTAGCACTACCATCACCTTTCTTCTCAATAGTGTATTTTGTATTAGGATTCTTCTGAAGCTCTGTAATAGTAGCAGGGTTGAATTGTCCTTTACGTTCAACATCCACTGCACCAAGTGCTTCGTATTCACGAAACTTGTTTCCTAAAAGATTGTCAATACGTCTCTTGACATTTTCATTCTTTGAGTCTATTGTACCAACAGCTACTTGATACTCAGGCATTCTCTTAGCTAACTCAGCTGATTGATAATCAAGTTTTTGTTTAACTACTCCTGCAAGAGCTGGTTGATATTTTCTATCAAGAGAAATACCTCTATCAATAAGTGACTTTTCAAAAGTAGTTAAAGGTTGATTCTGATTACGTTTAACGTAAGCTTTTGCAATTGGTTCGTACTTAGTTCCTTTATACTTAGCCATTAATCCTTCTGCATCAAATGTTACTTTTGGTTCAACTCCTCCAAAGGTAGCAACTTCACTCTTTATAAACTTTTTAGCATCATTCACTACAGAGAAAAGTTCTTCTGCGCTGTAAAGCTGTTGACCGTTTGTAAAGTTGACACCAGTTTCAGACCCCATGAGTCTACCAATCTGTTGGTCAAACTGCTTACTTCCTTCATGCACAGTTTTAAACAAGTTGTTTTTCTGTGCAATGTCTATTTCAAATCCTCTCTTTCTTTCTACATATTCTTTTTGTAAAGGATCTTTTATGTTTCTTGGATTAATGTTATAATCATCAACAAGCTTTTGTAAAGCCTTTTGTCTTTCACCTGCTGATAGTTTTGGAAACAATTGAGAAGCATATTCTGAATCAAGCTGTTTTGATGCTTGACCAGCAGCTTCTATTTGTGTATTAAGTTCAGCAAGAGTAGGCATCTTTGTACTTGTAGAAATAGCTCCAGGAGTTACAACAGGAGATTCAAGCATTGCTTTTCTTACTCTTTCTGTTTCCTCAGCTTGGAACTTCATTACCTGCAGGTTATGACTAGCTAACCACTCTGAATGTTCCTGCCTAGCTCTATTCACTTTAAACTCTAAATCCTTCTTTTGCATATTCATCTGAGCATAAGGATTGTTCTGGATTTCCTGAATATAGCTTTGGTAAGACATATCTTGAGCCAAGTTGGTCAGATACTTTTGAGTGTATAGTCTTGACTTATAATCGTTTAAGTTAGAGATGTTATCTATCTGTGAAAGATCTGTTTGAAGTTTATTCTCAAGACTTCCACTTTGTAGAACACTGTTTATTCTATTAATCTGTGCTTCTTTCTCTGCTCTTTGGGTAGCTGTAAGATTTGTGTTGTTCTTAAGCTCCACTGCTAAATCAACCACCTCATCAGACAACATTTTCTTATTCTTGTTGTATGTATCTTGGATATCTTTTTTGAATGTGTCTTTTGTTGCTCCTCTGTAATGATACATTCCAGTGATGCTCAACTGTTGCTTTTCTCTCTCATCTAAGCTAGAGTAGAAATTGTCAAGTAGCTTTTGAGCAGACTTACCTTTAGTCTTGATGCGAAGCATAGCATCATCAATCACAGGGTTACCATTCTTATCACGGACAAAGTCACCATTTTTATCTCTCTGGTAAGGAATATCAAAAGAGTTATCTATCTCTTTAACTTTCTCAGCAACCTCTCTAAGTTTAGAATCAACGTCTACATACTCAATATAATCTCTATCAAACTTAGTATTAAGGTTATTATCGTTCATCCAGTCATTGATCTGACTTGTCCACCACCAGTCATTTTCAGGAGAAGCTTTTCCAGCTTTGTCAGCAGTGTCTCTATCTTGTTGACCCTTTCTTATCTTTTGAGTTGAGTATACAGCGTTTTGAACAACAGGATCTTTTACCACCTGAGTAGCCATACCTCCTACAGAGTTAACCAATTGGAAGTTTGAGAAGTCACCAGCAGCAACTGTTTTTAACTTACTACCTAGTTGATTAAGCTTAGACTGAAGATATTGCTTGTGTAAAGGTTTGGTTACATCTAATCCAGCTACATTATCAATATAGCTCTGTACTTTCTGTACTCCCTCTTCATACTTCTGCTGTTTGTACATACCCACCTGAGCCATTGCCTCAACAGGCAATTGCTGAACATAGGGGTTAAATTGCATTATTTGGTCAGTAAATGAAGCCATGATAGATTAAGTTAGCAAATTTAATTTAAAATATTATAACAACCAAGAGCTCTAACGAGTTTTCATAAGTTGGTATAACTGAATTAGTTAGAGGTTTTTTATAGCTTTGACAATAGAGCCATTTCTGCTCATCTTTTTATCAACATTTTCTGCTATAGTAGGAATGTTAAACTTGGTAAGCCCAGTGTTAAACACTCTACCCTTAGGACCAAATGTATATTGTGGATACATATTTGACATAACATTAGCCTGTAATGTCTCAGCCTTATTCCTAGCAATCTTATCAGCGATTGAGCTAAGAGCCACCTGAGCTTGTGCTTTTGTAGCAGATTTAGCCTGAGCTTGTCTCATAAACTGCTGGTCAAGTATACCAAGATTCTTAAGAGTGGCATCATTCAATGTAGCCAAATTCCTTCTACGAGACTCTAATTGAATCATTTGATTAGTTCTCAATTGTTCTCCCAACACCTTGTTTTTAGCAGCAGCTGCTTGAGCTGCAATAGCTGCTTGACCTGCTGGGTTATTTCCTACTAATCTTCTAGCAGCATTTGCTTCAGCCTGTATTTCGTTCAACTGATCTTGGAAAGACACAGTTGGAGCTTGTTCTAACATTGGTCTAAACTGTTGAGCCTGAACAGGTTCTACAACATTTGTAGCTAAAGCCATCATCTCTGGAGCAAGCTGACCTGGGTCAAGAGGATTCCTTAAGAGTGGTCTAGTGTATGGACTTAGCATGTTTGCAAAATCCAATAGATCAAACTTATCTTCTGTTGGTTGAACTGCTTCAAATGCTTTAAGTTTTTCTATACCAGGAGTTGTAGTCTTTAAAGAATCCACCTCTACAATAGGACTCATATCTGAAAGTTCTCTAGGTTCAAAGTCTAACTTTGCTAACTCTCTTTTTATAGGAGCAGCTGTAGCAGCAGCTTTTGCAACTTTAGAAGACTTCTTTTTTACTGGAGGAACTTGTGCCTGTTGTTGTTTTATTAATTCTTCTACAGCAGGAGTAGTTTTCATAACCTCATTCTCTCTAACTGGAACTTTGTAATATGTATTTACAGGAAGAATTGGTGTCAAAGGTTGATTTATTCCTACCTGAGCAGAAGTGAATTTACCTCCACCCTTAGCAGATTTAATCTTACCCTTAGCCAGAGCATCGTTCTCTATTCCTAATTCTTCTGCTGTATCTAGAATAGCACTTTGAATACCAGCAGCAAGTTGCTTTTTCATAGCTGCATCTTTAAGTTTCATGTCAGATCCTTTCATCATAATATTAGCTGTAGATAGAGAAAGTAAACCAAACTGATCATCTCCATCAGTTTCATCAATTAGTTTTAATGCTTTGTCACTCACCTTGTTAGCTTTGTTCTCAATCTTACTCAAGTCTTCAGCATATCTTTTAAACTTCATACCTTTAGCTTTTGGATCATTAAGTTCAGATGCTCCGTATGAAGGAATCTTCATATTACCAAATACTACCATACTGTCTTGTCCTGTTCCACCATCTTTAAGCTTTACAGCAGGCTCACCTCTTTCCACTTCTACAGGATTATTACCATATGTAATACCAATACCTGTTCTTCCTTTACCATCAGATTCTTCGTGAGATTGTCCTCTAAACATTACAGTTTCACCACCATCTGGTAGGTATGGGTTTTCAGAAATAGTTTCTGCATATCCACCCCAGTGTGTTTGAAGTTCTCCACCCATTTGAAAATCAGGTCTTTCTGTAGACATAGCACTTTCACTAGGAGGAGTGTATTCTTTTAGATGACCACCAGCTCTGAGCATATCAGCATCCTTTGGAGCTTTCAACAAATCTTTTACATCATATTCACCAAACTTAGTAATCACTTGTGGCTGCCAATCATGACTTAAGTATTTAAGCTCACCACCATCTTCCATATATGCAGAGAACTGTCCTTGTAAAGATTGTTGTAATGCTGCTGTTCCCAAGTTACCTTGAGCTCTCATTTGCATTTGTTCCATCTTCCTCTGAGACTGTCCACCAATAGCACCACCAACAAGACCACCTAAAGCACTACCAATAGGACCACCAATTCCTGGAAGCAAAAGGTTTCCAGCAATACCACCAACAGCACTACCTATTGTACCAGCACCTGATTGTTGTCCACCACCTCCACCAAGGAAGCTACCAAACGTGCTACCAAGTTGACCAGCTTGTACAGTTCCAAACTGAGCTTTTCCTCCATGTTCAAACTGTTTAACTTGGTTACTATCTTCAAGAGGTTCATATCCTAAGTCTGAATATAGTGTACCAGGATTATACATATTCTGTATCTCTGTAGGATTACCACCAATTAGTGCTCCTGATTCCGCCTGAAGGAAATCATATCCTGTTCCATAAGGAGAACTCACCTCACCAGGATTAACTAACATATCTTCTGGACGTACATATTTACGCTGTATACCTACAGGTTTAGATGTAGCAGCTTGTACAGCAACATCACTAAGTGCAGCAAACTGTTTGGTTTTCTGCCTTTGTTTTCTTTCTTCCAACAATTGTTGCACTCCGCCTAATATTTGTGTAGATGCTCCTCCAATTCCTCCCATATCACCAAGAGCATTGTTGACATCATTGATATTAGTAAAAGCTCCCATCTTTGAACCAGTGTTTGTAAATCCTAGGCTCGTAGTGTCATACATGCTTATTCTACCAGTTGGAGAATTAAACATCTGAGTCTTTGGATCATACTGAGCCAAGTTTAAATTGTACTCACTAGGAATTCCAAATTGAGCTTTTGGTAATTTCTTACCCTTTTTAGCTTTTGCCATGTCGTTATAATTTGTAAAATTGAGTAGTTGGTCTAATTTCTTTATTGGTTGTGCATCAGCTTCATTTACACTAATGCCACCATCTCTAAACTTATTAGTTGCTTTTTCTATATACTCCCTACCATATTTAGGAACACCAAACCTTTCATAGTCTTCAGGTTTGATGAATGTTGTATCACCTTTCTGATTAGCAAATCCTACAAGAGCACTTGGTCCACCAGATCCAACTGTTGCAGAGTATACAGGAGTTCCTTCGTATACATTCTGTTTCTTTTCAACAGGTTTAGGTTGTTCTATTTTCTTAATAGGTTCTAATGGTTGTAGTTTAGGTTGTTCAGTTTTCTTAACTGGTGCAGGTTTACTAGGTACATCCACCCAACTGTTTCCACCAGATGATGTATAAATTTTATAAGGCTTTCCGTCTTTTTTCAATTCATAATAACCATCACCCTTCTTATTACCTGGTGTTGGTACAAACTTACTCTTACGTGCTGTTATATAGTCTTCTTTTGTTAAACCAAATTGATCTGGTTTTTCTTTTTTAGGTTTTCCATATCGTTTCTCCCATTCAATTTTTTCTTGGGGAGTTCTTAAGTCATAAGGTTTTACAGCAAGAGGGTCATAGTCATAGACACTCACCTCTCCTCCTGGATAATCTCCTACATCACCAGAAGCAGGAGAATATCCAATTACTCTTTGCGGTTTTATACGTTTATCAAACACTGCAAAAGGAGATGCTAAATTTTGCATAGGTGTTATTAGATCTCTATAATACTCTACATTTGGAGTGCTACTTTTAGTTATACCAAGTCCTTGATTTTCTAACTTTTTAACTTGTTCAGGAGTTAGGTTAAAATACTTTTTATACTGGTCATCAAAATATCCACCACCACGTTGATCTCTTCTTTTTCTGTCTGATATCGTTTCACGATAGAACTCTAGGTTTCTAGAAGTTAATTCATTATCAAAAATCTTTGGATATACATCAAAAGGTAGCTGAGTGCTTTTTTTCAATCTACCAGCCTTAACTTCCTTATTGTAAAAATTATTAAGTGCAAGTTGAGCATTGTACACTCTTAAACTATCGCCTCTTGTAGGAAGTGAACCACCTCCCTGCATCATAGGATATTCTGTCACGCTTTTACCATCAAATGTGTAATCCTGTCCAGGATACATCATTTGCACATCTCCTATATCTGATATACCGAGAACAGGATAAGGAACACCTTGCATTGTTATTTCGTTAGATGGGATGGTTGTTATCTCACCAGGGTATTCCCATTGTCCATAAGGAGTGAGAATAGAACCATCTTGACTGATTGTCTTAGGTTTGAAATCTAATCCTTCTTGGTAGTATTTCATTTCACCACCGTTCTGTAGATTTCTTTTTTCATAACGAAATCTTTTTTTACTAGCTTCTGAAACAGGACTATTTTTATAATCTTTACGAGCGTTTTTAATTTTCTCTTTTAGCATAGGTTCAATTACACTATGAGCTTCATGTTCTACAGTTCCTTTTTTTGAATATGGTGTTGATTGAGACCACTCAAAAAAATCATCTTCAGAATAGTCAAGCGGAGTTGCATTTATTCCATATTTAAACGCATTCCTAAGTTCCATCATAGGTTTTTCTAAATAAGCTGGTAAATCATTTGTTAACCACTGAACTCCTTTACCAACTACATTATCTTTCATTTGTACATGGTGAGCCATTTCTGAAAGCCATGTATCAGGATTGTTAGCATATATAGTTTTTGTAAGAGGATTATAATGTCCTTTTGCATTTTTATATATACCTGATTTTGTTTCAGGCTTCACTTTAGGAAATCCATACTCTTTACCAAGATTCATTACTCCTAAATAATTACCCATCACTTGCTGATTTACAAAAGGATTATTTGTGTTTCTTCCTTTTGAAAATGTATCTATTAAGTTATTGTAGAAGTCTCTAGTACCTTTATCTTTTGAACCTACCACTGTTATTTCAGGAAGTTCCATATATTCTACGTTCTTTCCATCTTGTGCACTAGCCTTTGTCTTCTTAGCATAAGGACCATTAGCAGGAGCAGCACCAGCTGTACGTGCGTACGTGAATCCTACAGCACCAGGAATACCACCACCCATTGCAAAATCTTTTCCCCATCTCTTTAAAGGAGTAGGAATAGACTGACCCTTCTCAACATAAGGATGTCTCACTGTTCTTTCCCACTCATCAGCTTCTTGATATGTTTTAAATGGACCACCAAGATGTTCTCCTGTTTTTCTAAACTCAGCTACAGGATCTTCTAAAAGTCTACCATACTTAAATGAGGGAATCAAATAAGCTGGTTCATTACCCACTCCACCTATAGACATTGCTAACTCTGTACTAGGAGTGTTGTATGGAATAACATATCCTTTTGGTAACTTTCTACTTGTAGGTTCAAGAAATGTTAATCCACCATCTTGCATTGTTCCACCCCATGCACCATTGTAATTGAATCCAATGTCTGTCAATCCACCCATTGTTCCTTCAATACCATTCTGTGCTTGTGGAATTGCACCACTAGCAATAGCTCCAAAGAACCTACGTTGTTTATCTGTAAGAGGTTTCCCATGAACAGTTTTGTCATGAAGGATTTTCTTAGCTTTTGTGGATGTGAGTTTCTTAGCCATTATTTGTAAGAGATTTGAGCAGGTGTAAAGATAAACTGACTTACCAAATGTGCGTCAGACTTGTTGTCTAATATATGTCTCACCTTCAGTTCTTTTGCTCTTAGAGGTTCCTTCTTAAAGGATCTCTTTCCGTAGTCCATATTAGACTGGTTTACAATTTTGTCTATTGATAGTGATTCACAACTAACAGTAAACAAAGGTATGGATTTATTTTTAACTAACGACCAGAATGTATTATACTGATAGAAGTTATCACTCTTAGTGAATGTAATTGTCTTACTCTCAGCATTATATATAGGATATTTCATGTATTCCTTTAGGTTATTCATTGGTTTTGGAACAAGTTCCAATATACCAGAACACTGCTGACCGTTATAAAGAATAGCTTTGTTGAAATACTGATTGTCTGTTTCTACCTTTCTACTATCATCAAACACACCAAACTGATCAGGTAGATACTTGTAGGCTTTTGTATAGTCTTTTACATTCTGAAGAATCTCATCATAGTATTGATATGCAAAAGGATATTCTATGATGTATGGGTTGATACATCCATAGAACGTATTGTATATCACAGGATTCTTCAGATGTGTCCAAATAGATGCTGTATTAACTTGTTGATAGTTAATAGCAGCAAGTTCTGGTGTGGTAATTGTTGTTACAGGAATGTTCCATCGTTTATTACAACAGTTTATTCCTGTAGAAGACAATATAACCACCTTCACAGAATCTGCAACACTGAGTGCTAACCCAGTGATAAGTTCCTCCTTTGGAACATCAGATGCAAGCACATTCCCCAAATCGTCAGAAATGGAGAATGTACTTGTTCTGCTGCCAGACTTAGTTAGCCTTATGACAATTGTTTTAGCCATTTATTATTAACATTGAATTGCTGAAGCACCTAATACAACACCAGTTAGAGGATCTAAATCAAAGTTTCCTGCACCACCTATCAATACATAGGAGTTACCAAGAAGCGGATTAGTTCCCAAAGGATTTGTAAATATTACACAACCTGGAGCAATCACTGCACAGTCAGAAGTTAGTGTTCTGTTATTCAAGATTGCATCAGAACAAGCAGCATTTTCATCTACATTGCTATATCCAGATCCTGAGAATGCATAAACAGGTGCTGCTGTTGTGGTTGTAGTAGTGGTTGTAACAATAGTTAGATCAATGTAATTAGTACAAGTACCATCAGATTGCACTCTAATAATTGTAGCAAGATCAGGAACTACTGTTGATGTATATCCTGAAACTAATGATGCTTTCGGTACATTATTTTCAAATGGTGTAACATAACTATCAGCATCTGAATACAAGTCAAAGGGTCCTGTATCAGCTCCTGCAGTTGTTAGTGTTATCAATACTGTTTGTGCCATAGTTTTTATTTTATATTTTAAAAATGTTATTAAGGTGTAGGAGGAGGTGGTGGAGGGTTAGTTTGTTCAGCATTACCAGCCAGATCACAATCAAGAACTGTTGTAGTTGTGGTTGTTGTTGTAGGTTCTATCTTCTCAGCAGTTCCTTCAAAATAACAATCGCAAGTTCCTCCACTACCAAACACGCCTCCAGTACAAACCCAATAATTACAGCAGTCATTATAATAACCATTTGCTGCAGGAGTTGTCAATGTTTCATCTTGATACAAAGCAAGTCCTTCAGATAAAGTAGAACCAGGTGCTCCATAGTAAGGTCCACAACTTGTACAACCCTCACCTAAATCAGAACATCTTTGAGCAGTTCCCTCAGGAGTAAATGCTAAAAAGAAAAACTCAGGAGGTAACGTTGTAGTGGTAGTGGTAGTTGTAGGTTCTGGAGCAATAGCCTCAGCTGTTCCACCTAATGCACAATCTAACACTGTAGTAGTTGTTGTGGTAGTAGTAGGATATATTGCTTCTGCAGTTCCTGCCAAGTCACAATTCAAAGGACTGATACGTTCTGCTGTACCAACTAGTTCACAGTTCAACAATTCTATTGTTCCTGCTAGAGCACAATTAGGAGGCGGTAATGTAGTTGTAGTGGTTGTTGTTGGAGCAAGTGTTGTAGTTGTTGTAGTTGTTGGTACAATCTCAGCAGCAAGTGCTTCTACATCACAGCTACCATTCAATCCAGAATAGAAGAAGTTATTTTCAGCAATGTAGAAGTTAGGAATATAGCTATGGAAACTTATCCAACTCATTGTATTGAAGTTGAATGATAGTGACCAAGACTTGTTGCAGAAATAGTTAGTATCTGTCAAATCAACAACAGTACGAACCACACTGTAATACAAAGTCTCACTAGGCATTACATACTCAGTCTCAAAATAAAACTCGTTAGTTGTAGCATCATACTTGATGTCATTTCTCAAAGGAATATAATCAAGCTTGGTGATAATAACTCTATCAAACTTACTATCGTATACACCATGTAAACCTATAGCATTGAAATGATTGTCTACAGGAACATTAGGGAAATATCTAAGTATTTCAAATGCTAAATGATCTGTAAAGAACCTATTCAATCCTGAACCAAAGCCTGACAAATCTGTAGCTTGATTACCAGCAATCAAGAACACCTGACCTCTCTTAGCATCTACAGTAACCTGTCCTTGTGGTATTTTTAGAAGCATCTTGTGCTGACTTCCTACATATCCCAAGTCTGTTTCTGCAAAGTCTATTGGAGGTGCACTTCTAAATAGTGAGTCATTTCCTACATAAGCTGCTTGAGGATTGCTTGTATCAATTGTCAACAACGTATTGTATAACAATGATTTATTCTCAAACCTAGCAAGGATTGCTCTATTCTGAATACCGTCTAAGCTTGTAAGCTTTCCATAGTTCTGTGGGAAATCAAAGAAGCTTATAGGTCTGTATATCAACCAGTTGTTCACTTCATTATCAACAAAGCTCTGCTGTCTATCAGAATAGATAGCCCTGAATGGGAAGTTTGTATAACATTGGTTGTTGTCCCAGTTTACAGGAAGATGTGTGAACGAATTCTCTGTATTCTGTTTAGAATATGTTGGGTTATAATAGTACGTATTGTCAAACGCAATAGGAACATTACTTTCTTGTACCCACTGATCAGGAATACCTGTACTCACGTGTGGGAAGAAATCACCTTCTCTATTATTAAATGCTTGGCGTAAATCTACGTTAACATTTGATTCACAATAGAATGTAGGAATACCATAAGCAAATAGGTAGAAGCTTCCATCATAATAAGTTCTTCCAGGAGATCCTTCTATCTGAGCATTTGGACAATCAAAGTTGTGAGCTTTGATTGATATGATATTTTTTAATGTGACAGCAGGTGAAGTTAAGACTGTTGTGTAGTTATAAAGAATTGATCTAGCTGAGTGCCAATATTTTGGATAGGCTACATTACCTATCTCATCATAGAACACATCACTATCATCAGGAGCACCCACTCTATTATCTATAAAGAATGGAAGTTTTGTTTTGAAAGAGAACTTGTTAATAAATGTATCTCCTCCAAAAGCTGTAATGATTCTAGATGTTACAGAATTGAATATCACTTGACAACCAGTGTCAATTGTTTCATAAGAATAAATCTGACCCCATTGGTTGTCAAATATATTCTTAATTGATCCATAATAAGTTATAGTGGATATTTCAAATTCTTTTTCTGGATTTAGACAGTTTCCTATTTCAGATAATGTATATCTTGATTTATCCTGAATAACAGGAGTGGTTCCTCCTATTAATGCGTTTGGTGTATTATCAGGATAAGGTAAGCTTGAGACAGAGTTTCCATCTCTAGTGTCTATTGTCTTTATGTATACAGAGGATTCTCTGTTAAAGTTATTAATGTTTAAGTTATCTCCAACATTCTGAACACCAGGAATTAAGTATTGAGCTATATCAATTTGTCTTTGCTTAACACCTAAATCATTATTAATTGCTATAGAATAGTCATACTCTGCTATAGAGTTGTAAGACTTAGCATAGTTCTTTCTAGTTATACCATTGATATAAATAGTCAGATAGGATTGATATGCAGCAAACATTGCTGGTACATCAAAAGGAGTTGTAGTATCTGCTATCTCTTCACTAGATGCAAGAGCATCCTCTTGAGCTTCTATAGTGATGAGTTTATAATTTGCATTCTTACTAACTTGTACAAAATGTGCATTACCTCTTCCATAGATTGCATTCTCAAGTTTCAAAACATTTCCTAAGAAAGGACTACCAAACGATGTGTCTGGTGAGTTGAATACATATCTGTATGGAGAGTTGGTGTTGTTGAATGCATCCAAGTTATCATCACTAACTGTGCAATTTAAAACACCATTCTTTATTTCTTGTAGAAGTGTAATTTCAAACCTTCCAGTTCCACTTACAAATATTGGTTTGGTTACAGAGTTTACAACTACGCAAAATGGAGAAGTTATACCAGAAGGTACAAAAGCTGTAGTTGGTGCAGCTTGATCTGGAGGAAGATATTCAAATGTATTTCCTGTGAATAAACCAGCAACTTTAGAACAAAGTCTCCAAACACCATAGTCTGTAGCTTCTATTGTACCATCAGAAGGAGCTGATAGAGTAGGGAAAGTTGTAGAACAAAGATTAACAGTGGTTGCAGAAGCTACCACCTCTGTACTTAATTCATTTGTATCACAATTATAGTAGCTAATTGTTGTACCAGCAACATTAGTTACAGTGATTTTATACTCCCTACATACAGCATCGTATGCATTGTTTTCTTTCAAAAGGAAAGGGTCAACCCTAAGGTCATTATATGGATAGTTAGGAAAGTAGAATGTATTTCCTTCTCTTTCATACTCACCCACATTTCTCAATATACCTTTTGCTACGACAGATTTATTTGTGTTTCTGTTTCCTCTTACAATCTTGAACCCAACAATGTTGCTCTTTTGTTCATCTGTAAGACCAGAGAATTCGATTAGTTGTTTTATTTGATTAGCATCAAATCTAACACCTATTGGAAACACTGATCTATTTTCAATAGTTAATCCACTGTATGTTCCATCATATTCAATTGTAGGTGTACCACTTTCAAATATTGGACTAACTAATACATCAGGAAACTTATGATGTCTAATTGGTTGATTAGCTAAGTCTCCCCACACTTCTTCATTACAAGGATATGTTTCTGTTGATTCCCAATATGCAAATTCACCATATTGATATGGTGTTGCATTACCAATTGGTTCTCCTGCACCAACTCCTAATACAGAAGCTGTGTTATATATCTTCCAATATGGAGCACTTGTACCATCCCCAACAAAATCAGGATTGGTATTTGGAACATCTGGTTGAGAAAACTCATTAAAGTTCTTTGCTCTACCAGGAATATGAAAACCATCAGTTTGTTTACCGTTTCCTAGTAGAAACACTATTTCAAAAGCATACACCTCATCACGAAGATAACCTCTTAGATTAGCAGAGTTTGCATTGTCTGCATAGTTTTCATCTGCAGGAAGCTTATAAGTCTGCCAGTTTAATGTTATGCCGTTAGCTATCTTCTGATAGTTAACTCTATCTATTGATGTAAGATTATCCCAAACTAATACATCCTGAACAGATGTAAGATCTTGTGCAATATCATAATATGGAAACTTCTCAAATACATCATTAAGTGTAAGTCTTATTTGAGTTTGATTCTGACCAGTGTATGTTATATCTCTAGATGCTTGGTCAATATAGTATGTTCCAACAAGCTCCACTGAGGAGATTGCATTAACTGTCTTTATTACAGCTATATTAAAATACTGGAAATATCCAGTGACATCTAGATTGTTAATTGCTAATTCAATAGCCTGTCCTACAGAATAATTGAAATCAGGAGTGGTAATATCAACATTTCCTATAGAAGTGGGGTTAGTCACTGAGTAATAGGATGTGTAGGGATCTCCTGAAGCATCACTATATTGAATAGCAAACTGGTAGGTACCTGCTACTAGGTTTCCTGTATTGTTTACACCAGTTATGTTTATTTGAGGAATATTAAAATTTGGTTGAACCTTGAGTTTGTTACAATCAAGTTCAGGTGTAACAATAGGATCACAACCTGTGAGTCCTGGAGAAGTGATGTAAGGAAGGTTGTTTAGGTCAAGGAACCTACGTGGATTCAAACCATCTGTCCAATATATTTCTGTTGTACAGTTTGTAATCTTATGTACAGCTTTGTGTATCGGATAGTCAATATTAAAGTTAAGACATTTACCACTTATATATTTACGGTAGACACAATCATTATTATCCATATAACCAATCTCACTATCTCCTGTAGAAGGGTTAGTAAGGAAGAATATATGTTTAGCCTGTTCATTAATGAAGTGTGTGCCTATAAGATGATAGTCTTCAGGAAAGTTTAGACATAGCTCGTTACCTGGCTCATTCTGATAGTTAACAGAGTTTGAGTCAAAGTTTTCAACAGCAGCATTCAATGCATAGGTTAATTGACCTTTAGGAATCTGATTAACAGTTCTGTCAAGGTTCAACCCTGTTTGAGCAGCAGTTCTCTCCTGAATTATATTAGTTGTTCCTTCTCCAGCCATATCTACCTACTCTGTTTGGAAGTTCATACATATTAAACCTATTAAGGTCATTCTTAATTCTGCGTTGCTTAGTCCAGGCATCTTGTTTCTTGATCTCGATGTCTGCCATTATGAAAGCTTCGTCAGAAAGGTTTTTATAGTAACCTAACTTCTTTTGGATTTGATCAAACGTTTCATCATTTATTTGATTTGCCAGAGTTTCAAAAACTTTATATTTAATGAATGCTTCAATATATTCCCTGATACGAAAGTTATCTGGAATCATTTGGTTATCATTACCATCATATGCTGTAGCATAGAATATAAGATGTACAACACCATTTCTAAAATTGGTAACAAATTTATTACCTCTTATGTCGAATGAATCATATCCTGCAGATCCAGGAGTGAATTCGTGTAATGGTGCAGGGGCACTTACAAATTCCCAAGCATCTGTATAACTAACATCACAATTACCTCTTGCAGATATTGTTCCTGGTTTCAACAAATATGATCTTTGGAAAGATCTTGTCATTTGCTGATTTGTTTTGAACACAGCTTGAATAAGTTCAGGCATACATGTTCCATCACAACCAGGGTTTGTACAGTTTAAGTTAGTACAAGGTTGACCTCCAGAAATAACAGGACTAACCTGAATAGTGGTTTGGTCAACAGCTTGAGAATAAAAAGAGTTTGGTGTTTGGTAAGGATCCTGAGGAATCTCTGTACACATCCACGCTTCTCTTGCAGCATAGAAGTTGTCTGGAAGCCTAGCTTCAAAGTCTTCAATGTACAAGATTTGTTCGCTAATTACATAAGTTGCTCTTCCTAACTTTCTAAGACATTTGTCTAGATAAGTAGGGAACATCAAGTCATCCACTGCTCCTGTATCAAAGTAGGATTTAAGTTCCTCCTTAACAGTAGAGTAGACTGGTTCAGGGCTGATAAAATTATACTTATAGTAATTTGACATCTATATTATTTTTTCCATTCACGATAAATATGTTGATATTTGTCGTTGGTTTTTATGTAGTGCGATAGAAGTCTGGAGGTAGTTCTTGATGGTTTGAAATACCAAAGATCTGTATGTTTGAGTCTAGCTGTTTCTTTAAACCAAACCCATCCAAAAAAGTAACCTTCTGTATGATAGTTGAAGTTGTAAATAACCTTTCCTTTCTCTTTAGTTCTTTGCCAGTCTATAGGAAGATTGACAAACTCTTTTCCATCAACACCTTTCATCTTTCTTCTCTTCTTTTTGTTGATAGAAAACTCACCAAATCCAAAAGGGAGCTTTGCTCGCTCTCCAGTTTCTAATATGTAATTTTTGAAAGACTCGTTGAATGTGTAAACAATGTTTTTCCACTCATCAAATGAAATCTTTACCTCAGGATGTTTCTTACAGAAGTTGTTATAGTTTTCTCTACTTGAACTTCTCCAGTCTATTTTTACTCTCATTAGCTAGTTGGTTTAGCATTTGGTGCTTGACCATCTACGCCATCCTGGGTCATATCTGTTTTAATTCTGAAATATGTTGCTAACAATTTTTGTGAAGTAAGTTCTAGAACTTGCTTCTCTAAGTACCCAGGAACAGCATATGGTTTATCCAATGGATTCTTGCACCATTCTTCGTTTGTATATTCTTTTCCACAATCACATTCTGGAAACATAATCTCATTAGGAACATCTTCCTCAAACAAAGCAGAAATTCTTACTGTCTGAAGAAGTGGATTGCTAACATATAGATATCCATTCATTATCCAGTAGTAGGTTTCTCTTTTTACAATTGGAAGCTTAATCAAGTTAACATATCTGTTCACTGTGATTTCTTTAAACTTAGTTCCTCTTCCACTCATAGCATTGATAGAATATACACCTTGGATGATGTATTGATAGTTACCTTCTGCTATACGAGGGAGTTTATACTTGCTCCTTGAGACAGTACAAGGATCAGCAAAGTCACAACATTCAGAAATAGGAACTTGCACCATTTCTAAACAAGGAATGGTGGTAAACAAAGTATCAGTAGCCCAAAGCTTCCTGAGGTTTGTTTCTCTTTTGATTAGTAAAAGAGAATTATTCTTAACTTCAGATGCAATAGCTCTATCAGTGATAAGGTTGTCTGTTGACAACAACTTATGCATTGAGCGTACATCTGAAACTAATTTTCTTAATGTTGACATTATAAATATTGTTTGAATATGTTTGTCATTCCGTTATCTTCTTCTATTAGGAATGCAGTAACTTCAGCCTTCGCACACGTGTATCCATTCTTTTCATCCCATGAACTTTTAGCACTAGAAAAAGCTGGAATTTGATAAAACTTGATTCCATTAAAATCCTGACTCAACTCATGATGTTTATCTCCTGTGAATATGTAGAAGTTGGTATGATAAGACCATTCATCTCTATATTCCATTGGAAAGATTGCAGCTAGCTTTGCTGGCTTTATTGCATCTCCATGATTGAACATTAACGCACTTTCTCCAAAGCTTATGTATTTTCTATATCTAGGAGAACAATCAAATGTTAACCTATCAGTGTTTCTAAAGTAGGTTTGCAACCATGTTATTAGATGCCATCCTACATACTCATCATGGTTTCCTGCTACATATACAACATCTACGTTATTTGCATTCTGTAACAGGAGGGAGATCATTTGAACTTCATATTCACAGATCCTTTGGAAGGATTCATGATATGGTAGGATGTTAGTTTGTGGAGTTCCTTTTGTTGTAGTGTTTGTGAACTCACTATTAAACTCATCCGATCCAATGATGTAAATTAGTTTTTCGAGATTATTTGACAGAGTAGCTTGGTTCAAAATTATTTCCACCTTCTCAAGTATACCACCAAATCTATCGTTTATGTTGTTATCACCATAAACATCATACTTGTTGAGATGTGAATCTTGTTTGTTAATCACAAGACAAGCTTCGCTTTTCCCAGTGATGTATTTAGGAGCAACGATATCTGGAGAACATGGTTTGTATTCATTCAAGAAATCTACAAAAGCATTTTGAAACACCTGACCTTCAGTTTTCTTACCAAGCCAAGCCTTTACTTGCCAATGTGGATTTGAACCATTTCCCCAGTAGTTCTGGACATATTTAGTTATTTCCCACTTACTTGTATCAATCTTACACTTTTCAATAAGATCCTCCAGAGAACGAATTTCTTCTGGACTATTGAACACTATCTCACCTGTACCCTTGATTAAATCTTCCTCAAATCTTACAACAGCTTCTTCAAGCTGATCTATGTAATGTGAAACCTCTGCCTCATTTCTTACCACCTCACTCTTTCTAATTTCTTTTAATAACGCATCCACCTCATCTTCTGTAATCCCTAGTTTTTCTGCATAAAACTTTTTACTTTTCTTCCAGTTTAGCATTTGTTGCAACTGTTCTAAGAGATGCTGGTTCCCTACCATTGGACTAGATTTTAGTTAAAATTACAGTAAAGGTACGAACAATTTTTGAAATTCTCCAAATTTATTTAACCAAATAGATTATCTGTAATAACCAAATTGGTTATAATTTAAACAAAAACTCCCAGGGTAGAAACCCCAGGAGATACCCTGTAAAACCAACAAAACAGGGTTTTTGATAATTTATGGTGCTACCGTGGTGGTAGTTGTGGTTGTGTAAGAGGCACAAAGGTTAGCTATCTCACAGAAAGCTGTAAGAAGGGAAACATTTGTTGCAATTGTTTGTAATAATGTTTCTGCTAAGGTTACTGGATCCAACTCTGCGTCAATCTTTTCTAAAACCAGATTCAGGTTATCATTAGTATTGACACCTGTATTTGGCAGATTTGGACCATTATAACATATTAAATTTGTTGATATTGGATAGCCAGCAAACCATCCGTTGTTACACTTCTTTGGATATACAGTGTTGACAACCAATGGATTACATGGTGAACCTGGAGTACAAGCCATTTATTTAGAGTTTATTTGTTAAGGAATGTACATAATATAATAGCAAGCAAGAACAGGTTGAATGTTGCTATGTGGGCTTCCACTTCCAGTGTTAGCAATTGAAACGCTAATATTTGAACCAGAGGCACTTGTTAAACCTAAACTTGCTCCACTCAAAGCAGATGAACGCATTGCATATTCTTCTCCTGATGTACCAAATGAGCTTTCTTTAGCAATACTTGTTGTATTTGTAGGAAGAACACCAGTTGTATCAACAGCATCTGCTAATGTAAAGTGGGTGTGTCCAGCATCAATTACAGTGACACCATGTGTATGTGAAGGAAGTTGAGAAGTGTTCAAAGACACAGTGTTTGCACCAGCTGTTCCATTGAGAGCATAGTTAGGGTTTGTAGGGGTTGCTGGATCCACTACTGGATCAAGAGCTCCACCACCTACACCAACAATAGCACCCACAGCAGCTCTACCACGTTTGTCAGGTGTTCCATTGTTACCATTACAGAGGTAGATTTTCTCCCAGTCACCTAGTCCTGCACCTGTTACATCAAAGTTTCCTGTAAGAGGTCCGTAGTATTCAACCACTGTATAAGGAACCATCTTGGTGTAATACTTTGTACCATCAGGAGATACACTAGCAAGGTAAGCAGCAATTAATGTATTAAGATCTGCAAGCTTTACATAGTTGGTATCAACATCTAAAGCAAGAGCTGCAAGTTCTACATCTATGTCACAAAGCTTTGTAATAACTGCTTGCAACACAGCATGTGTGTCTGAAGAAGGCGTAACACCTACTAAACAGTCTACATCATAATCAGCATTCAATGTTGTGATGTCAGCAGCAAGTAAATCAACTTGTACCTGCAGATCACAAGCAGCTTTGATGAGAGCTGTAATGTAGTCATTCAATGTAAACTCACCACAATCAGGAAGATATTGTTGAACAAGATTACAGATGATTAGAGGATCAACAATAGGTTTGATTCCTACACCATTTAAAGTGGATGTAAGAAACTCTATTAAAGAAGATTCTACGAGTGATAGAGAATCACCTGATAGAATACCTAGAGCAGGTACATCTAATCCTGTATATCTCACACACCTATCTGAGACAATCTCAGTGCATCCGTTGTAACAGTTTGAACAAGACATTTGTATAATTTATTTATTGATTAATATTTTAACTCTACTAGCTATTCTTTCTATGGAATATGATCCAGCATATTCTGGGCTACAATACTTGTAAGTAAGTATTCTTTTGTAGTTGAGAAGATCCCAAATCACTGTTCCTGGAACAGGCCAGTTTAATTGAAACACAATATTGTTATATTCATTCTTAGCTAGTTCTGTAAGCTTGCAATCAATATCTGCAAGCAATGCAGGAACGCTAGAACAATCAACGCAATTTGTAAGCCTTGGATATAACATTCTTTATTCTTTTAGTAGCTTGTTTAATAGCATTGTTGCAAGCTGAACATAGACCGTTTATCAATTGACAGCCACATCCAACTTTAACACCGCAGTTTCTACAGTTTGCCATATTAATAGAAATTGTTTACATAATTGTTACCATAGCAATTACACCTATTTGCTATGAATTGGTTTAACATCATATTTGCTTGATTGTACAGTTTATTAGCTGTATCAATAGCACAATTATTTGCAGCAGCAATAGATCCTTGTATGAAGTAATAGATGCTGTTTAGATCAACCATCTGTTGTTTTCTAATAGCTGCATCACATTCCATCATATCAAGCTTCATGAATGCACTATCAAACTTCTCTTGAAGTTGATCAACACGCATTATTGTTTTCTGCACAAAGTTCTGATATGCAGGAGCAACAGAGTATTTAATATAATAAACTCCATCAGGAAGTGGTAACAGAGGATCACCAACTGAAGTTATTCCTAATGAAGCAGTAGTGTAAATGTTGAAGTCATTTATGTTAAATGGAAGGCTGACTAGACCAAATCCTGGAACATCTATCTCTATTGTAGGAGAGCTAACAGGAGGAGCTGCTGGGTAAGTTGATGCATCAGCAATACCCAACGTTTGTACGTTGTATGTAGGAATTACTAAAAAATCTAATTTCAAGTCTGCCATGTTCTTCTAAATAAATAAGCCAGAGGATTTGAGAAGATCCTCTCACCCTCTGGCTTAGGTTATATGATATTGTTTCTACCTCTTATTAAGGAACAAGAGTGGTAGTGCTTGAAGTTGTAGGCCATACAGTGGTAGTTGTAGATGTAGTGCTTACACAAGCATTATCATCAGCAACAAGACCAAGACCAGCCTCAAGAACAGCCTGAATTGCAGCACTCAAAGCTTGAGGAGCAGCAATGATTACAGTGCTATCTTCCTTGATGTAGTCACCCCAAGAATAAGCAGATTTGTCATATTCGTTGAACTTGATGTAGAAGGTATCATAGGTAGTACCGTCAGAAACCCAAGACTCAAAGTTCTCGTTGTAACCTGCCATTCTGTAAAGATGCTTCAAGTAACCTGCTTGATAGCTATAGAAGTTCTTCTCGAGCTGCTTGATCTCATCAGAAGTACCTGAAGGATAAGAAGCACGCTGAATAACTTGAGCATCAGCAACAATGTTACAAGCATCTGCTACGATGAAGTCAGCAGTAGTAGCTGGTCCACTGTACACGAAAGTACGGAACCACATTCTGTCATACTCCCAAGGGAATGCAGCAACGTCACAAGGCTGACCATACTTGGTAAGAGGCTTACCAGAAATACGGAGGATAGCATTTTGATCGTTACCAATTCTTTGGAATTGATAGAAATCGTTGAAGTTGATGTTGTCTGGGTTGTTACCAGGAGCCTGAAGAGTCAATTGATAGATGAACTGATCAATCAATGCAGGTACATCAACATTAGTACAAGGGTCACCACCACACTCGCAACAAGGAGCTTGAACTGTTACAGAACGAGTGAAACCATTGAAATACAAAGTATCAAGGTAAGAAGAGTGTGCACGAAGTGTAAGTGTTACGATATCACCACACTGTACATTCCAACCAGATACATCTGTTACTTGGGTAGCAGGAAGAGGACAACCACTTACTTTGTACCACTCAGTAACGTTAGATTTACAGCTACCATCAACGCAACCAGCGATCTTATCAGAACGCTTTGAACCTTGAAGATATGTGTTTGTTCTACCTTGAGCTAAATAGAAGTATGGTTTAGCAGCGATGTTACCAGCGTTTGCAACACTGTAATCACTCCTAAAGATACCAAATTGACCTGCGGTCAAGTCTTGCGTAGAACCAGAGCTAGGTAGAGAGTTTCCTACTGGAACTACGAAGAGCGTAGTTAATGAAAAATCAGCCATTTTGTGCTATTTTAATGATTAAAAAACTTATTCGTTTGTCTGTATCCTATAGATTGAACTCTGGACAGCAGACTGATTTTCGGTGTACATTGCAAGGTTTTGAACTGTCAAGTCTAGAAGTTCATCCTCTAGATAAGTCTCAAGTTCGCAGTCTTGATTGAATGATGGTGTACCATCAAGCATGATGTATCCCTCTTTGTTAATATACTGAGGATACCTCATGTACATTATGTAAATTTTAGTTGGTATGAACGTACCATCTGTAAAGACACTTATCTGATCAGATGATAAGAAGTTAAAGGTTTCTTGATATTCAAAAGATGGTTTGTAATGATCGTTATTCAAAATGAATTGCAAATCACCATGCTTTGCTAAATCTCTATTAACCCATATCACCCTGTCCTTACATCTTCCTTTATCAGCCAATATGTAACTATCTAAATAAAACATATATTTAGGAGTCAATGCATGCAATGATGCTGCATATTGGTGAACCTCTTCGTTCATTAGAGTAAGATCAAGAGGTTGATGATTATAAGATTCTACTAAACTCTGGAGATCTTCATACCTTTTCTTAAAGGCATCCAATCCCAGACCAGAAACAGTACTTATACCATCAACCTTTTGCTTTATTAATTTAATCTGAGCTTCATTCAAAGCCAAGATTTTATCTTCTAATACTATCTGCTGATGTTCGTTGGTTGATAGCTTATTTAGTTTCTGATCTATCTTGTACAACAAACTATCTACAGGTATCATACAGAAGCTAATTTTTTACTTTTTAATTTTTGTTCTAGGGTGAGTAATTCATCTTGATTATCCTCATCTGCAAGGAACTTTACCAATTCCTCTTCATCAATAGCCACTTCATATTCACCTTCGTATATTCTTCCATTAGGTTTAATTCTATAAACCGAATGTGACAAAGCTTGCTTAACTAAGTCTTTAATATGGAGTAAGTTTTCCTTCATATCTGCAAATCTTCCAAATATCTCAACTGGATTGAGACCTTGGTATTTACCATTCTTGAATTCTGTTTGTTTGAGAAGATTGTCCACTTGATTATACACAGCTTCTTCTTTTGTATCTTCTGTCACTGGTAAACCTAATAAACGAGCAACCTTTCTCTTTTTCTCAGGAGTCATAGAATCAAACTTAACAATAGCTTTATTGATAAGTTGTTTCTTCTTAAACATCACTGCATTTTCAATATCTTCATCAGCTACATAGAACTGTGTTTCTGCTGGAAACTCACCACGCTCCCAAGCTTGATAAGAGCTTGCAATTGTTGGGTGAACACGTAACCAAGCAAACGCTAGTTCCTGTAGAGGAACAGAAAGATCGAAATAATTATCTCCATCTACAAGTTTTACTGGTTGTACATGCAGCACGTCATCTGTAGAAGTTGAGAGTCCATAGTTCCAAAACTTAGAACGTGGTCCAAGATCAATACCACCAAGGGCATCTTGAAGCTTGTCACGAAGAGCTGTTACACGCTCAATCTCAATTTCTCTTTCAGTAGGATCACCAATTCTTCTAATGTATGCAGCTTGTGGATCTAATCCTGTTCTATACTGACCATCAAGTTCTTTGTAAGGATACTTGAATACGCCTGTACCAGGGATTCTTGTTAGACCTTTTTGAGCCAAACCGCTTTGCATTGTCTGCAACTGTGAGCTATTATACTCCTTCTTAATAGTGGAGATTTTTCCTGTCTTACCCATATGTAGTTTATTTTAACTTGGTTTTAATTTGCAGATGGGTCCCATCGAAGGGAATGCGACTGGGAGACACCCCAATCCATCCATCTGTAGTTTGAGGAGAGCCCTCCAAAGGTGGGAGGTAGGGAGGAGGGCTCTTCTCGGTAGGAATTGTCTAGAGATACTATCTCTAGAGAGGTTATTAGAACTGTGGGATTTCCTCAATAAGAACTGTACGAGACAAATCCTCAATGAATACATCGCAACGGTCTTTCATCCAAATCTCATAACCAGGGAACTTGTTAGCAGAGCTCATACCCTGAGACTTAGCAAAGCCTAAGTGGTGACGAGTTCCATCAATATATCCCCAAGTCATTGAAGGTGCACCCTTCATTCTTACTTCACGGATGTTGTTCACCATTGAACCATCGCTCATTGGAGATACATCAAATACCATGAATACAGGAGTAGATTTCTTGTTCTGACCGAATTCAAGGTTAGATTGTGGAAGATCCAACTCTTTCAAGTGAATCAACTCAACACGACCAGTCTCACGAGTAACCATTGCATCGAATGCAAAGTTATAAGTGATGTGCTGACCTTCGCCTTGCATATAACGATTTCCAGAATCAGCCATGAAGGTAAGACCACTGTTCAAAGCGTCATTCTTCAAAGCTTGTTGGAATACGTCAAAACCAGCTTCGTTAGTGTACATTTTAACTCTACGATCTTTAACATCAACCCTTCTGTAGAACAAATCACCAAATACAGAACGAATCAAGTTAGCAGAGAATTCACCACGATTGTATTGTACCAAGTTACCGTTGTTACGCATTCTGTGATAAACACCAGCAGAAGTACGCTTCAATTCTTGCTTGCTACCATTTGTTTTAACAGTGCCTGGCTTAGCCCAAATCATACGCTTAACTTTCAATTCAAGCATAGACTTACGCATCCAGAACTCGATGAATGGTTCCCATTTAACATCGTTTCTTGTAAGAGGAAGTTGATTCCTACGCTGTGGAGCATAAACAAGGATGTCAAGAGGCTTACCAGAAGCATCACGCATCATTTTGTCATCAGCCCACTCAGTGATCTTGTGCTCGAAACCATATGCAGAACCTAAAGATTCAAACATAGTGATTTGCTCACCAAGACGAGGAAGACCAAGCAAATCTTGATCGAACTCACCAATAGCAGCATCTACAAGCTCAAGTTCAATACCATACTGCAAGAAAGTAGAAGATACGAAATCTACAGTAGGATTGTCACTGATAAGAGTGAAAGAATAAAGGAAGCCCATGTTCCAAGGAACTGGATCCTTGATAACATAGAAACGAGGACCATACTGACGAGAACCAACAGAAACGATAGCGTTCTTAGAGAACTCATTGGTATCAAGTACCAATTGGAATTCTTGACCATCAATACCAGGCTTAGACAGCTCAGCTGTAGAAGTAGGTACATCAATGATCTTTGGGAACTTGTATGGAACTGCAACTTGCCATTTCCATGCATCACTGTTGTTGTCAATGTAATAAGGGGTTGACTTGTTGATCATGTCCAAGAAGTCATTGCTATAGAGGGAGCTCTGAGTGTAAAGGCTGATGATCTTTTTGTCATAATCAGCTGGCTCAGTTGAGTGGAAGCTCTCCAGGTGGTTAGCATCGGTAAGCTTACCAACAGCACGCTTATCCATAGAAGCCACCCTAGCATACGTAAATCCAGTTAAACCTGGGATTGTTTGAATTGCCATTTGTGTTATCTTTTAAATTAAAGGTTATAAATAAAATTAAAGGAACCAAGAATTAGGCTTGCTTGATTTACCACTGCTAGATTTCACTGAAGATTTGGAAGCTTGTCTAGCTACCTCACCAAAAAGATCATTTGATTTTTTGGTAATTCCTGTCTTCTGAATTGTGGATAGTGTTGGATCTTTCTCAATTATCTTGAGTAGAAGAGCAACCTTCACCTTCATTTCATGATTTTCAGGACGCTTCAGTTCTAGTATTGTACGGTCAAAGTCTGTGAGTGTTTCTCCAGAGGATGTCTTGTACTTATCTACTAGAAGGAAATCTTGTAGTTCGCTAGCAAGTTTTGGGTTTAGAGGAATACCATCAAACTCTTTTTGTTTGAGCTTATCCTGTAAAACCGTTTGTACATTAGCAACGTATTGCTGTTTGTACGCTTGTTGTTGTTTTAATTGTGATTCTCTTTCCTGTTCCATTTGTTGGAGCTTTGCAGCTTCCTTCTTAACAAGCACCTTATGGTGTTTTGTAGCAACAGTTTCGAGATCACCATAGTTTTTCAGACGCTCCACTTCTGTTGTAATGTCCTCAGCATCAAAGCCTTGGTCTGCTAGAGCTTGTTTAATAACTGCCACCTGATTATTCTCTTGTGACAGATCCATTTCTGAAAAACTCTGTATTTGATTATATGTGCCGAAATAATCCTTAGGGTTAACACCCTTTACAAAGATGGCATCAAAGGCTTGTTGGTAATCTTCACCAAACTGACCAATGAAATTATTCACCACCTCAATTGCACCTTTTTTCTTTTCTAGGTTGAATCTCTCAAGAAATTCCTCAGGAGTGGATATTGGTGTATCCTCTTCCTCATCATCTTTTGAAAAGACACCTAGTTTGAAAAGGTCTCTAGATAGAGCTGTGAATTGACTAACTTGTTCTTCTTCACCTTCTTCCTCATCTGAAGATTCTTCAGGTTTAGCTTCAGGAGTTTTCTTAACTTGTTGTTTATCAACCACTTCCTCTTCTTCCTCTTCCTCATTATCATCTCCATACAGAAAACTCTGTATGTCAACATTCTCTTCTTCCTTCTTTTCTTCCTGAGGAGCAGAAGCAGCTTTTGCAGCTTTCTTTTCAGGAGCTGGAGGAGCAGGTTCATCAATTGTTTTAATGTCATCAGGAGAACCTGTGGCAGTTTCAGGAGACATGAGATCGTTTAAAAGATCTGCATTACCCATTCCCATTTCCATTGTGTTCTCAATGCTAAAGTTTCCAAATGATGGAGTATCTAGATTTTCGGCCATATGTAGTTCTATTTATTTGGTTTTCAGCGTAAAAGTATATTAGAATTAGTTATTAACAAAGACATAGAACACTATATCACCCAATATTCGGGATAATATAGCATTATTATTTTTTACTCTAATCAAGTTTGTTTAGTATAGAGTCATTTATTATCCTGAAACTGCGTATAGGAGCTATGTCTGTAAGGGTGACTTGTTGAATGTCAACACCCCATTTTCTAGCTTCTACCCTCACCTTTTTAGTGAGGATGTTATCAATCTCAGGATCAATACACTGTTCTAACGGTAAGGATATTACAATGTTCTTAATGATAGACTGTGTCATGTCAGCCAAAGCATCCTGAGCATCAAACACCTCAAGAAGGAAAACCTTCACATCAGCTATCTTATACTTGATAACTCCTTTCACCACAATGTTCTGACGATCCTTTGTATAGAGCGATTGGGCTGCTAAACTCAAGGTTGTAATTACAACGTGCTGACTTATCACCTCATCAAATATTGGAAGTTTCACGTGGAACCCTGGTTCCAGTACCTTCTTAAACTTACCATTCCTCAATAGAACTGCTTGTTCATAGCTAGGAACAATTACAGCAGGTATGATGTAATTCCACCACGAAGTGAGCAGATCTATGAGTTTATCAAACATTATTTAGATTTTTTGTTCCTACCTTTAGCATTCTCCTTAGCAATAGCTAGATCGTTTGCTTGGTTTTCTCTAGCTAGCTGTAGCTTTTCTCTTTCGAGCTGTAGCTTTTCAGCAGCAAGTCTGTTCTTATTCTGTATGTCTGACATCTTAAGTTGATAGTCTTTAGCTGCAGCAGCTTCCTCACTAGCAAACTTACTTGCCTCTAACACATCAGGAACAGCGTTTGCATTAGCATCTTCACTCTCCACTCTACCAAATCCTGTAGCTTGAATGATAGCAATCTCTTTCTTGTTGATTCTGTCAAGCTCTTTCTGGTAGTTGTCATTTGCAATTTTCTGCTCATTAGCAAGCTGTGCTTGTTCCAATTGAGCTTGTGCAATTTGAGCTTGTTGCTCCATTTGCTGCTGTTGCTGTTGCATCTTCTGATCTTCCAACTGCTGTTGTCTATCCTTAAGCTGCTTGAATACCTTCTTCATTTGTCTCAATGAATCAGTAGAGTAAAGCTCAATGATGTCATGTAGAGAACCACCGTTCTGAATAACAGCTTGAGACAAGCTTCTGATTTCTTCAAATGATTTCTTATCTTCAGGTCTATTAGTTGCAAACACTTTCAAATCACGGAACTTAAGATCTGTACCATTCACTTGTACAAATGCAGACTCTCCATCTGAAGTGATATATGAAATAGTTGACTGAGGCTTCTTACTTTCTACATACAAAGAAGCATCAATGATTGCTTGGTACAATTGACCAAGAACATATTCATGTGCTACAAACAATGGTTCTGTTTGAGCATATGATTGTTGAATTGCAGCTTGTGTACCTGTAGCAGACTCACTAGCTGTAACAGAACCAAGTCTTTGTCTTGTCATACCAATCAATTCCCAACACTCATTCTTCAACTGCATAGCAAGTTGATATCTAGATTGAATCTCCTGCGTACGTGTAAGATCAATATCTCTAAACTGATTGAATGAGCTTGGGCTCTTGAGGTTCTCAGGAGAGTCATCAATAAATACCACACCTCTATTTCTAGCTTCCATTTCCCAAATGTCAAGAGCATCTTGTGCATCACCATCCTTTGGAACAGGAACGTGTCTAATAGATGTTAGATAAACCTTACCCACTTCTTTCTCAAGGAGTTTGTAAAGCTGGTTCATACATACGTTATACAACACTTGGAAAGGTTTCATCAAGTCTACAAGACTCTTAGCCTCAGTGTTCTTCACTTCATAATTAATACCAATGATTGGACAATAGTTAAGAAGCTTGAATGGTTTGATGTGATAGATATCTGGTCCAACCTTAATTCCCTGATACCACTGATTAATCCATCCCCACTCTAAGCTTTGTTCTGTAGGAATAGTTCCACTCTTGTAGTTTTCATCTACTAATGTAGACTGTTCGTTTCCTAATTCATCCAAGTAGATAAGCTTACCTATCTTCTTCTTACTCAACCAATAACATCTCACCACTACATACTTGTATCCAAATGAAGACACATTTGATGTTAGTCCTAAGAAATCTTTTAGACCATCATTGTTCTCCTTCATTTCACTTTCGATAATCATACGAGTTTGAAGAACTAGTGGATCATACGTATCGTATGTCACTGAATCAATGCCTGGTGTTACGTTAGGGTTACCTAGGTTGGATTCACGAACATTAATAAGTCCGTAGTCTTGGAGAGAACTTCTTAGATGGTCTATTTCTTCCTTTGTAAGATCAGGAACACTTTCAATAATTTCAGAAAGCTCCATCACTTGCACTGTACCAGCAGCATAAGCACCTTGTGCTCTACCTGTTGGATCAGAAATGTATTTTCTATCTGGTGTTGTTAAGAACCAAGTGTTCTTAGGGTTAGCCACTTCAATGTTATATCCCACCTTTGAGTTATCCTCATAGATGTGGTAGTATTCACGAGCAGATATCAACATGTCTCTGAAGGCATCTTCAGACTTCTCTTTGATATTGAACTCAGCTTTTGTAGCTGTAAGAATGTGGTTAGCCCACTTCTCTGCTGCTGAAGTGTAAGAATCAAGTTCATCTTTCACTTCCTCAAGAGTCATCTGTTGAAGTTGTTCTTCATCTATCTCTTGTCCCTGAAGAGCAAGATTCTCTTGTATCTTTTGTTTAGCTTGAGTGATAACGTAGTTTTGAAGAATATCTGTTTTAAATTCAAGTTCTTCAGACTGGCTGTCTTCATCAAATGCTTTAATCCTGAAACCATCAGGACGCTTTGTTATCTCTCCAACAAGCTCGTTAATTGGCGTGGTGATGATAGAGTAGTGTTTCACATATGCAGGTAACTGTAGGTCAGCTGTGAGCATATCAGTGAAGCTTCTCACTTGAGGTTCTTGATAGAAATCCTCCATACGAAGAATACCTTTTACAAGGTCATAGTTCTTTACAAACGTATCTCTATTTTTTACATACTCAGCATAAGCTTTGTTGGCAAAATAGTCCATTGTGTTTTTAATCCAGCTCTCATCTTTTTTCTCCTTCTCAGTTTTAAATTGATCAGGAAAAATGTTCAGATAGGCGTATCTGATAGTAGCGTCTTTCGTATATCTTATTATTGCCATTATGTAAAAAGTTTACGTTTGTATTTACTTGATCCAAACATTCCTGGTGATTTTGTGTCAAACAATTTTATACCACCACCTCTGTTTGTGAATAATGCTTTCACTCTTTCATCACCGCTTCCTCCAACTCTACCCATAATTGGGTCAAGTTTGAGAGCCTGTGCTATTGCTAGTTCTGCTGCTACAATACGGTCAAAGTTTCCTTGATCATGGTATTGTATTATCTCCTCTAGAAGAACAGGATCAAACACCTTGCTCACGCCTGTTATCTCTCTAATCAGGTTTCCATTATCGTCCTTCTCTGTGTGTATAACTTCTTCCAAATACTTCTTCAAGCAGTTGTGAAGATAGTCAATTATCTTTTGAGAACTTCTATGTATACCATATTCACGTTTAACTGTGGTGTTTGGTACAATCTCCATCAACCATTGAGGTTGTTTCTCAAGATAGTGAGCGTCTCCTTTTGCTTTCATATATTCTATGAAGGAGATATCATCATTTTCACAGAGCGTTCTAGCATTGTAATACTTGATAAGCAATCTAGCTTGTTCTTCCCAAGTTTCCTTCTTATCAGGTCTAGCTACATACGAAGCTACGAACATATCTTGATATTTCTCACCTGTTAGGTCATGCATTCTTTTATAAATATACACAGCACCTAAAGATGAGCTATATGCAGATTGTCCTTGCCTATATGGGTCAACTCCTGCAACATACAATCCATAAGGAGGATTTGCTACAGGGAACTCATATATTACAACAGGAGCATCCTTCAGATCGCTGTTCTTGAGAGGGAAGTTTGTAATGGGCTGTTTGTCTGAAAACTCATGCCCTATCTTCTCTCCATCAGAGAACAGAACAACAGAAGTACCTGTACGGTCATTCTGAAGAATCCTAGTCTTCTGCCTCTTGGCAGCTTCAATATCAAATATATTAGTGTCCTCGTTAAGGAATATATCATCAACTTCCAATGGGTAGTACATCTTTTCTTTAAGATATGCCACCCTATCTCCAGCCTTCTTTAATCTTTCAAGGTTGGTTGTAGTTATTTGTTTTGCTTTTTCCTCATTGCTAACCAGCATAGGGATATTGTGCAAATCGCTATCAGTTGGTTGCTCAAGAAACGCACCAAGGCTGGAGTCTTCTTTAGCTTCCATCCTATATTTGTAGGAGATGAATAGTCCATGTACTCTAGTTGTATCTTTTTCATTATTGTATGTAAGAAAGTTAAAGTTGTCTACATCGAACATTAAGCTCTTTGCATCCATGAATTTCTTCATATCACCGCCTGTACCTGTAAGAATAGGAGAGCAACCCCATCCAAAAGGTGTGGTGAAACCAGGCACAGCTGCCTGAAATCCTCTGAGAAAATTCCCTTTACCAATCTCATCAATAATTAGTTTTCTTGGTTTTGTACCTGCAATAGCTTCCTCATTATTACCCTCATCAAGGTTACGTATAAGGATTTGGGAGAACGGTATCCTTTCTCCTCCCTTTGTTTTAATACCTAAAGTCACTTGGTTCTTCCAATTATCCTCAATTCTCTGCCATCTCCAAGCTTCTGGAAGGAAGTTTAATCCCTTGTCAATCTTATCTGTAATCAGTTTTATATCTGGAGCATTCAATCCAGCAATAATATTCTGACTGTTTTCATCAAACGTAGCTCCCCATGCTATATAACTAGCCTCAAGAACAGACTTAGCAAAACGTCTAATTCCTAGAATAACTAGCCCTTTCTTCTCCTGTTGAGCCTTATCTATTTCGTTGGTTACTATCCACTCATTATCACGAAGCAGTGGATTTGCATATTGTTGGCTGATTCTACCTCTCTCATCTATGACATCCACTTCTGTGTGCCAGATGTTCAAGTGCCAATATAAAAAGGGGTTGATATACACCCCATTCATCATACATCCATTTAAGCACAAATCCTTATGAAAGTTAAAAAAGTCTCTAAACTCCTCACTCTCTTTGTCAGGAATGCGCTTCTGGTTAATGAACCAGTCTTTATAATCCACACTTTGAATTATGCTCATGATCTCCTACTTTTCAGGAAATCTTCAGCCATTGAGCTAAGTTCTCCCTTTCCCCTCACTTCCACCTTAGCTTCTTCTATTTTACGTAGCTTATCAACCACCTCAAGAAGAGCTAGATAGTTCTTCATTGTCTCCTGAATGAACTTACCCTGTGCTTCAATAGAGGCTATCACCATAGGTAACATTCCTCCTTTAGCTGTAGGCTTCCATTCAATTCTGTCTTTTAGTTCATGCAAGGGATTTGCATCCACATAAGCTTTCCAGGACGTAAGCTGTTGCTCTGCCCAATCAAGCTCTGCATTAATATATGTAGTTTTTTTAATAGCTGTCGCCATCTTCTTCTTCTTTAAACAGACTGTCTAAATCCATCCCCTCTCTCAGTATCTGATCAAGCTCCTCATTGTCTGCTATATGAGGAATATCTAATTCCATCCTTGTTTTATACTTCTCTAGCAGGAACACAAACTCTTTGTCTGACAATCCCCACACTTCTCCATAACCATCTAACGCTGTGGAAAGATGCCTACCCATGTTATAATCAGGATAGGTTTTGTGCAAATCCTCCAGAAGAGTCATGATTTGCTTGTGATAGTTTGGTTTCCTTTTCATAGGCCATTATTTAATCAAGAGCCCTGCTTCCTTAGCTGATAGTTTTGAAAGACTTGGAGCAACAACGTCCTTTAGAAGTTTCTCAATTTGTTCGTTGGCTGCAATCTTCACTTCTTCTGACACACCTGGTGTGGCAACAAGAGCTCCTAATTTCTCAATAACAATCCATGCTTCTACTACTGGGTTCATAACAGTTGGTTTAAGTCGTCATCCGACAGTTTAATATTTATTTTAGCTTTAACATTCTCATCACTACTGTCAGTTTCCTTTTTGTTTGTAGTGGGAATATTGTCAAAGTTTTCTCTTAGCTCTGTGTTCATATACTCCTTCGAGAAGGAAATACCTATGGTGTCCTGAATCTTGTCATTCAATCCTATAATGTCAACATAATCCACCCCCTTATCATAAAGGTCGACCAGTATACCTATAAGACTGTCCAAGTGAATCTTCTTAATAGTGACTTGTTTATCCTTCGCCATCATCTTCCCCTAGGGTGTTTCTTATTTCGTCATACTGATCATCTGTCATCAAAGCTTTCCAATATTTCATTGGGCAGTTACAAGACAGACATTTAGTCTTGGCAGCCAGTGTACATCCACAATTTGTACAATGTACATCTGGTCTAGAGGTGGTGTATTTACCATCCTTCTTCCTGTTCTCTGAGTAGTAGTGGCACTCCTTACAGATAGCCATCCTGCTCTCACTAACAGATTTAATCTGCTCCTTCATATCTGACGCAGGGATCAAGTGATTCTTCCACCCCTCGTAGATCTGTAACAGATTGATTTTCATTGGTTTGTAATTTTGGTTTTAAAACTTCTATACCAGCTAGTGTGTTTGCCAGCTTCACTGCTGCCGAATTTCTTCTCTGCTCTGACAGTGACTCGTCTGCTGCCTGCTTTGCAAACAGCTCAGCCTTACTCAACATCTTCTCCATCCTCTTCTGCGCCTTCTTCTGGTTGAAATAAAACTTACCAAACCCACTGATTTCCAAGCTGTTATTCTCTTGAAGAGCTACATTGGCACTCTGAAACTGATGGTTCACAACTGCCTCAATAGTCTTCTCACTGAGCATCATCTTCACAGACATCATCCTGATGAGATAGTCCTTAACAGACATGCTTATAGGCTTATCCATTGCTTGTAATTTTAACTTCCAACACTACATCATTCTCAAAATCAAGCGTAATTACAGGATTAACCTTTATCTTACTTCCATCCTTCACCAACACCCCCACCTTCTTCAGCTTAGAAATAATATTATTAATCGTAGGAGGAGAACTCTTATACTTCTCACAAAACTCTTCTCTTATATTACCATAAGAAATGTTTCCCTTAACAGCTGTAAAAGCTACCAACTGTAACTCCCTCTCTGTCAGATTGAGACTGTTCACAGCAGACAGAATGGAATAATACCTCTGTGCTGCCTGAAACACATCTGTCTCAGCCTTCTTGAGCTTCTGTACAATTGTCTTTTTAACTGTTGGTTCCATACGTAATTAATACAAAGGTAGGGATAAATAAAACACTGGCAAATAACCATTTATGTTATTTGTAAACACTAATGCTATATTATGCTCAAATTAATCGTTAGGCTTCCAGAACACAAACACAATGTTAACAAAGAACAAACCAATTGTCACTTCGTCCTCAAAACTACCATCTTCCAACATGTGTCTATCAGAGAATATTCCAATCTTATAAAAGGGAGACTGAAACGTATTAATCTCTAAACCAATATCCACCTGAGAACATCCCTTAAAGCCCATGAACAAAGCTAGAAGAAGAACAAACAAAACACCAATGATCCATACCATAGCTATTCTATATTAAGGAGGTTAATAAACATTCCCACCCTCCGCCCTCAAAATTAACCCCTAGGGGATATACAAACCAAATTTATTTTTCATGGATGTCCCAAGTTCCTCTAGAACACACTACAGACCTGCGCAAAAATTTTTTTCCAAATATGGGGGTGTACCGTATAGAAGGGAGAGAGGGCTACTCCAAGCTGCAGACCCTATGGACAAATTGGGAGTGGGATAGTCCCCCTACTCTTTTATTATTAACATTTTAAATCGAAAAGCAAATGAAGAATTTTGCAATCCACAGCGGTAACTTCTCAACAGGAAAAGGTAACTTCACAGGTTACACAGCATTAGGAGAAAGACTTTTCATCCACAAGAGCCAAATGAATGGTCTTGGTTGGACAAAGCAGGAAGACGTAAAGTTTCCATTCTATGCTATTGGTGCAGTTAGACAGATTGGTCAACTTGACGCAAATGGTCAACCAATGGTTAATGCAGACGGAACACCAGTTCTTAACGACAGACTACAAGCATTGAGCATCTTCCCAAACAAAGAAGCTCTAACATCTGCTCACGTAGACACAGCAACTCTTGACATAGAGATTAAGCAAGCAGTTAGTGCACAAGCAAAGAGTGCAGGCTTGACAGAATCTGCTATCAACAGCTTGCTTTCTGTTGCCATCTAATTCAATTGAACTCCTCACAACAGCGTGGGGAGTTCTTTTGTTATATATAAGGGTGGGAATCAACAGATTATGTTGAATTGGGTGGGTGAATTATGGATGTAAATAGGAGGGTGTGTCATCATCTCATGCCTATTACTACTATATTCAGACATCATCAATAACACATTATACAGACAATAGATATAGCTTTAATATGCAGTTGGCTCTCTACATTATGGAAATGTAAAAGATAAGGGAGAGATGCCATGTTTACATGGTTATTAACAAAGGAAATGAGGGTTCGAGTCCCTCCAGCTGCACAAAAATATTGCAACCGATAACGCCTGACATTTCTATGTTGGGCTTTTTAATGCACCATTTCAGCTTCCCAAGGGCTGACAGATTGTAATAAGGTATGTATAATCCTCTCATGCAGTAAGCATTGATGATTCTTTACACTATGAGAACTTATTACATTCTGAGTGCAGAGGGATTTCTGTTGCACATGGAACACATAGAGAATACAATCTAGGCAACAGTGGGTTGTATTTTCATTAAACTTATTTCCCACAGATTGGATCAGTAATAGAGCGACAGTTCTATTAAGGGAACACTAAATAGTAGAATTTAGGGGTTCTTACGTTATATATGTTTTTCTACTGACATATATGAATGTTGTGCAGGTTCGATTCCTGCTTGTGGGGCTCATTTATTTACACAAACCAATTAAAACCAATTAGTTATGACTGTTATTTTCGATAGATTAATGAATGGCTGTATGAGGGTGTATATTCACACGTTCTCAGCTGTTGACCAAGCTAAGTTCACTAATAAACTTTATTCACATTCTGAATACGATACAAATTGGTCTCGTAAGATTTCTGAATGGATTGATAAGTCATATTGTAAGGATTATATTAAGGAGGATATGATTGGTCATGATACATGTATTACAGTTCTTACGTTCATTGATATATCATCCACCACTGATTTCATACAAGAGCTTAATGGCTATTTTTATGATAATGAAGATAGTTCTTATGCACATATGGTTAAATTTCAATCTATTAGCAAAACTAGCTAGCACATATAGAGCTCAATCATTCTATTCACAGGCTTTATGTGTTAATAACAACCGAACCACGCGTATGGTCTACGGATCAGGTAGTGGGGAATAGATGCTTCAACCAGCACAACGGTACAGAGAGGGTAATCAGTCCTCTCAATTCTTTTTTCCTTATCTTTGTGCTAAAACCTATTAACATGAAAAATACCAACCAGTCTTTATTAGTTTACAGCGTTATTATGTTCTTCTTGACAACCACTATTCTTATGCTTATTATTCTTAAGGATAATAGACCTATGTATGTTGAAGAAGCTTATGTTCTTAGTATTCTTGTATTTGCAGGATATGGGAGTTCGTTTCTCTCATATATGACATGGAAAGAGTCTAAATCATTATAAGTCAGTCAGTTGAGTTTTAAGAGTTATTCGCCCTGTATGTCCATATGGGGCTCTTTTTTGTTCCAACATTAATATAGCATTATTAACCATTTCAATTATAATCAAATGAAAACCATTTCACTTACACCAACAGAGTTTTATTCCTTTAAACAAGTAGCACATTTCTTCTTTGATATGTATGTCAAGAGTGGATTTGTACATGTTACAGCTAATGTTGATCATTTAGACAGTATTGGCTATTAATAATAGGCTTATGAAAAAGATATTGAAGTTCTTAACATGGCTTGAGCAATATAGGCTCAAGCTCATGGAAAGAGCAGGCAGAGGTTATTAGTTCGACTATTGAAAAGGGGGAGTTCACATTCCCTTGTACCCTTGCACCAGGGTTGGGTTAGACATAGATTAGATGGCTTATTCTTTCCCCTTTACCATTCTCGGTGGTTTTGAATTTGGAATTAATCTAATCAGGTGGGAGGCTACTGCCAGAGTGTAGCAAAACTTTTTAAAACCATATAAACCAATCAGTTATGTTTATTGAAGCACTAATGGTGTTCAAGAGCTACAAACCTCTCAAGCTTGAGAAGGGAATGTTGTTCATTGTACAGCAACCAAGGTATAAAGAAATAGTTAAGCTAGACAGAGTTCCTGCTAATGAGGAGGAATATGTTAAAATCAATGGCTATCCTGTAGAGCCATATATAATTGATCTTGTCAATCCTAATTTACCACAAAATGAGGTGATTCTTGCCACACCAGAGCAAATAGGCTGGTTTGATGAGGGTGAATGGTGTGATGAGTTATGTGATATTGAGGTGAGACATTTCAATAGGATAATAGAGGGCTATGATGGGTATGTTCTTATTGAGGTGGATTATCATGAGGATGAGGATGATGAGAACATGTTGTCACCAGTATTATACAATAACAAGGTGACCATATCATATGCTGATCTAGAGGATGAATATGACGAGGATGATGATGATGATGAAGAAGAATATGATACACACACAGAAGACAGTTTTGACTAATTAAATCAATTAAACAATGAAAGCAATTCTAATCTATTTAGGTTTGGCTGATGAGCCTATGCCTAAACAACAACATATTCAAAGATTTCGTACAACGCTTCCTGAGGAGCAACTATCATTCCAAGAATGGTGTGATACATTACGTGTTTCTATGCTCCATGGAAGACAAGCAACATATTTTGGTTAACAATTGGTGGTTTAATGGTGGAAAACAGCCTCAGGAGTGATTCCTGGGGCTTTTTCTTTTCTTTAAACAGCTTAAAATCAATTACTTATGTGTATATTTTGCGAAGCAACTGAAGATCAAATAAAAGAATACGGAGAAATATTTGGATATCCAGACTGTTGTATACAAGAATATTTATCAGACATTAAGATAATGTATGAGACAGGAGAAGATGTGCGTAATGATGATCAAATTAGTATTGCAAGAACAACAGCAGGCTTTGTACCATGTAAAATGCATGCAAAGCTTATTGTAAATAATGAGATTTCTCCTGAAGAATTAGTTATAAAACGTAGAAACATCAAGAAAGCAAAGAAGTTAAATAAAAGAGTTTTATCTTCTCACATTTAAACATTGAAAGCATGGCAAAGAAAAAAGAAACTTACTTAGAAGCAGCTAAGAAAATAGCTGTAAGAGAATTTTTATTCAGTCATTTTAAATTCAATAATATTGTAGGACTAGCTGGTCCAGATATTAATGAGTATTTAGCTAAATGTAAAGAGAATGGCTTTAAGAACATCATTGTATATGAAAGAGATTTAGAGACAGCTGTTAAACAAATGCAAATTGTTGACAATCATAACTTTCAGTACAAAATTGGTGACATATTACACGCTAATCCAGATTTGGATGATACTCTATATGATTTAGATTATTGCGTAACAGCACGTTATATGAAGGAGCATATTGCTAAGTTTAAAAAGAACTTCATTATGACATTCTCTAGACGTATTAAAGATATAGAATCACTAGCTACATTCTTTAAAACACGTGGTGAGAAAGTGATTAAAGAAATTCAGTCACAGCATCCTATTTTACACACTGTGTATGAAACACACAATGGAGGAGTATATATTTATACACCTTACAGAGACACATCAAACATGTTTTGTATAGCTAAAATTAAATAAAATGAAAAGAAAAATCAATTTTTACACAGACCTTCAGAATCAGACACTAGTTAAGGAATTGCACAAAGGAGTATCAGTTAGTGAAATAGCTAAGAAATATTCTAGTTTGTGGAATAGACCAAAAGCATCTCTTTACATAAAGGTTATGAAAATGAGAGACAACCCAACATCTACACGTGTAGCTAAAAAGGGAATAGAACTTCCTAAAGGTTGGTCATTTGACATAGCTAATGTTAAAAGAGTAGTTTTACATAACAATAACAGTGTCACATTATACTTCTAATCATGAGAGAATTACTAATCGATTCTATTCTTGACTTATCAGGAGATGAGTATGAGACAGTTAATGATGTAATAGAGCTAGCCAAAGAGAACGAATTACAGCTTGTTGAAAGACTAATAGCTGTAGCTTGTTTCTATAGGGACCAGCTCGCTGACTGTTAATAGTCACCAATAAATCCATATATATGTCAACACTATCAGTTTATTCCAAAGAGCACAATTACTCACCAATTGAGAGAAAACATTTTGTTTTAGCCAGTAAGTTAATTGATGCTATTTTCAGTGAAAAGAAAGCACAGAGGAATTTGGTAGTTGAGAGAGACAGATTCATCTATGTTCCTTCAGATGGAACTAGAAAGATGGTCATTAGACTAAAGCGTCTCTCCTAAAAGCAAAAAGGGAGCATGTAATGTGCTCCCTTATTGTTTTTCATAGATTGTGGATTATTTCTTAGACAGTACAGACCACACACCACCAATAAGGGTGAGTAGTGCACCAGACAATTCTACATAAAGAGATTCATCAATGTAGCCTTTAGCTATAACAAGACCACCAATAAATGTAAAAGCGTGTCTAAGAATACCTAATACTTTTTCTTGCATAATTAAACATTTAGGCGTGCAATATATGCAAATTAAACCAAACCACCAAATTTAAGCCATGAAAAGACTAATCAAGTTAATTAGATGCAAATTATTAGGCCATAAATGGAGAATTATGTATGTTTACAGTATAAAAGCTCACGTAAAATGTGATAGATGTGAGGCTACCAAGGACGATTATATTGATGAATTCATAAAGTTTGAGCTATGATGTACCAAACCATACATGAAATTATGAATCCTTTTGATGTAGAAACACCATTAGGATATGGTGTTGTACTATTTATGATAGCAGGATCTATTCATTCCAATCCACAGTTTATTGTCAGATTGTACAATACAGGAGATGTTAGAACAGTGGATCAGAATGATATAAAGATATATGGTAATCCTACAGCAGGTGAATCATTATTGCCAAAATCAGTAGTATAATTCGGATTTATTTCGAATTACATGTATATTTGTAACATGAATCAGTGCTTAATATATGGGCTCAGGTGTCCTAAGACAGATGATTACAGATATATAGGTAAGAGTAGTTCTGGTATGTCAAGAGCTAAAACTCATTTAACATTCTCACACAACGAGTCTGTTAATCTTTGGGTTATGGAGCTAAGGGAACAAGGTTTGTGTCCATTGATAGATGTTCTTGAGGAATGTAACGAGGGTGATTTACTAGCAAAAGAGAAGTTTTGGATTCAGTTTTATGAGAGTGCTGGTTGTAATCTATTTAATGTTACTAGATATGAAGGTGCTGCTATTAAAAAGTTACAGCAAGAGATACTTGAAGAACAACAGAAACTAAATGACATTCTACAGGGTGTAAAAAATGAGGTGAATGAGTTGTCCAATTTACACACATTTGTAAGAAATAGGAGAAAGAACCTAAAGATAACACAAGAAGATTTAGCAGAACTGGTTGGTGTATCAGAAAAGACAATACACCAAATTGAGAAAGGAGAAGGGAATCCTTTACATTCCACTGTTCTAAAAGTGTTAGATGTATTAGGATTCAAACTTGTCCCTAAACTTAAATAAAGTATCATAAAAGGTAATATAATACGGATTTTGTCCTTTAAATAACACATTATGGATAAAGAACAACAAAAGAAACTACTAACAGAAGTAATGAATGATGATGCTAAGGATGGACTATATGAAACATGGGAGGATATAGAGAAAGAGTATTTGAAGGAAGAGTATCCAGTGTTTGGTGGTCCTTTTAATGCAATGTCACCATTTGAATGGTTAAAGAAATACTATTATTCACCAAAAAGAAAATGAAACATGGAAAACAATCCAATAGAAAGATGTATATTGTGTGACAAGGAAACACAATACAGATTCAATGATCACATTGATTATAGAATAGGTTATGTTGAAGGTGCTGGACAGCTTTGTTTACATTGCTTTAATAACGACAGGCAAAATGAAATGAAGGTTGTTATACATATAGATGAAGATACAATACTAAACACTCCTAATGATATGGAGCTTGGTGGTATGGTTAGAAATTCATATTACAAAACAAAAGGATTATAACATGGCAAAGGCTAAAAAGAAGGGGCACATCACAATGAAGGTTTATGATGATTACAATGTACATTTTGTAATAGATGGACCTGATAATTGGTTAGCAGCAGGACTTGCTGCTGGATTAGAAGATAATAGACTTTCTACCCTTGTTGTTACAGCAGCTGAGGCTTTGTTAGTAGCACATAATGAAAGAAAAGAAAAGAAAGCAAAAAAGAAAGCAGCTCTTAAAAAGAAAGCAGTAAAGAAATGAATGTAATAATTTACGATATAGAAACACTGAAAGAATACTTCTTGGTTGTTTGTCTCATTCCTCAGGAGCCATACAGAGTGTTTAAGGTGAATAGTGAACAGAATGATTTAGATGCATTTGTTAGATTCACAGAACAACATCAAGACTATTACTGGGTGGGTTATAACAACTTACGTTTTGATAGTCAAGTGGTTGAGTGGGTGCTTAGGAACTATGAGCATTGGCATGAGCTGAGCAATCTAGAAATAACATCTAGAATAGCACAGAAAGCTGCTGATGTTATTCATGATGCTAATTATGATGTGTTTCCTGAATATCGTGAATCAGACTTGACACTCAAACAGATAGATCTGTTTAAGATACACCACTTTGACAATAAGAACAGACGTGTTAGTCTTAAGAGACTAGAATTTGAAATGGATCTTGAGAACATTGAAGAGATGCCTATTCATCATTCTAAAGAAGGAATGACACATGATGATATTGTAACTACAACAGGATATTGTCTTAATGATGTCTGGGCTACATATCAGTTCTATCTTGTCACTATTGGTGAGACAAATCATCCTCTGTACAAAGGGAACAACCAAATAGAGCTGAGGCTAGATATTGAATCAGAGTTTGGTATTCCATGTCTTAACTATTCAGATAGTAAGATTGGTGATGAGATGATCAAGAAGTATTATTGTGAGGAAAAGAGAATTGATTACAAAGAACTTCCCAAAAAGGGAACTTTTAGAAAGAATATAGCTGTAAAAAGCTGTATTGCTGACTATGTACAGTTCCAAACACCTGCATTACAAGAGTTCCTCAAGAAGATCAAGAAGATGCATCTTGGTATCCAGGATGACTTTAAAGAGGAAATACATTTCTACAACAATGTATATTCATTCATGAAAGGCGGATTACACACAGAGAACAAACCTGAGGTGTTTGAAGCTGATGATGAATATGAGATTATTGATTGGGATGTAAGCTCTTATTATCCTGCTATTATTATTAACAATGGTCGTTATCCTGCACACTTGGGTAAACAGTTTCTTTCTGGATATAGAAAGATGTTTGAAAAGCGTCTTGAGCTAAAACCACTAGCAAAAACTGATAAGCGTATTAAAGGTATCGTTGGTGCCCTAAAGCTTGCAGTAAATAGTGTTTATGGTAAAAGTTCAGACATGCAGAACTGGATTTATGATAGGCAACTAACTATGTTCACCACTATTACGGGTGAGCTTAGCTTGATGATGCTTATTGAGGCATATGAACTTAAAGGTATACATGTTATATCAGCTAATACAGATGGCGTAACTATTCTGATTAAGAAAGACCAACTTGATGTAATGAATTCAATTAATGCATGGTGGTCCACTCTCACTCAGTATGAACTAGAACGCACTGATTACAAGAAGATTATATTCTCAACAGTTAATGACTATCTAGCAATTAAAACAGATGGAGAAGTTAAAAAGAAAGGGGATTTCCTCACGGATTTTGAATTACATAAGAACAAATCAGCCAGGATTGTGCCTTTGGCTCTCGAACAATATTATGTTCATAATATACCTATTGAGCATACTATTGTCAATCATAGCAATATCTTTGACTTCTGCTTAAGACAGAAAGCCAGTAAAGACTTTCATTATGAGGGACTAAATAGAGCTAAAGGTGAGAAAACCATATACAATAAGCTGATTAGGTATTATGTATCCAACACAGGAGAGAAGCTGCTCAAGGTGAAGAATGATGATAGTGATAGTGGTGCAGCAGATGTTTCTCAAGTGGAGGCTGGTGAATGGGTTTGTACAGTTTGTAATAATCTACCAAAGACTACTGATGTAGCTACAGCAGGAATCAATTATGATTATTATATAGAGCGTGCAGAGAAAATCATTCATAAGATCCTTTATAAAGGAAAGAAGAGAAAGGTGAATGTAAATCCTAACCAATTAAGTTTATTCTAATGGAGAAGATTACAAGAGAAAATCTAGCAACACATCTTATTGATTTCCAATTGAAAATGATTGGAAAGACAATAGATGATATCAAAGATGATCCAGAGTGGTATTATAACAATACACTCACTCGTGAGCAAATCACAGACTTTAATGTATATGCCCTACCACTAATCAAGAAGGTGTATAAGTGTAACACAAACAGAGCTAAGCTAATCCTTAGCATGTTTGATTTAAACTATGGGCTTCGTGTAGTTCCTACGGAGGAAGAAAGAAAAGATGTTATAAGTAGATTAGAATCGGATGCAAATCCAGACATGTTTGACCGTTAAAATCAATTATTTATGGGATCACAAGCATTTACCACCTATTCAAGGGGTAAGAACGTTAAAGATGCGTACAATAGAGCTGTAGAACAAGCTGAAGCAGAATATGGACATCAGGATGGATACAGTGGACAGATTAATTCTTCTGCTGGATTTAGTGACATCACTCGTGAGTTCAAAAACTATAAGAAGTCTGTATCTCTAGAACAGTTTATCGATGAACAACTAGACAAGCTCAGCAAGTTTGATGGTGCTCGTGCTGTATGCATACAAGAACCAATAGAAAACAAAAACAAGACTAAGAGCCAAGTGGAGCATGTTGTAACTCCTGGTACAAAGAGATGGGTGCTTACATACATTGTCTACCGTGGTGAATCTAGAATAGCTAGTGCTGTTACAAAAGGAGAAGCTGTAAAGCGTGCTCGTGAGTATTCTGAAAAGAATCAATGCACCACCACTGTCAAGATGGAAAGAAGACTTGAGAAAGATGCACATGCACTGGTTGCAAAGGTGACATACAAACCATCATCCACTGAAAGAGAGGGTAGATGGGTGTTCTTTGGTTGGGCATCATGTTAATAAAATTTAAAGCTATGAATGAAGATTTTGAAAGGGACTTTCTGAAAGATTCAGTATATTTGCAAGAGAGAGCATTTGAATTGGAACAGGAAACTAGATTCCTGTTGGAAGATATTAGAGAGGCTGCTAAGATATTTGTCGTGAAGAAGAAAACCCCAGAACATGAACCTGACATTCTCCCATTTTGAGGAAATAATCAAAAAAGGTTACAATCTTGACATTGTATTCCTGCTCACACTAGTTGATGAGCAAGAATGTGACATAAAAGAATTGTGCTATGAGAACCCTAAGCTATCCCTACTCTATCAAACTCTCATTAGGAAAGGTTTAATCACTGAAGAGTGTAAACTTACATTAGAAGGGAAGTCTCTTATAGACTTCCTTTCTAGTCCTATAGAGACAAAGATTAGTAGGAAAAAGCCTGCTAACAGTGATTTTGAAATGTGGTGGAAAGCCTATCCAGGTACTGATACATTCACACATCACGGTAAGACATTCAAAGGCACACGTGCTATGAGGGTTAAGAAGGATGAGTGTAAGATTAAATTTAACAAAATACTGGGAGAAGGAGAATACACTGCACATGATCTTATTCAGGCATTAGAGCTTGAGGTTAATCAAAAGAAGGAAAACTCTGTGAAGAGTGGATCAAATAGAATGACATTCATGCAAAACAGTCTCACCTATTTGAATCAAAGAACATTTGAGGTGTTCATTGAATTGATCAGAGAAGGACATATTGCAGAAGAGTCTCAGGCTCCTATTAAAGATGTTGATATATGAATATGATAGCAGAAACAATCATTAGCTGGGCAAACAGAACAGATATGAAAACCATAACTGTTGGTATGCTAAAAGATT
>Ga0208783_10000042_pt1 | contig 74015 bp, 61 predicted proteins | sample DEB19_08_DNA_2_FD_184529 | JGI IMG/M metagenome (GOLD analysis project Ga0208783, IMG submission 184529) | Aqueous microbial communities from the Delaware River and Bay under freshwater to marine salinity gradient to study organic matter... | ecosystem: Environmental > Aquatic > Marine >... | reverse complement strand
CAGAAGATGGTCACGTTCTTCAATGCTACTAAGTCTGACATATTGCCTCCTTTGTTGACGTTGCACTACGTAGTCTATGAAATCTCTATAGCTTGTCAAGCCCTTAATGTGTCTCTGCCCAGTTCTTACCGATCTTCGCCTCACCAGAGAGAGGGCAATTCAACTTCAATACCTCCCCCGCCTCCTTAATCGCCAATACCCCTAGCCTCGCCACTTCTTCAGCATGGTCTGGAGAAGCCTCTATCTGCCATTCATCATGAACATTCAACAGGAACCTAGCGTCTAGCTTGTACCGCTTCAGGCTCCGGTAGAGGATCACCAAAGCCTGCTTCATCACGATAGCCCCTGCTGACTGTAACAAGGTGTTCAGGCTGCTGTGGGCTGACCTGATCCTGAGCCTACGCTTGTCCAAACCCTTCAACGTAGCGTCAGTGACCTCGGCAGCCTTCTCGACATTATGCTTGAGCCTCGCCAGCTTAGGCATATTCTTCATGAAGGTATCAATCAGAACCATCCCCTCACTAGCGCCGCCACCGACGATAGAGCCTATCTTCCCGGGGCCAGCACCATACAGCAGGGCATAGATGAATGTCTTAGCCTGATCCCTCGTAGGTAGCCCAGCAGCGACTTGGTTCCTTGTGTGTACATCAGTCTTGTCTTCCTTCTTCCCCTCGACCACTGACTTGGTGAAGTCATCATCCTTCATGTAATGAGCCAACATACACAGCTCTAAGGCACTGGCATCAATACCGACCATGACCTTCCCAAAGCTAGGCACAAACAGGCTGCGGCATTCCTTCCCGTAGGGGGCACCAACCGCAGGTATCTGGGCTAGGTTAGGGCTGTAGTGCGTCATGCGGCCTGTGACGGCCCCGTTGGTGATTACCCTACCCCTGATCTTGCCATCATTACCACAAGCCTTGATCCATGCCGCTACAAGCCCCAGCCGCTTCTGTAGCATCAGGTACTCCGAGATCAAGCTAGACTCTGGTGTATTGGCCTTAGCCAGTGTGTCTTCATCTACCTTGGGTAACCCTGTCTCTGTAGTCTCCGAGAACACCACACCTAGCTGCTGTAGCCTGAAAGCTACTTGCTGCCGACTACCAGGGTTGAACTCCTCCACCAAGTCCTTCAGACGCTTCCCAGTCTTCTCCGAGTACCTCTCAGTGATGATCGGGGGGAACACCTGTTGCATCTGAGCCTCGATAGCCCTCATGCGATTCTCCAAGGTGTCCCTGAGGTTTAGAGCCTCCATGAACTCAAAGGTAATGCCATTCCTGACCTGCCCTTCGATGATGTATGCAACCTGATGTTCTAAGGTAATACTGTCGGTAGAGAACTTCTCAGTCGCCAGTTGATTATACAAGTACTGATATAATTTCCTGGTGACTACGATGTCCTGTTTTGCATACTCTGCCATCTCCTCAGAGTAGCCATCATCATAGGCCCTGAACTCTCCCTTGGGTGTTCCCAGCCTAGCCCCCCAAGCCTCTAGGCTGTGTCCGTCAGGTAGTGCGGGGTTCCAAAGCCTCGACATGACCAAGGTGTCCACCATCTTCTTGAATGGTATCTTGATCCCCCACAGCCTCTCCAGCACCGGCGCATCAAAGCCTATGAGATTATGATTAACGATCTCATCAGCGGCCTCGACAATGCACTTGCATTGCCACTTGTCTGTGGTGACTTGTGGCTCACCGTCATCAATGGCATACGCTGCACACCATATCTGCTGGTGCGCTGTGTCGGTCTCTAGGTCAAGATAGAGTCTCATCTGAGAACTCCTTGAGGATAGCCACTGACCATAATGCCAGCCATGCCTTGAACTCATCCAGTGAGACATTCCCATCTAGGATGCCTTCAAATACTTCCTCAACTGCTTTAGTCATCATAATCATATCCCTCACCAGCCCAGCTATCGTCCACAACAGGCTTTAGGTCTTCTCTTTCGATAACCTCAAAGCTGCCCCTTATAGTTTCAAAACATTGATTGCACAGGTCTACATACTGCTTTGAGTCTTTTGCCTTCCTGGTTGCCTCAAAGTCCGTTAGTACACAGTCGCAGGCCAGGCATCTCATTGTTTCTTCAGCGCCTCAAAGCAATTGGGTATCTGAACGTGCATCATTATCGGGGCATCACTGCTTTTCCCCTTGGTTGCCATCAGCCACCAAGCCTTGGCATCCTCTTTGACCTTGGGTGTCAATGCCCTATCGCATACCGTCCCGTGGCTACAGAACTCCCAATAGGGGCACCATGTCTTATCCTTGTAGTTCATATGTCGTTACCTATTTCGGTCATCCGACCTGTTTGATTATCATACAGTAGGTTTGTAGCTACACCCGTCTTGCCGGTAATGCGGCTCTTAAGAACCCTGATCCTCACCGTGTTACGCTCTAGCTCATCGTCTGCTTGGCTATTGCGCTCTGCTGCTATCACTACGTCAGATAGCTGTGCAATGGCACCAGAGCCTCTGAGAAGCCCCAGGTGGACTGGTGCACCATTCTCCAAGGGCTTACCATCGGGCCGGGTGAGGTGGCTTACTATGTGCAGGCTACAGTGCGTCTGCTGCACTACCTCAGTCCGTAGACGGGTCATCAATTCATCAATGACCTGTCGTTCATTCTGACTGGCATCACCAGAGACCACAATAGAGATATGGTCTAAGATAAGGATACGGCTATTCAGAGCCTTTGCAAAGAACTTCAGGCGGCTGATGACGTTATCGATCTGGCTGCTCCCCCAGTGTTCCCACAGGTGGATGCGCTGCCCCAGCCCCAAGGTGTCATAGGCATCGTCGATGTCCTTGCCCTCATAAACGATCCCATCAAGGTGGATTGGCTTGTTAAGGTGCAGGCCAGCAATGCCTCGCATGGTGCGCTCCGGTGTCTCCTCAAGGAAGGCTAGGCCGATCTCCCTGTCTGTGGTGCGTAGGGCATGGTACACAATCTCCCGGAGGATGCTGCTCTTGCCTACCCCAGACCCTGCCGTCCAGCACACTAGCTCGGCGTCTCTGATGCCTCTCAGCATCTTGTTCAGGCCCTCCCAAGGGTAGAGTAGGGTAGGGGCCTCTACCGGCGTCTTCAGGGCCTCTCTGAGGCTCTCCCCTGAGATGATACCGTCAGGGGTGAACCGCTCTGCCCGCCACCATGCCTGGGAGAACTCAGCAGCCCTGCCAGCCTTGTAGTAATCACAGGCATCCTTCAGCCCTTCCGGGTGCTTCATTACCTTGGCCTTGCCTCCGAACAAGGCAGCCACTTCCTTCGCAGCAGCCCTGCCGGGATCGTCAGAGTCAAAGCTAATGACTATGCACTCATAGCTATCCAGCCACTCATAGCTGGCCTTACAGTTTGCTAAGGCCGCTTGGGCACCATTGGCTATGCTGACCACAGGGTACTTGCTGCCGAGTAGCTGGTAGGCCGCCATAGCGTCTTCCTCGCCCTCTGTGATGGTCACGTACTTACCACCACTGGGGAATAGCTGCTGACCGAACAGCAGGGTGCCTTTGGTCTCACCTACCCAAGGGAACCGCTTGTCAGGGTAGCGCATCTTAGCCGCTATGATCTGCGTAGGGTTCTTTGCTGAATAGTAACCATAGTAAACTTTCTCAGCAGTGTGCAGGGCCTTGTAGAGCTTTGCCGTCTCTGCCGTAATCCCCCGCTCAGGACACCCTACATACTCACCCGTGATGATGAGGTTCTCGACGGCTGAGAAGGCTGGCTTAGGTGTTGGCGTCTGCGCCAACGGAGCATGGTAATTATGCTCATAGAAGGTGTTCTTACAGCTAAAACAGTATATGGCTCCCTTGTCATCCAAGGCCGCAGCATCACTGCTACGGCACTTCTCCGTGTCAGGGCATGGAATGTGTGTCTTTATGAACATGATTTACTCCACTTGTCGTATTCGTCCATCTCGGCCAGTAAGGTGTCTAGATCAGCCTCATTGACGGTAGGATACCACTTAAGCACAAGGGCCTTATCGACTCCCCCTCTTACCTGGCAGGCGGCCATGTACAGAGTCTCTGTAGACTCCGACAGTACATAGGCTCCCATAATCTTTTCCAACATAAACACCCTCCATATTTGATACACAATCCTGAGTATAATCTCTACAGAGACACTAGAGATTCAGAGTCTCTAGAGATTAATAATCTTAAATGATAATAATTCTTAATAACCTCTAAGACACTAGTGACTCTGTACCTCTAGAGTCTCTATAGAGACACCAAAACACTGTAATTCAGAGCCTTGGTGCCTCATTAGAACATACCCCCTATACCTACCTATTGCCTAAGTCCCTAAAGTGCCTCTGAGGGCTTCTCAGAGGCTCTGGTGCCTATTCCCCGTCAGGGTCAAAGGCTGGGTTGTGTAACATTTGATCCATAGCCCTCTGAATTGCCTCTGCAATCGCAGGCCACTCGGCAGGGGTCATGGTGTAATCCATCTTTAAGCGTACACTGGTGCCTTTCACCTCTAGCTGGAATACCTCATCGTCCAGATAGTCCAATGCTTCCATCGTCGTTGGGTACAGTCTGATCTTTTTCATATTGCCTCCTTAATTAGAAACTGCATATTGATTCGATCATTGTCGGCACTACCCACAGAACCACCAGCACCACTACCAGAACAGCTAGCACCACCAGATCATCCTTATTTGTCATCTCAGCGTCTCCTCGGCCTTGATGAAGACCCCTGCGCTGTTTATGTGCCCCTTTCGATCCTTGATGTCAGCGTAGGCAGCCGCTAGGCACTCCTGCAAGGTCAGGCCGCTCATGATGGCAAGGTTATTCAGCACCACTAAAGCATCGCCTATGTCATCAGCTACGCTTCTGTTCTTGGCGATTGATGATGCCAGTTCACCTATTTCCTCAATTAGCTTCAGCATCTGAGTCTCACGCTTGCCATTCTTGAAGATCAGCCGTGCCTCGCTCCAGCCAGTACACTTAGCCACCAGACTATCTAGGCTCTCAGGCCGCTGCTTCTCCAATGGTGCCATGTTGATCTGTCTTTTGAGTATATCGATTAGGTCTTTCATCATTCCTTACCTCTCTTGATTACAAAATGCCTTGCGGCGGTGCCGTCTTCATACCTTTTTGCATATACACCCTCACCTGGTTCGCACTGGGTGATCTTGCCGCCCCTCTTGAGGTAGGCTGCGATATGCTGCGGTATATCATCGAACCATGCCTCTTTTGTACGGCTAAAAGAATCCTGCTCTTTATAATAGAATTCATCACGCAATGTCATTTTTCTTCCTCCTCGTTACCTTATATTTAGGTGTTAAACTGCTTTTCAGTGTCTTCTAGTGCTCTATACCAACCCGGTAAATTAGAAAGATTGATCTTGTGTTTATCCATCTGATCGCATAACTCATTTAAGCAATCTTTTACAATCATCTGGGCGAACTTTTGTACTTCTACTAGGTCAGCATGACCATGAATGAAACATCTTCGCGGAGTTTCGTTATCCACATAGTTTAGTAATCCTGCACCTAAAGCAAGATCTTCGATTCGTTCGTTCATATTCTTTTTTTTGATCTCGTCACACACTTTTGCGCACTCCTCACGCTCATGCTTGACGACAAGGTTGGCGAACCTTTCGAGACGCCTACAAAAGCCGTCAGTTTCATCGAAGGATGGGGGCATCTCCCACCACGACTGCTGCGCCATGCGGATGATGTCGTCGCGTGTCATTTCTCACCTCTCGCACGTATGGCGACGACGCATTCAAGAGCGGTTCCCGTCTCAAGCCCTTTCCTGTGATTCCACACGTCTTCGCATGCCTTCGCACACGCCTCACGCTCTGCTGCTGCGACAAGGGCAGCGAAGTGTTCAACTTCTTTCAGATGCAACAAGCGCCAGGTGTCGTACTCGTACGGCAATTTAGCCTGCTTCGCCATCTTGATAATGTCGTCTCGTGTCATGTGTTCTTCTCCTTTAGTTTGACTTCAATAGCCCTAACAAATGCAAGCACATCTTCGTATTCCCAGTGCTGCCCGGGCGCAGGCCACGTCGGATTGATCTCGTGCAATTCAGGTTCAGTCAGCGGCTTTCGCTGGATCGGGGCGTGAACCATGAGATCGCCTTCCCACACAGCACCGCAGACGCAGGTCACAGTGTTTTGCTCAGGCTCGGCAAGCGCAGCGCGTAAGGCGTTGACAGCAAGTCGGCCTCTGACCACGTCTTGTCTAGCAATCATCGCGTTATCGCTCAAGTAAGTAAGATCCTTTTCAAAAGCCAAAGACAACGCCTCAAGGCCTTGCTCCGCGGCCTGTCTAAATTTGCTCATACCTCACCCCTTGCTCTGATGGCTGCGGCGCATTGTCGGTTCTCATAATCCTCACGCTGCATTCCAGCTTCATTGGTTATGCGGTTATCACACACCTTTGCACACGCCTCGCGCTCATGCTTGGCGACAAGGTTGGCGAAGCGTTCAAGCAGTCGCAGCGTCCAAGGGTCAAGTTGCCCCAAATGTCCCGGGTAGTCTTGCGTGACAAGCTCGTGATGCGCCTCCCGCGCCATGCGGATGATGTCGTCTCTGGTCATTTCCCTGCCTCCACCAGCTTCGCCAGCAGTCCGCACGGATCGAAGTGCGCCCATGCTTTTTCTGGATCGCCTGATGCCGACGCTGCCGCCAAAGCCGCTTCAGCTGCCCAAGCCGCTTCAGCCGCCCAACCCCCCGCCGCCCTAGCCGCCGCCCAAGCCGCCCAAGCCGCCCAAGCCGCCCGAGCCGCCCAATCCGCCGATTCAGTCGCCCAACCCTCCGCCTCAGCCGATTCAGCCGCCTCATCCGCCCAACCCCCCGCCACCCTAGCCGCCTTCCGCGTTCTCTTCTGATACATATCACGCCATTGCTCGCCGTACCCTCCCGCGTCCGCAATCGGTTGAACATACGGCAGCACGACTGTCCACAGCCAGTCCTTGATGAGCGTCAGCCGCTCCGGCTCATGGTCTCTACCCGTACCGGCAGCCAAAGGCAGCAGGGACTTCCATGCCTTTGAGTTGCGCATAGCGTCCGGCATAGCGTCCTGTACGTGGATGATCCAGTCGCCAATAACCGCGCTCATGCAGTCGGGAACCTCGTCGGTCAGTCGTCCGGTCAGAGCGAGGTTAATCGCTGCGATCGAACACGCGCTGTGCTCGTCGCCCAGTCCGCTCGGCAAGGTCATTGAGTTTACTTTTGCCGCAATTGCGTCTTTCTGTTCAGCCGTTAGCGTCATTTCCCCACCTCAATAAGTTTTTCCAAAAGCCCACAAGGATCAAAGTGCGCCCATGCTTTTTCGGGATCGCCGGATGCCAATGTTGACGCCAAAGCCGCTTCAGCCGCCTCCCTAGCCGCCCAAGCCGCCCCAGCCGCGGCTTCAGCCGCCGCCCAAGCCGCCTCAGCCGCCCGATCCGCCGCCCAAGCCGCCCAAGTCGCCCGAGCCGCCCAAGCCGCCCCAGCCGCCTCCCTAGCCGCCGCTGGCGTTCGTAGCTTGCACACAGCGCGCCACTTCTTTCCGTACCCGCCCGCATCTGCTACAGGCTGGAGGTATGGCAGCACTGTGCCCCACATCCACTCCAAGATGAGCGCCACCCGCTCCCGCTCATGGTCTCTACCCGTGCCAGCCGCTAGGGGCAGCAAGCCTTTCCACGCCTTTGAGTTGCGCATTTTTTGAGGCATCGCGTCCTGTACTTGGATGATCCATTTACCAACCACTTCACTCATGCAGGCGGGAATCTCGTCGGTCAGCCTCCCGCTCAAGGCCAAATTGATCGCTGCGATCGAACACGCGCTGTGTTCGTCGCCCATGCCTCTAGGCAGGGTCATGCCGTTCACCTTTGCCGCAATAGCGGCTTGTTGCTCAATTGTTAGTGTCATTGGCTTCCTCCTCTCTATGTTCCTTCATTGCCTTAAAGAGTCTATCAGTTATGTTGATTGCATTAGCTACCGTTGAGTCAGGATACAGGCGGCAGGTTTTGACTTGATCCTCCCCTGCCAGGATGCCCTGCAACGCCAAGACGTAGCACAATTCTTTTGTGGTGAGAGTTTCCAAATCCGTCATATAACCTCCATCCCTCTTTTCTCTAGTGCCTTGTAATGTTCCCGCCGTATATGGGACAGATAGCGCCCCAACACTTCCTCCCGCGTGAGGCCGTGAAACACTAGCCCAGGCGCCTTTAGCTGCCACCAATTAACGCTTATTTGCCGAATAGTCATTTAACTGCCTCCTGTGACTGCTTAATAGTCATCGCCTTGTTCCCTCTCCATATCCTCAAGGTCACATAGCACTGCCCGCCCATTGATTCCTTCCATAACATCCTCAAGCCTTTCTAGCACCGCGTCACTAATCGATGCCTCGCCGTAGCCTACTAGGCCACGCATGAGGGCCTCTTGCGCTCGCGGTAAGATGAATTCCACGAACCACTCATCCCGTAGTGTCGGCGATGCCGTCTCATACCATTGATAAAGCGTCCGGAGCGCCTTCCGAGGCTCCCGTATTCGATATTCAGGACAATCGTAGTCCGCCATGTTGGCGATGCTGCCGTCCTGCCAGCACTCGCGTAAAGTCTCTCTTTCAAAGTCATACATTAGTCACTACCTCCCAAGTTGTGGTGCGTTTCTATTTCCCGACTGGCATATATTTCACCCGCCAGTTCCTCTATCTGACTAGGCCAGACTGTCGCATGGTACTCCTCGGCGTATCTGTCTGCTAACTCCGCCAGGCATTGCGTACTATCCCGCAGATAAGACTCTGCGGCGTAATAGAGTGCCTGATCGTCATCATTCCATCGAACCAGCACTCGCTGCAATAGGCTGGCGTATTCGTCGCCGTGTTTATAGGTGATGGTAGGCATAGACTTTATTCCGCGCTTTCTTCGTTTTCCACAATGGCGCATCCTGTACACGCCACAGTCTAAGATTGCCCTCATCATCCTTCTGCAATTGGAAGGCCCAAGGTGCATGGCGGCAGCGATACATGGATGCCGCATGATACACAGAGGCCTTCGATGCCTCGGTGATTATAAAAGAGTCCCCTATTGCCATATCGGCGAAAGGATAAACAGGCTCACGCCCCCTTCGGTGCTGCTTCTCTGGTGGCTCTTTGTCTCTCAATATTTTAAAAGTCATGAGTCCCTTCCTTGCCGTGTTCTACGGCTACCGTCATCAGTCTAACGTGCCAGGATGCCCCCTGATCGATGCCCCAGTAGTCATACACTAGGTCGCCCTGCTGCTGTGAGAGCGTTACGTTAGGCGACCAGTGATTGCACCTTGCCCGTAGTGCGTCATGTAGTGCAGACCACAATGGTGAGCATACAGGCCCGCCGTAGACCGGCACAGGCCCGCCTTCACGGATTGAATGCTCTACCGCTTGGCGAGCGTAATAGATTGCTGTCGTCATAGAAAGGCGCCTCCCAGCGCCATAACTGCCAGACAGTATCCGGCGGCAAAGAGAAAGAGACTAACAAATAGCCATTCAATTATTGTCTTAATCATTACCTTACCCCCTTAGTAATACCAGCCGCCCTCACTGCCTTAGCCCAGTACTTTTGAGATATGGCATCCCGTCCTGGATGGATTGAATAAAGCGTTTCCTCCCCCGTGCGGTAATCAATTCCCGCGTAGGAGGAAGTCCAGCTAGGGATTCCATGCGAACACGAAGGCACTAGGTGATCCTCCAGCAATTGTACTAATTCCCGAAACGACACCTTATCATCCTCATAGCAGAAGCCGTTTTCGGCAGCCTCGCCATGTTCCGCCGATGCCGGCGTTATTACTTCGAAAGAGCGGGATATGGTAATCATTGCCTTAATTATCCTTTTGCGATTAGTTTGTAAGATTTTGTCATTTTACGGCCATGCGCGGGATACGCGACCACAGGAATACTCTTATCCCAGCAAGAGCGGCAATCGCCACATTTACCGTCGCGAGTGTAGGCTGCACAAACTTCCATACCTTCGCCGGCATCTTCAAAATATTGCACAATCGTGCTGGTAGTCTCTCCCGGTATTGTTTCGCCAGTGATTGAATCAGACGAATAACGTACCACTACATTGGGTAGTGCCTGCATAGATTCAAAGATTGGCAGAAATTTACTAAATTTATACATACGGGTTGGCAGCCAGTGTTGGCACCACGGCGTCGCCTGCATAACTGCTAGGATCTTACGCGCTAGTCTAAGGTCATAACAATCGCCTGAATCGAACCAGCGGAAATATCTGCTATTGTCTAGGGCAGATACCATGTCAGCTACCCATTCGTCACGCTTCCAATCTTCCCTATTGTGGCGACGCGGCTCAATTACATTGGCAAACCTATAATTGCCATCCGTCGCATAGCAGCCACTACAAGCTGCCACTAGCTTGCCAGTGGCATCAACACTGCCAGGGCATGTTTCTAGTGCCTGTAATGACCACGATAAGCATGGCATTTTGCTTGGCTTCGATAGTTTGATCATTGTCTGATCCTCTTGGTAGTGCGCCGCCGGATGCCGCGCTCGCTGTATATAGTGCACGACCTGTGCCAATTGTGGGTATCATTGTGATATTCTTTAAAACACCAATACAATCATAGAGTTATGAAAACACTACAGACTGTGAGGATACACAAGGCACCAAGGCAATTGTGTTACTTTGATACCTTAGGTAACGGATGAGGTAACAGTATGTTACTGGCGGTAACAGTAAGGGCTGAGGAAGGACTCTATAGGGTACTACATCGCCCTTCATCATCCGTCAAAGTCCCGTCAGCTACCGTCAAAACTTTGACACCTAGCGTCAATTATTTGACACCCCCAGGACACAGTAGACACTAGCGCTCTGCCGTAGTATCCAAACGGATATAACGGACACTGGCGACTCGGCAGGCTGCGGAGGCTGCGGAGGCACCGGCACCACGATCGAGGCCGGGGGAGGGGGACGCTGCTGTGGGATTGTGGCAGGACCAACCCAGATACAAAATAGGGTAAATTAGGACTTAAGAGACACCAAGAGATGACTATTGAGGCTCTAGAGGATTATAAGATATTAATTATCATAAGTCTTTGAATAGATAAGGAAAAGCTATCGCGGACTGCGGAGACAAGGAGTCAGCCTAGGCCCGCAGCAAGCAAGGCTAGCTTCCTAAGGATATTGGTGTCAGTTCTTATCGTCCCCCTATACCCAGAGAGATGTGGTTCGTATAGGGACTCTGGGGTCACTGTATATATACCAGAGAAGCCCTACAGGAGACCTTATAAACACCATACTAATTGTAAGGTTATAGACCCATTTGGTCAGTGAACTATATAGACCTTCAGAGGATCGATATAAAACACAAGTCCTAAGAGGTTTTTAGGGCTTAAGTGTTGACTTTCTTCTAAAAATATGATAAAATATATGTATTAGAAAAAAGAGTTTAAGAGACACCAAGGTATTGCAAGAGCTGCTTAAGACCTTGGTGACCTTTAAGAAGTAGTAATTAAGAATTAAATTATAAGTGTTCTAAGAGTTGCTAGAGACTCTGAACCACTGGTGTCTATATAGAGGGGATACCTATGCCTTTAAAAAAGGGTTATTCAAAGAAGACGATCTCTGAGAACATCTCCAGAGAGATGAAGTCTGGCAAGCCCCAGAAGCAGGCCATAGCGATTGCTTTGGACACTGCCCGTAGAGCTAAGAAGAAAAAGAGTAAGAAGTGAGTGAATCTGGTGTCCCAGAAGAGGCTAAGAGGAAGGGTAGACCTCCTAAGTCTGAGCTAGCCAAGAACACCCCCGGCAAGCTCACCAAGCGTGGTAGACCTCCTGGTGAGGCTGCTGCGATGGCAGAGTTCAAGGCTAGGATACTGACATCTCCTAAGTCTGTTAAGGTCATCGAAGCTATCTTGAATGCTGCTTTGGATGATGACCATAAGAATCAAGCAGCGGCTTGGAAGATTCTGATGGATAGGATGGTGCCCTTGGCAGAGTTTGAGAAGGGTGCTAATACCAAACCATCTGTTACTATCAATATTACTGGTATTGGCACTTCTGCCTCTATTGACGGAGAGGTCATTGAAGGTGACTACGAAGAAGGCCAAGAAGAAGACTCCTAGAGAATATATTGAAAGAGAAGCTGTGTTGTCTGAGCCATTGATTGAGATGGTGCTTGCAACGATAGCTGATGGTTATGACCCCCGTAGGTGCCCTAGCTGCTCTAGGAAGCAGATGGTAAACATCTATTGGGACTATCTCGAAGCGAAAGGTGTAGAAGACTCTGCCGAATCTAAAATAGATATGATGGTGGATATACTGACGTTAGGGTGGTCTAAGGGGGTCTCCCTTATTGGCACTAAGGCCATAGCAGACGTAGTAGAGGCTGCTCAGAGGGATGTGGTAGAAGGTAGTAAGTTATTCCGTAATCTATTAACCAGTAGGACACCATGCTGCAATCAATAGGGAAGGCTCTTACCGCTGGTGGCACTACTAAGTTGTTTACTGTGCCTGATGGTTTTATGGCTGTTGTGGAGCTAATCCGAGTCACTAATGGTGCGGGAGGCTCCCATGACTTCAGCATCACTTGGAACAATGGCACTGCTGTACTGGTGTACCCTACAACCTCGTTAGCCTCTAAATCTACTTATACCTTTGGTGAGAAGAATGAGAGGCTGGTGCTTCGAGAGGGGGATGATATTAGCCTTACAGCATCAGCCTCCAGTGACTTGACAGCCATTGCTACTTTAGACATTATCCGTACTGAAAAGACACCGTATAACCTCTAGTGTCTAGTCTAAACATCAAGCTGCTTAACTGGCAGCAGAAGGTATGGAAACACCCTGCAAGGTTCCAGATAGTGGCGGCAGGGCGTCGGTGTGGTAAGTCTAGGCTGGCTGCTAGCAAGCTCTTGGTGAAGGCCCTAGAGGCTAAGTCAGGCACCGTATTCTATGTGGCCCCCACCCAAGGCCAAGCCCGTGACATCATGTGGCAGTTGCTTCTGGAGATGGGTCACCCTGTCATTAAAGGCCACCATGTCAATAATCTTGAGATTACCCTAATCAATGGGATCAAGATAAGACTGAAGGGTGCTGACAGGCCAGAGACCATGCGTGGTGTCTCTCTGTTCTACCTGGTGCTTGATGAATATGCAGACATCAGGCCGGATGTGTGGGAACAGATTCTGAGACCTGCATTGGCTGACTTGAAAGGGGAAGCCATGTTCATTGGTACTCCGATGGGTCGTAACCACTTCTATGACCTGTTCAAGTATGCAGAGCTTTCAGAGGATGAAGATTGGAAGGCTTGGCACTTTACCTCCTATGACAATGAGACCATTGATCCGAAGGAGATAGAGGCGGCTAAGAGGTCTATGTCCTCCTATGCCTTCCGTCAGGAGTTCATGGCTTCTTTTGAATCTTTAGGCTCTGAGATATTCAAGGAAGACTGGATACGGTACGGGGAAGAACCAGACGCTGGTGATTACTACATTGCCATCGACCTTGCAGGCTTCAAAGAAGCGGGGAAGATAAAGACTAAGAATGCAAAGCTGGACGAGTCTGCTATTGCCGTAGTGAAGGTGACACCACAAGGAGAGTGGTGGGTAGCTAACATCATCAGGGGACGCTGGGAGCTAGGACAGACGGTAGAGAAGATATTCCAAGCCGTCAGGGACTATAAGCCAGTAGCGGTAGGCATAGAGAAGGGTATTGCAAGGCAGGCGGTTATGGAGCCTTTGTGCGACATGATGCGCAAGTACAACATCTTCTTCAATGTGAAAGAGCTTACGCATGGTAACCAGAAGAAGATTGACAGGATTGTCTGGGCCTTACAGGGACGTTTCGAGAACAGCAGGGTCAGGATAAACAGGGGCGAGTGGAATGAACAGCTTCTAGATCAGTTGTTCCAGTTCCCGAATGACTTAGTACATGATGACTTAGTAGATGCCTTGTCTTATGTGGCTCAGTTAGCCACTATCCCTTATGGGATTGATGAGTTTGAAGAAACTGACTACGAGCCTTTAGACAGCATTTCGGGGTATTGATTGTGGAGAAACTAATGGATTATATAGATGCCGAACCCGGTGATTTCTCTCTAGAGGAGACTCTGGAAGGCTGGGTCATGACGAAGGTAGAGGAATGGCGTGAGCATTATGAGAATAACTATCAGCGCCGCCATGACGAATACTACCGCATCTGGAGAGGCGTCTGGGCTGCTGAAGATCGCACCAGGGACTCAGAGCGTAGTCGTCTCATTAGCCCTGCCACGCAGCAGGCTGTGGAGTCTGCCGTAGCAGAACTGGAAGAAGCCACCTTTGGCCGGGGTGTTTGGTTCGACATCAGTGATGATCTTGTTGATGCACAGAAGCAGGATATTGAATTCTTAAAGCGTAAGCTGCATGAGGACTTCAAGAAGCAGAAGATACGCAAGAGTATTGCAGAATCCCTCATCAATGCCGCTGTGTTTGGCACTGGCATTGCAGAAGTAGTGCTAGAAGAAGTCAAGGAGATGGCACCAGCCACCGAACCAGTCCTCGGAGGGCAGCTTACTGCTGTTGGTGTCAACATCCAGAACCGCACAGTAGTGAAGATGCGGTCTATTCTACCTCAGAACTTCCTCATTGACCCCGCCGCGTGCAGCATTGAGGAGGCTTTGGGTGTAGCTATTGATGAATATGTGCCTGCTCACAGCATCGAACTCATGCAGGAGAAGGGGGTTTACAAGAAAATCCCTATCCGGAACGCCATAACCGACCTAGACCTAGAAGAAGATAAGACCCTTACAGTCCCAGAGACTGATAAGACCCAAAAGACCACCTATTATGGTTTGGTGCCTCGTCATTTGCTGAAAAAAGCACAGCAAGAGGACGGTGAAGTCATTGTTTTGACTGATTCTGAAGATGATAAATCATATTATGTAGAAGCAATCGTAGTGCTGGCTAACGGTGGTGACCTTCTGAAGGCGGAAGAAACCCCGTATATGATGCAGGATAGGCCCGTTGTAGCGTTCCCGTGGGACATTGTGCCTGGTAAGTTCTGGGGACGGGGCATTTGTGAGAAAGCCTACAACAGTCAGAAGGCGCTGGATGCTGAACTTCGTGCGCGTCAGGATGTGTTGGCGCTTACGGTTCACCCGATGGTGGGTATTGACTCCACAAGACTCCCTCGCGGCATGAACACAGAGGTTCGTCCTGGTAAGACCATTCTGACTGTTGGAAGGCCCTCTGAGATCATCGAACCCATCAAGCTAGGTGGCGTTGATCAGGTGACCTTTGTGCAGGCAGAGGCTCTCCAGCGTATGCTCCAGATGGCTACTGGCGCTATTGACTCTGCTGGTATCCCCGGCTCCATCAATGGGGACTCTACCGCTGCTGGCATCTCCATGAGTCTTGGTGCCATCATCAAGCGCCACAAGCGCACTCTGATTAACTTCCAAGAATCATTCATTATTCCGTTTGTGGAAAAGGCTGCATGGCGTTATATGCAGTTTGATCCTGAGAGCTATCCAGTTGCTGATTACAAGTTTGTAGCTACATCCTCATTGGGCATCATAGCCCGTGAGTATGAAGTCACCCAGCTTGTTCAGTTGCTGCAAACCATGTCGGCTGAGTCCCCGTTGTACCCTGTCTTGATCCAATCGATCATAGATAATATGAACATAGCCAACCGTGAGGAACTGAAGACGGCTATGCAACAGGCAGCTCAGCCTTCGCCAGAGGCACAGCAGGCCCAGCAGATGGCTGTGGAGGCTGACCTTCGCTTCAAAGGCTCTCAGGCGGCTGCTCTGGAAGGACAGGCTGCTGAGTCTCAGGCAAGGGCAGCTAAGTACGTTGAAGAAACCCGTATCCTTCCTCTTGAGATTGCCCTTAAGAATATGCCTGATGACCCCAGCAATGCTGACTTCCAGCGCCGTCTGCAACTAGCAGATACCATGCTGAGAGAGCGTGAGATTGCTGTAAAAGAGCGTAGTGGAGCGCCCAATGCCTAAAGACCCCCGCCTAGAACGTGCTGGTGTAGAAGGTTATAACAAGCCTAAAAGAACTCCGAACCACCCTACCAAGAGTCATGTAGTGGTTGCCAAGGAAGGCGACCAAGTAAAGACCATCAGGTTTGGTCAGCAAGGCGTTAGTGGTAGCCCTAAGAAGAAAGGTGAGTCTGAGTCTTACAGGAAGCGGCGAGAGTCCTTTAAGGCCAGACACGCTCAGAACATATCCAAGGGAAAGATGTCTGCTGCGTACTGGGCAGACAAGGTTAAATGGTGATTATGCTTACTAAGACTGAGATTGAGAACATCATTAAACAGGTCAATGAGAGCTTTGTTGAAGACCGCAAGCGTTTAACTAAACTAGAAGCTAAAGTGGCTGAGCTTGAGAAGAATAATCAGAAATCCACCAAGAAGGCGGAAGCCGCATGACTTTGAAAGATGACAGTAAGATCGAACTGTTCCTATCCCTGATGGCTTACTCCAATGGGAACTGGAACTGTGATGATGTTACTAGGGCTTATGAATATCTCAAAAAAGAGATAACCACTGAAACCACGCCTATGAAGCTGGTAAAGATTGAAAAGCCCCAAGGCCCAGTTACTCATTGACTTTTCCACAGAATTGTGGTATAATAAAGGTGTATATTGAATAAAGAATTAGAAGACTACTACAATAACTATTTAGACCTCTTTGCCCTTCCTGGTTGGAAGCAGCTCTTAGATAACCTAAGACTAACTGCCGAGACCGTCAATAACGTAGCTACAATTCGTGATTGTCGAGACCTTGACTACCGTCAGGGACAACTCGCCGCCATCACAACTTTGCTGAACTTTCAGGACACCATCTCCCAGACTATTGCCTCACTGGAGGCTCAGGGGGCTGATGATGCTGTTTGATTTCAAGTGCCCTTCCGGCCATGTCTTTGAACGCAATGTCTCCTCCTCTGTGAGAGAGGCTACCTGTCCTGACTGCAACAGCACCTCTATTCGTGTTATCTCAGCCCCTAGCTTGAAGATACCTTTTAATGCCGATTACCCCGGAGCCTCCTATAAGTGGGCTAGGTATCACGAGAAGGGTTCTAAGAAATACGACTAACGAACAGTCAACCACTAGCCAAGTGGCCTGTTTATATTCTCCACAATGCTAAGTCACGGAGTGAATAATGGCTGAACTACTTAACGAGCGTCAATTGGAAAATGAGATAGCTGCTCTTGAAGCCTTGGAGATCAAGGATAAGGCAGAAGAACCTGCCCAGCCTTCTGAGGAGCTTCCAGAAAAGTATCGCAACAAATCCCTACAGGACATTGTCAGGATGCACCAAGAGGCCGAGAAGGCTATGGGGCGTCAGGCTAATGAGGTAGGCGAACTGCGAAAGGCAGTGGATGATCTCATAACCAAACAGACAGAACTTGTTATCAAAAAAGAACCTGTCAAAGAAGTTGATTTCTTTAGCGATCCAGAAGGGGCTGTCTCACAGACAATCGAAAAGCATCCAGCCTTCCAAGAGCTTCGTAGCCTAACGCAGAAGCAGAAGCAGGCAACGGCACAAGCAGAGATGCTTCGCCGTCACCCAGATGCCCATGACTTGTTGGTGAATGAGGGTTTCCTAAACTGGATTGGTAGCTCTAAGGTTCGTCAGGCTTTGTTGTTGAGGGCTGACAAGGAGTATGACGTAGATGCCGCAGATGAGTTGTTCTCACTGTGGAAAGAACGTCAGGGCCTTGTGAATCAGGCGGCGACGTCTGAACAGACCTCTCGCAAGGAGACTGTGCGTCGCGCAGCCTCTGGCAACAACAACGTAGCTGCTGAACCACAGCCTAAGAAGAAGTTCCGACGACAGGACATTATCACACTGATGAAAGATGACCCCGATCGGTATGCTGCCTTAGCCGCTGAGATTCGGCAGGCGTATGCAGAGAAACGGGTTATTAACTAGCCTTCTAGGAGAATATCATGGCTACTTCAACTTACCCCACAATGACCGGCGCGGTTGGCCTTACTGAAGCCGCGACCTTTATTCCCGAACTTTGGTCTGACGAGATTCGCGCCTCTTACGAGAAGAATCTTGTACTGGCTCGCCTGGTTAAGCGTCTTTCGATGAAAGGCAAGAAAGGCGACACCATGCACATCCCGGCTCCGACCCGTGGCAGTGCATACGCCAAGTCCGAGAACACTGCCGTAACGCTTCAGAACAACACTGAGTCTGAAGTTCAGGTAGTAATCAACAAACACTACGAGTACTCGCGCCTTATCGAAGATATCGTGGGTGTCCAGTCCTTGGACAGCCTCCGTCGCTTCTACACCGAAGACGCTGGTTATGCCCTTGCCAAGCAGATTGATTCCGATCTGTTCGCACTCGGCAAGAGCCTTGGCGATGGTGATGGCTCCGACTGGACTCACAGTGCTTCGTACTTCATCGATGCCACCACCGGCCTGACGCTGTACGCAGAAGACACGGTAACCACCAGCGATGTATTCACTGATGCTGGCTTCCGTTCGCTGATCCAGTTGATGGATGATGCTGACGTACCGATGGACAACCGCGTCTTTGTAATCCCGCCCGCGCTCCGCAATGCCATCATGGGTATTGACCGCTATGTATCCAGCGACTTCGTAAACGGTCGTGGTGTACAGAATGGCAAGATCGGTGAGCTGTATGGCATCGACATCTACGTTACCAGCAACTGCCCTGAAGTAGAAACGGCAGCAGCCAACACCGCTGGTGACCGTTTGATTGCCGCCATGCTGATGCACAAGGACTCCCTGATCCTTGCAGAGCAGATGGGTGTTCGCAGCCAGACCCAGTACAAGCAGGAGTACCTGGCTAACCTCTACACCGCAGATACCCTCTATGGTGTGAAGGCGTACCGCCCTGACTCGGCATTCGTGCTGGTAGTCAACGACTAAGGATAGTCTGAAAAGCTGCACAGTCTTACTTACCTCAAAAGGGTATAGGGCTGTGCAGTCTTTTCTTAAGAGCCTCACGGGGTTTTTAGGAAAGGGGTTAGGCGAACTACGAGGGGTCTATGCCGTCAACAATCATTATCAAGAATAGTTCTACAGCAGCCGCTGTACCTTCTGCCGCTAACCTTGTCCAAGGCGAACTGGCAGTCAACGTCACTGACAAGCGCCTGTTCACTGAGAATGCGTCTGCCACTGTAGTAGAACTGGGTACTAATCCTTCTTCTGTTACTACAGGCAACATTACCTCCAGCGGTACTATCACAGGGGCTGTGACCTCCAGCAATGCTACTATCACTGGTGGTACTATCAATGGCACTACGGTAGGAGCTACAACTGCTACTACTGTCCGAGGCACCACAGTCACTGCCACCACTGGCTTCAGTGGAGACCTTACCGGCAACGTCACTGGTAACGTCACGGGTAATCTTACTGGTAATGTGACTGGGAATGTCACAGGAAACGTCACTGCTTCCTCTGGCACTACTACTCTTAATAACTTGGTAGTTAATGGTACTTTAGATTTTAATGGAGCTACGCTTTCTGACATTGGCGCTCCATCTGCCAGCACTGATGCAGCCACCAAGGGCTATGTAGATACTCAGGTCAGTAATCTGGTAGCCTCTGCTCCTGGTGCATTGGATACTCTTAACGAACTAGCCGCTGCACTCGGCAATGATGCTAGCTTTTCGACTACCGTAACCAATTCTCTTGCTGGGAAGTTAAGCCTGTCCGGCGGCACCATGACAGGTGCTATTGCAATGGGGACTAACAAGATCACTGGTCTTGGTACTCCTACTTCCAATACTGATGCCGCTACCAAAGCCTACGCTGACCTGATGCTGCCCCTAACGGGTGGTACGATGTCTGGTGCTATTGCAATGGGCACCAATAAGATCACAGGTGCTGGTGACCCTACTAATGCTCAAGATGTAGCTACAAAGAACTACATCGATACTTTGTTTGGTTCTACCACTGCCGCTGCTGCCTCCGCTGCTGCTGCTGCTACTTCAGCTTCTAACGCAGCTACTTCAGCCTCTAATGCAGCTACTTCAGCTTCTAACGCAGCCTCTAGTGCCTCTAGTGCCTCCAGTGCTGCTACGTCTGCTGCTAATAGTTATGATGCGTTTGATGATCGTTATTTGGGACAGAAATCCTCTGATCCCTCTGTAGACAATGATGGTAATGCTTTGCTGACAGGGGCTTTATATTTTAATACCTCTGACAATACCATGAAGGTCTATACAGGCTCTGCTTGGGCTAACGTAGCACCTACAGCTACTAGTATTAACTTAGCAACACAGACTACAGGGACGCTTGCTGTAGGTAGTGGAGGCACAGGAGCTACGACACTCACTGCCAACAACGTCATCCTTGGCAACGGCACAAGTGCTGTTCAGTTTGTGGCACCAGGCACTAGTGGTAATGTACTTACAAGTAATGGTACCACTTGGGCATCAACATCTATTGCAGCCGCTAGAAGCGGTTCCAATATATTTCTAGCTAATTCCTTCGGAGGATTCTAATCATGGCCGTTACAGCTACCCCCATCTTTACCCAGACCCCTAATGTTGGTGCGTTGAATGCTATTCTTTCGACCGCCATGACTAACACCAAAGCCTTTGATGGTACTGAGGCTACTGGTACTGCTATGGTGCTAGCGTTCACTGCTGGCGCTGATGGTTCTCGCCTGGATCAGGTTGTATGTCGATTGGCTTCTACCAACGGCGCTACTGCCTCTGGCACCTCGGCTGCCACCTTGGTTCGTTTTTGGATCAACAATGGCTCTGCCAATACGACAGCAGGCAACAACATCTTCCTTGGTGAAGTGGCTATCCCAGCTACCGCAGTAACGGCTCTGGGGACGTCTGCATTAACGACCTACTCTCTGACGCTGCCTGTGAATGGACTGAATCTCCCCGCGTCTTATCGTATTTACGCTGGCACTACGGTAGCTGCTGGCGGTACGAACATCGCTATTGCAGTAAGCGCATTCGGAGGCAACTACTAATGCCCCAGCTTCAGCGCACGGCGTTTAATTACGTCCCTAACGTTCCTACTCTTGATCTAACAAAAGGATTTACGGAAACGTCTGCCGTGGCTGCCGTAGCTGCGACAGGCACTATTAACTTTGACGTTAATCAGCAGTCGGTTCTGTACTACACCTCTAACGCATCCGCTAACTGGACATTGAACCTACGGGGCGACCAGTACACTAAACTGGATAACTTGATGTCGGTAGGCCAGGCGATTACCGTAGCTCATCTGGTGACGCAGGGGTCAACGGCCTATTACAACTCTGCCGTTCAGGTCGATGGTGTATCGGTGACTCCTAAGTATCAAGGCGGTACGGCATGGGCAGCAGGGAATGCCAGCGGTATTGATTCGTATGTGTATACGGTTATCAAGACGGGTAATGGCACGTTTACTGTGTTGGCTTCCCAGACTCAATTCAAATAAGAGACAACGATGCCCGTCACCACCACCAAAGCTGCTGCATCTTCCCAAGGTTACGGGGAATTCACTGCCTCTGCGCCTAAAGTGTATATCGAGGATGTGTTCTCGACGTATCTCTATACCGGCAACGGCTCTACGCAGACCATCACCAACGGGATTGATCTAGCCGGTAAAGGCGGGATGGTTTGGTTAAAAAACAGAGAAACAGTATCTAATCACGACATTGAAGACACGCTCCGTGGCTCAACAAAAATACTTGCCTCAAATAGTACGATGGCACAACAGACCTATGGTGATTTAACTGCTTTCAATACTGATGGTTTTACGCTTGGATACAACAGTGGTAATAGTAATGATTCCGGTAGAAAAATCACCTCATGGACATTCCGCAAGCAGCCGAAGTTCTTTGATGTTGTGACTTATACGGGGAATGGACAAAATGATAGACAAGTTGCCCACAACCTTGGATCAACACCCGGTTGCATTATTGTCAAATGCCTAAGTTTTACTGGTGCTGGTGGTCCACAAAACTGGTCTGTTTATCATCGTAGTGTTTCACCATCACAAAGTTTGTTCCTAAACACAACTGCTGCGGCTGCAACAAATGATACTTTGTTTGGAACACCTACAAGCACTTATTTTGTTGTTAATCAGCCGGGTGGCGCAAACACACTTAACGCCAATGGCGACCAATACGTCGCCTACCTCTTCGCCCACGATGCAGGCGGCTTTGGCCTGTCTGGTACGGACAATGTTATTTCGTGTGGGTCGTTTACGACTGATGGTTCAACCAATGCCACAATTAACCTCGGATGGGAGCCTCAGTGGATTCTGACAAAAGATATAGGGGCTGCTGATGATTGGCGCGTTTCAGACAATATGCGCGGACTTGTTGGTATTGGTTCTGGCTCTTTGACAGCAAGACTTGTCCCAAATACATCAGGCGCAGAAAATTCTGCTACGGGTGATGTGAAAGTATTTGCTACAGGGGCAAACATTTCATTAAACGCAAGCCGCACCTACATCTACATCGCCATCCGCCGTGGCCCGATGAAGACGCCGACGAGTGGGACGAGTGTGTTTACGCCTATTGCAAGAACCGGAGATGGTTCGTCTAGCACAGTAGTAAATGTCGGATTTCCCACTGATTTATTCATGTTTAAGTGGAGAGCACTTGGTTATGGCTGGAAACAGCAGGATAGATTGCGCGGGTTTGTTCAGAAACTCGCATCTGATGCAACCAGCTCCGAATCAAATAGTGGTACTTACACGTTTGGAACTGTTGATAATACAGGATATACATACGGTTCAAACGCTGGCCTTACTGATGAGTTAAACGGCAGCGGTGTTACATCGGCAGTTTATGCTTTCCGTCGCGCCCCCGGCTTCTTTGATGTGGTGTGCTATACGGGTAATGGCCCCGGAACACAAGTTATTAGCCATAATCTTGGTGCTGCTCCGGAGTTAAGCATTTTTAAGTCTAGAAGCGGGGCAGGGGGGTGGACTGTTTACTATGGAGCAACTCAGTTTTTGCGTCTGAATGAAACTACCGCAGGGGCTACTGATGGAAACATTAGTCCTACTAGCACATCCGTCACTGTAAGTAGTTCTTTGGGATTGGGGTTTAATGCTTCTGGTGTTACCTACGTCGCCTACCTATTCGCCACCGTCGCTGGCGTCAGCAAAGTCGGCAGCTACACCGGATCAGGCACAACCAAGCAGATCGACTGCGGCTTCACTGGAGGCGCAAGGTTCGTCCTCATCAAGCGAACGGACACCACTGGCGACTGGTACGTTTACGACACCGCTCGGGGAATCGTGGCTGGTAACGACAGCTACCTCGTTTTGAACTCTACTGCAGCAGAAGTGACAACAACAGATTGGGTTGATACTTATAGTGCAGGCTTTGAGTTAAGTAGCGCCGCAGGCAACAATGTTAATATAAACGGGGCAAGTTACATTTTCCTGAGCGTGGCCTGATATGACCAAAGACAAATTCAGACAAGGGTACACTCGCAGCAAGGCAGATTCAAAACGTAGGGGGATTGATTTTCTATTTACGTTTGAAGAATGGAAGGCTTGGTGGATTGATACTGGGAAATGGGAGCTTCGTGGCAAGAAGGCTGGATGCTATCAGATGTGCCGCACAAATGATGTTGGCCCTTATGCGGTTTGGAACGTCTACTGCGACACGGTTGAAGCTAATAGCAGATTGCCTCATGCCGGAGCCAAGCGCGATGCAAAGTGGTCTGAGAAAATTGGCAACGCATTACGAGGAAAAACCAAGTCATTAGCTCATGCCAAGGCATTGGCTGCCGCGCATTTGGGTAAACGTTATGTGACTCCGGCTGGGGTTTTTGATACGTCTGGCGAATGCGAACAGGCTACTGGAGTAAAGCGCGCAACTGTTATGTGGCGCTGTAAAAACAACTTTCAGGGTCAATGGGCATACGCATAAGGAGCACCTATGGAAATCAGACTACGCAGTACAGGCGAGGTGATGCTGGAAGATCAGTTCCGGCGCTACCAGAAAGAGAATGGTGGCCCTACATGGGATCGCACTACCGATGAGGTCTTGGAAGCTCTGGGGGCTGATGTTGTCTTTGAAGGCGCACAGGCCACTGGCGGTACTGTTTATCAATACTCCATGCGTGCTGGTGTTGAGCAGGTTGATGGCAAGTGGTACACCAAGTACATCCTTGGCCCCGTCTTTGCCAACACTGAAGATGCTACGGCAGTAGAGCAGGAAGCGGCTTACAAGGCACAGAAGGATGCTGAGTTCGCAACCAATGCCAGGAACCAGCGAGACACCCTGCTGACGCAAACTGACTGGACACAAGTTGCTGATGCTCCTGTAGACAAAGCAGCATGGGCGGCCTACCGTCAAGCTCTGCGTGATGTCCCACAGCAGGCTGGATTCCCTGTAACAATCACTTGGCCTGAAAAACCGTAAGGAGTAGATCGTGGATTATCAGACCTTGTTTAATCTAGCTGTTACTGCTGCTGCCTTCTTTGGTGGTTGGACTCTGAATCGCATTTATATAGCGATTGATAGACTGGATAGTGATGTCAGAGACCTACCTGTCAAGTATGTTGGTAAGGATGATTATCGTAATGATCTTAAAGACATCAAAGAACAGCTAAGTAAGATCATAGATAAACTTGATGATAAAGCTGACAAGTAAATGCTTGATCCAGTCACTGCCTTTGCCACTGCCTCCGCAGCCTATAGCTTTGTTAAGAAGGCTGTAGAGGCTGGTAGAGAGATTGAGGATATAGGTGGTCAGTTAGGTACCTGGTTCTCTGCCTGTGCAGACCTGAAGCAAGCTGAAGAAGACTCAAGAGACCCTCCGTTATTTAAGAAGCTCTTACACAAAGGCAGTGTAGAGCAAGAAGCCGTAGAGAACTTGATGCGGCGAAAGAAGATCGAACAACAAGAGAAAGAACTTAGAGAGTTGATTGTCTATCGGTTTGGTGTTGATACCTACCGAGAGATGATGGAAGAACGTAGGCAGATCAGAAATAGCCGTGAGCGAGTAGCTGAGTTACAGCGAAAGAAGAAAGCTAAGATGTTTCAGAACATCATAGTTATTGGTTTGATAGTTGCCATCTTGGTTCTGCCAGTTGCTGTATCAATGTGGTTATTTGGGAGAAATGAATAATGCTGACCTTGCTATCCACCATTGCTTCTTTCTTGACTGGTGGTCTGCCTAAGTTGCTTGATTTGTTTAAAGACAGGGGCGACAAGAAGCATGAGTTGGAGATGATGCGTATCTCCATTGAGCGAGAGGCGTACATGGCTGAACGGGGCTATGTAGCTCAGCAGCGGATTGAGGAGATTAGGGCAGATGCTGCGATAGCTCAGACTATTGCTTCAGAAAGGCTGGCTCTGTACCAGCATGACACTGACATAGGCAAGGGCGCACCTAAGTGGGTCATTGGCTTACGGGCCTCGGTGCGGCCTGTAATTACTTACTGTATGTTCTTTATGCTGTGTTCAATCAATATGTTTGGTTGCTGGTATGCAGTACGTCAGGGAGTGTCATTCTACGATGCTATAACCCTATTGTGGGATGAGGAGACCCAGGCACTGTTCGCCTCCATCATAGCCTTCTGGTTCGGATCGCAGGCTTTTGCCAGTGCGCGTAAGTGAAGCAGGTAAGAAGTTCATCAAGGCATTTGAGGGAGTACACAAAAAGCCCTACCTATGCCCTGCCGTACTCTGGACTGTGGGTGTTGGTAGGGTTCTATACCCTGAGCAAGTTAAGTTAAAAGTAGTAGACCGCAAGAGCTATCCATTAAAGCCAGAACATAATAAAGAATGGTCAGATGAAGCTATTGATCTTTTGTTTGATGCGGATTTGCTTAGGTTTGAGAGCGGCATTCTTAGATTGTGTCCTGATAGCGTTACTAATCAAAACCAGTTCGATGCCTTGGCTTCCTTTGCCTTTAACTGCGGCCTCGGCGCTCTTGAAGCATCTACTCTTAGGAGACTTTATAACGCAGGGGATATAGAAGGAGCTGCTGTTGAGTTCCTCAAGTGGAATAAGGGCGGTGGCCGTGTACTACCCGGTCTGACCAGAAGACGACAGGCTGAAATGCAATTGATGCTGCAATGACTACAATAGCCTACCGAGATGGTGTTATAGCGTTTGATTCCAGATTGTCAGAAGAAGATATGATTATTTCTGACACCTATGACAAGAGTTACAAAGAAGATGGTTTGAATATCTTCTTCGCAGGTAATGTTGTACTGGTGCCTATGCTGGTGGAGTTCATAGTCAACGGTAGCCAGATAGAGATGCCTGGAGAGCTTGAGGCTCTTGTGTGGATGGACAATGAACTACTATGGGCTTGTCTGTCTGATGGGTACTACTACAAGTTACCTATCAAACTAGACACCTGCTTCGCCATCGGCTCTGGCAAGCCCCATGCCTACACAGCAATGGACATGGGTGCTGATGCGACATTGGCTGTGAAGATGGCAATGCGCAGGGATAAGAACACTGGCGGTCTTATTAACTCCTTTCGATTGTAGGAATTATTGGAATGGCTGACGAAGACAATAACTTTGATTTTGGTAGGGCCTATAATACCGCACTAGCAGTTGCTGATTTGGCTAATGCTGTAACGCAGCCTATGTTTTTGCCCGTTCTGTACGCTGCTGGGGGCGCACAAGATGCTGTAGCCCCCGGTGGTTTATTTGATCCTGTATCTATTCTTCTCAAGGGTGTTGGGCCACTACAGGGAATCTTTGGCATTGCTGGGCCTTCTCAGTTCGATGAGAACACCATGTATGGGCGGCCTTACCCGATGCCTGGAACACTAGGGTCTCAGAATCCCTTTGGTGTACAGAGTCCCTCTGCTGATGTCCAACAGGTATTGAGTGACTACATTCTCCAGAATCCTGACTTGTTAGCCGCTTACACAGGCGGTGGTTTAATGAGCGGACTGCCTTCTGAACAGGCCCAAGTTACTACTGGTGGTAAGACTCCGCAGCAGTACCAAGAGATACCTGCCGCTGAAGGTAATGCACAATCTCAAGATGTTGTTGAGGGCACTTATACAACGCAGGATGGCACTATCTGGGCTTATGATGTCTTTGGAAAGAAGTGGAAGGTTTATGATCCTTCTGCTGGTGGAGGCGGTGGAAGCACTAGCAGCGCATCTACCAGCGCCAGTGAGAGCAGTACGCCAAGTGTAGATACAACCATCGTAGGGGGCGATTCAGACCTCATTAGAGGCCCTACAATCACTGCTGGTGACCTCGGAGGAGCTGCTACAGGGCCTCGACAGGTTCAGACCACTGGTAATGAATATGTGCGTCCTAATGAAAAGATCATTAGCCCTGGTGCTGAACTAGTCAGAATACATAATAACCCTGACGGGTCTAGTGTGCTTGTGTATAGCGATGGTGCTGAAGTATGGAATCCTAATGGTAAAAAGCCTGACTTTACTAAGTGGCCTACGACACCAACACCGGGAGCAGTCGCTGAGACACAACAGCCTACAGACTGGAATAAGATCATTGATGAGTGGTTAATCTTTAACCCTAATGCCACTAAAGAGCAGGCTAGGCAGGTTGGAGAGGCTGCTAATGTTCCTGCTGATATCCTGAATGCCAGAATAGAAGCTAGATTCCCATCAGCCACTGTAGCAACTGGCGGCACTGCAACCACCGGCGACACAGGCGGCACCGGAGGAACTGGAGGCACTGGAGGCACAGGGGGTACAGCAGGCACCGGAGGCACAGGAGCCACTGGAGCCACCGGAGGTACAGGAGCCACTGGAGCCACTGGAGCCACTGGAGCCACCGGAGCTACTGGAGCCACCGGAGCCACCGGAGCCACCGGAGCCACTGGAGCCACTGGAGCCACTGGAGCCACTGGAGCCACTGGAGCCACTGGCTCACAAGGTGAGAGGGGCGCTACAGGCGCTCAAGGTGCCCAAGGATTACCAGGTAGAGATGCTACGCGAACCACTGATGGCTTGTTTGGTGCTGACCTATTTAAGTTCCAGCAGGAATACAGCTTAGTTGGTAACTTGTTAAGCTACGGCAATAGAGGGATGTTTCGATGACATATCTTGACCTGATTAACAAGGTGCTTATCAGGCTCCGTGAGACTCAAGTAGCTACACCTACTGACACAGATTATGCACAGTTGGTTGGTTACTTGGTGAATGATGCCAAGAGCATTGTAGAGTCTGCTTGGGACTGGGCTGCCCTCCGCACTACTAAGACTATCACTGCCTACTCTGGTGATAACACCTATACTATCACTGGCTCTGGTGGGGACTATAAGTTCTTAGATGCTTATAACGATACCAGCAACTTCCGACTGAAGCTGTTAACTCAGAATGAGATGAATAACTTAATCAATCTGAACACAGCAGCTTCTTCTTCACCTGAATACTTTAGTCTCAATGGCTTGGACAGCAATGGGGATCAGAACATCATTGTGTATCCTACCCCTGACGCTACTTATACCCTGAAGTTCGACATGGTCATCAGGGAAGGTGAGTTGGAGGATGCCACTGATACCACTGCCATACCCTTCCGACCTATTGTGATGTACGCATGGGCTATGGCAACAAGGGAGCGGGGCGAGACCGGGGGCACTGCCGCACAGGAGATATTTGGCCTAGCCGATAGAGCCTTGGCAGACGCTGTAGCCTTGGAAGCTAATAAGTACCAAGCAGAGCTTCTCTGGAGACCTGTGTAATGGCGCAGCCCTTACAGACAATTACCATATCAGCGCCGGGGTTCTTTGGGATCAACACCCAAGACTCTCCTATTGGCCTGAATCCCGCCTTTGCTTCAATAGCTGATAACTGTGTTATTGACCAGTATGGCCGTATAGGGGCTAGGAGGGGATATTCTTATATCACTACTAATGCTACCCCGTTGGGCACCAGTGCTGGCATTGAGGCCCTGCACGAACATATTGAGGGTGATGGCTCATCGAAGTTCTTTAGTGCTGGTAACAATAAGATATTCTCCGGTACTACCACACTGACTGACCTCACGCCTGGTAGCTACACAATCACTGCTAACAATTGGAAGATAGTTTCCTTTAACAATGCTGTGTACTTCTTCCAGTATGATTATGAGCCACTTGTGTACCGAGAAAGCACAGGCACTATTGTCAAGATGTCTAGTGTCTCTGGAGCCGCTGGTACGCCTCCTGAAGGCAACGAAGGCATTGCAGCCTACGGCAGGCTCTGGGTGGCTAACCTGCCCTCTGACAAGTCTACGGTGTATTGGTCAGACCTACTATTGGGTTCTAAGTGGAATACAGGTTCTGCTGGCTCTATCAATGTCAGTGAGTACTGGCCTACAGGGTATGATGAGATTGTAGCTCTAGCGGCTCACAATGGCTTCCTGTACATCTTTGGTAAGAACTCTATCCTCATCTATTCTGGTGCCAATGACCCAGCGACGATGGTGTTGCAGGATGCCATCAGTAACATTGGCTGCATAGCCAGAGACTCTGTACAGAACACTGGTGGTGATATTATCTTCCTGAGTGCCCAAGGTGTTATGTCGCTTGGTAGGGTTATCCAAGAGAAGTCGGCACCTATCAAAGACATTAGCAAGAATGTCCGTAGTGACTTGACCTCTCTCATCCCGACTGAAACTGGGAACATCAGGTCACTATACAGCCCTGAAGAAGCCTTCTACATCGTAACCTTCCCTGTTAATAACATTGTCTATTGTTTTGACATGAGGGCACCGTTGCAGGATGGGGCACACAGGGCCACTACATGGTCTCACATTGAACCTTTGTGCATGATCCGCAGGAAGAATGGCACCATCTACTTTGGACATCCTGAAGGGATTAGCCAGTACCAAGGATTCTTGGATGATGACACCACATACCTGATGGAGTATTTCAGCATTCCGTTGGACTTTGGTAATGCTGCCAATCTGAAGTTTCTAAAGAACTTCACCCTGACCATTATTGGTGGATCAGACACACAGACCACTCTGAACTGGGGTTATGATTATACTTACTCTTATAAACAACGAACATTTACCTTTGGTGTTGGCGATATTGCTGAATATAACGTAGATGAGTTTGGAGTTGGTGAATATACACCAGGTATTCTTATTAACAGGCCCTCTGTACAAGGCAGTGGTTCTGGCACTGTAGTAACTGTTGGCATTCAAGCCATCATTAACGATAACTTGTTCTCTATTCAAAAGATGGACATCTTGGCGCTTATTGGGAGACTGATATGAGTTCTTATACCAAGACAACCAACTTTGCGACCAAGGACGCCCTCTCACCAGGGAACCCTGCCAAAGTGGTTAAAGGTACTGAAATCAATACTGAGTTCGATAACATCGAAACAGCGGTGAATAGTAAATCAGATAAGGCTAGTCCTACCTTCACAGGTACGGTGACTGCTACTACTGTCAACGTCTCTGGAACACTGACGGCTGGCACCATTGATGGGGGGACGTACTAATGGCTCTTTCGGATATTCTATCTGGTCTGCTTGGCGTAGGTGCCACAGGTGCCTTGGCTAACTATGGTGTCAGGGAGACTGAGCAGGCGGGCACAGCCGCTGCTAATCAACTGACAAACCTTGCAGGACAACTGCGGTCTGATCTTCAGTTCCGACCCTACACGGTCACTACAGGCACTGGCACCACTACCGCAGGCCCTACCGGCACTACCGTAGGGATTACACCAGAGCTAGAGGCTCTCCAGAACCAACTGAGGACTGGTGCAGGCTCTTTGTTTGGCACAGCCACAGCACCCCTACAGACTAGGGCAGCAGAGATCACAGCAGCCTTGGAAGCCGCAGCAGCCCCTAGCAGGGAGAGGGACTACCTTAGCTTGGAGAATCGATTGTTCCAGCAAGGCCGAGGCAACGTAAGCACAGCAGCCTTTGGTGGTACTCCTGAGCTTCTAGCCTTCAACAAGGCCCTAGAAGAACAAAGGATGATGAATGCTCTTACAGGACGCCAGCAGGCTATCGGAGAGCAGGCACAAGCCTATAACATAGGTGCTGGTATGCTCGGACAGTCCTTCCTACCCCAGCAGCAGGCATTGGCAGCCTTGGGTGTTGCTGTCAACCCGATGGAACTGGCTCAACGTATGCAGACTCAGCAGGCTGTTACGGGTGCTGAGCTTGCCCAGGCAGCAGCAGAGGCTCAGTTGCAGTCCTCGCAGCAGGCTAATGCGCTCCGTCAGATATACTTACAGCAGGCCCTACAGGGTCTCTTTGCTCCTCAATACTCTGTTACCAACGGTGTTGTTAACCAAGGTGCTAGCCTGATCGGTGGGCTTCTCGGTAGTCTGTTTAAATAAGAGGCATAGATAATGGCTAATGAAATGGTTCAAGGACTGTTGCAGAACCTGCTCCAGCCCCAGCAAGGCCCAGCACCGGCAGACATCATGACTGCTCTATCCTCTCGTAACCCTATGGCTGCTGTGTCAGCTATGCAGGCTCCCCAGCTATCCCAGATGTTCGGGCAGCAGTTCAGGGGCCTTATAGGAGGTCTCAGAGGACAGCCAGCGGCTATGACTGGCAACGAAGCCTACACACAGGCGGTGCAGCAGTTGTCGGCACAGCCTGACTTTATGAATACTTCTGATAGCTTGGCTAAGCTGGCAGCAGCGGCCTCTGCGGTGGGTAGGACACCAGAGGCTATGCAGTTCTCGATGCTGGCAAGTCAACGTAAGATGGAAGAACAAGAGCTTGCTAAACAACAGCAATTGGCTAATCAACAGGCGGCCCAGCAACAGAGTATGCGGCAGGGTTATTCCAGCTTGATTGTTAATTCCCCTACTTTGAATGACCAACAGAAAACAGACTTGGCAGCTATTGCGGCTAGTGGTGGCTTTGATGGAAAGACTGCCGACCTTCTGAAGTTAGCCTACCCTTCCTCAGAAGGCCGCTTCAGTATGGCAGGTAACCAAGCTGTATGGGATAACCAGACTGGTACATGGGCTGTAGGCGCTAGCCCCGCAGATGCTGCTAAGACCACTGGCGGAGCCGCACTAGCCGCTCCGACAGTCGCTGAAGCCCTCCCTGGCTTTGATGCAGACCAGTATGATCCACAATCTATAGGAAGGGCCAATAACGCCTACAGACAAGCTGCCACACCTCAAGAGAAGGAAGCAGCCTTGGCACTCCTAAAGCCTAAGGCCCGTGCTGGGGAGGAGTGGAGAACTGTTAATGGTGTCTCGGTACTCTACCCTGTCTCTGGTGAGCCTCGACGGGAAGCTAGTCAGGCTATCGCAGCCGCTAATGGGTCACGCCAGACGGCTCGGCGGAATGCTGAGAACTTCATTGATATTTCCGATAACATCCTTAAAGACATTTACAGTGGTAAGAGCACCGCAGGTGCTAAAGGGGCACTGCTTGGGTTTGTGCCAGGAACAACCTATTGGGATCAGCGAGTCGGTATTGATACCCTGAAAGCAAACCTTGGTATCGATGCTTTGTTTGAGGCACGAAGAAACTCAGCCAATGGTTCTTCAGGCTTTGGGCAGCTTACTCAGATGGAACTGAAGCGGCTTGAGGACAGGGTGCGTAGCCTTAGCCTTGCACAGACTGAAGGACAGTTTGTAGAGAACCTCACCAAGCTGCGGGAAGACTACGTTAACATCCTTAACAAGGATGGTGGTGAGATGACCATTGAAGATTACATTGGCATCAATAGACCGACTTCTGTGCAGACATCCAGCGGTAGGTACACTGTTGAAGAGGTCAATCAATAATGGCTAAGTACCGCATTACCGATAAGACCACTGGAAAGACAATGGTGGTTAGTGGGGAGACTCCTCCAACAGAAGCTGATATTGAGCAACTGTTTGCGAGTGTAGCTACACCAGCCGCTGATGTGCCCCCTGTACCTACGAGGCCGACACCACCGCCTAGTCCTACCATGCTGCAATATGGCAATGAACTGGCAGCAGGACTGGCGAGGCCCATAGCCAGTATCGTAGACACCATCATGTCTCCGGTTGCTGTGGGTTATCAATTAGCGACTGGTAAGCCTGCTATGTCTGCTAGTTCGATGGTGGCCCCGGTAGGCACCTATGCCCCTGACACCTTGGGGAGGATCATAGGGCTAGGGGGAGAAACTGCCATGTCTTCCTTGTCTGTAGGGCAGGCCGGTAGAACCTTTGTGTCCTCACTGTTGGACGATGCTGCTAGGGCGGGGGAGTCTGCCTTCCGTGGAGTACTGAGGCAGTTAGGCTCCTCTAAACCAGCAGATGATGTCCTTGGTGGTTTCATAGCAGGAACATCATCAGAAGCAGCTGGCGCTGCGGCTGAAGACTTAGGTGCCTCGCCAAACACTGCTCAGGCAGTGCGGAGCTTGGCAGGCTTAGGTGCCCCAGTAGCAGCGGCGCCTGTGTTGAACAGACTGACAAATAGAGTTAATGCTTTCATCACAAAGCCGGGTGCTGTGCCGACTGTTAATGAGATACGGGGAGCATCACGTGCCTTGTACCAGCAGGTGGAAGACTTGGGGATTGTGTTTAATGAAGCCGCTACCAAGCGTATAGTTGATGACATTCAGAACATAGTTACAGCAGAGGGCCTGACAACCCTGCGGGGAGAGACAACCCTTGGCTCACAGACCTTAAAGATTCTCAAGCTGCTAGGAGAGCCTGGAGAGTTTAACGGTACTTCTTTCTCCGTGTTGGACAAGGCACGATCTGCCTTTGCTGACATAGCATCAGGCACTGACAACGAAGCAAGGATAGCTCGGCAACTTAGAGATGCTGTAGATAACTTCCTATTGAATCCTTCCGTCGATGACGTAGCGGCAGTGCAGGCTTCTGGTGGCCGTGCACTACCATCCCCTACAATGGGCACAGAGGATAAGAATGCTATTTCAAGGACGCTGCTCAATGCCAGAGCCTTGTGGCGGAGGGCGAAGTCGGCAGAGATTATTGACGATGCCTTCTCTGATGCCAACGTAGCTTCGCTGGGGGCTGAAGGGCAGAACTATAACAAGGTATTGAATGACAACCTGAGAAACCTCTTACGCGATCCTAAGTATGCTACTCAATTCTCAGATGATGAGAGAAAGCAGATACAGGCAGTGCTACAGGGTGGCTCTGTCCGTAGAACCTTTGAAGCTATCCGTAACTTAGGTATATCCTCTGATAACTATATCAAAGCAACCTTACTGGGCACTGCTGGTGCTGCTGCTTATGGTTATTCAACACCTCAAGCTATGGCGTTTTTCTCTGGAGTGGTAGGTACCAAGGCCATAGCAGAGGCTTCCAAGGTAATCGCCTCTCAGTTCTTCAAGAACGATGCCAATGCAATGAGAGCTATCATGCGGGCTGGCCCTAATGCCCAAGTCATAGCGCGTACCTACTTGGCTAGGACTAGGCCGAGTGAGAGGAACCCTGCTGAATTGGCAGTGTTGTTCCGTAACTCAGGGGTAGACCTTAGTAAGTTAGCTGAGAAGCCCCCGATCCCTAGTGCCTTGGTGTCTGATGCTGTGGCTTTTGCCCAAGCCTTGGAAGCAATGCAGAACACAGCACAGGCGGTAGAAGGAGCAGGGCAATAAAAAACCCTGCATAGTAGGGGCGGACTATGCAGGGCGGAGGCAAGCTACAAGAGCTATTGGTGTCTTATTGTAGGTCAGCTCAGGAGGGGGATTTCATTACTTCTAAGAGCTTGTTCAAGTACCACTGTGCTTTGTTTAAGTCCTGCTGGGGTTTGCCCTTGTAGTTGTATCGCCAGAGATACTTAAGGGCATTACCTTTCAAATATCCTTTAAACTCTTGTGGAGACATTGAAGCCTCAATAGCTTCGATGCACTCCACCTTGCCGTTGTTGTAGTGGGGTGGGTGATTCACCTCATCTACCTTCACCGTTGTTGCCATAGTGTTATCCACAAAGCGAGGCAGCCTACGCTCGCTGTACTGGTCATTCCTCAAAGCATTCCACTCCTCTGCTGTACCAGGCATATTACTCTCCGTATTTCTTTCTCAGGTAGTTAAGGCTGACGGGCATCTCATCGAAGGCTCCGTCCCTTACATCGTTAAGCATCCAGATACCCCGCCAGCTACCGTTCCCTTGGTTGCCGAGGTAGTCTTCCTCATGTTGGTAGAAGATACCAGCAAACAATGCCGTCATCCCCTTACCATCTGCCCTGCGTCCGTAGGCTATGTCCCTGTCCTGTACATGGCCCATGATGCAACTCATATGCTTCTTAGTCAAGAGAGCCTTAGCACTGGTGACGGGTCTCAGCATGGCACCGGAGGGGAAGTAATGACTGAAGGCAACACCATTGATGACAAAGACCTCAAGGAAGTCATACACCTCAAAGCCCCACTGCTCTAGGCCAAAGTCCTGATAGCCCATCATGCCTTCCAGCATGGCATCCGTGTTGATGGCTCTTTCAATCCTCTCCTCATGGTTGCCTATGCAGAAGATCAGCCGAGGCCTCCATACCTTGTGCTTGTTAGTGCGCTGGCGCTCCTGCTCTTGAATGATAGGGGCCATGAACTTAGCCATCCCCAGTCTGCCAGCTTCGATGTCCTTGGTGTATCGCCTGCCTTCAAAGGACTTCTTACCCTTGTCGTAGCTACTTAGGCTAGGCATATCCCAGTGGTCACCAATGAAGACAATGACATCAGGATACTTCTCTACTGCATACTGCCCTGCCCAAGTAAGATGATCCAAAGGCACTTCAGGCTTTACTTGAGTGTCTGGAATAACAAGTATTCTCATTTAATTCCCCATGATGCAGGTATGGTGTCTTCAGTGAAGTATCTGAAGCCGTTAAGGACTGCCCAGTCACCATGCGTCAGCCGAGAACCATCTACGCGCTTCCTTGCCCCCGGCATTGGTGTCTGAGCATTCCAGAAGATGAACACAAGTTCTTCGTTCTTATCCAGCCCCTGCTTTACATCAATGTACTTCCTAGCCTCGCCTCTGTCCCTGAAGCGTCCCTTGGCTTCTATGAAGACTGTCCAGCCTCCTTTGACTCTGTTATCGCGGTAGATGAAGTCAGGATGATAGGTCTTTACCTGAGTGTACTCTACCGTCTCCGTATGGCACTTACAGGCCCTTAGCTGGCGCTGGTGTAGCTCATACTCAAACCATGAGTCATAGCCCTTAGGTGGCTTCTGCTTGCTTCTTTTCTTCACTGCCTTGGGCCTCGGTATTCGTAGGGGGTATCCATATCTCACTCTCGTACCGCCTTAGCCATAGTAGCTTCCCGTTCTCAATAACTCTGGCAGTGTCGCCTTCGTACATCTCAACACACTTCTGAAACAACTGTAGCTCTGTCTTACACTCAGCTAGGGCCTTCATAGCCTTGGCTGGCCCTATGCCTCTGATGCCTATGACATTGTCTACCCTGTCCCCTGTGAGTATCTGGCTGTAGAAGAATACCAAGCCTTTCCAAGGGGTGACGGTGTAGTGGATGTCTTTGACAAAGTTATAGTGCTTACCAGGTATCTGATCCAAGTCCTTGTCGATTGAACAGATGACGCAGTTAGCACCACGCTCTGTAGCCTCTATGGCGATTAGATCGTCTGCTTCCTCGCCAGAGGAGACTACAGAGGGGTGTCTGTCACGCAGGTGGCTACGCACAGTGTCAAGATGCTCAGGCTTTTCTTTTGGCCTGTTGCCCTTGTAGGGGGCTGTGGTGGCAAGGGTGTTGCGGTAGTTCCCCTTGCCGGTCAGAAACACCTTGTAGTCATCGTTACCTGCCGTTGCGGTCTTATTAACGATGTTCCTGACATAGGTGTCAGCGATGGTGAGCAAGTCTGCTACCGACTCGGCCTCTTTCGAGAACACGGTACGGTAGCAGATGATGTCACCATCGATGAGGATCATTAGATGAAGTCCTCGTCATCCGAATCGCCAGCTTCGGGAGTGTATTCAACAAGGTTAGTAATCACTAACTTGGCAAGGCTAGGACTGACACCTTTCTTGTCGCCTACTGGGGCCTTCCATTCATAGGAACCAATCAAGGCATTAGCACTGGTGCCGTTGCCTATGTTAGTCCCTGTGATGGGATTGCCCTTGCCATCCAAGGCTTTGATGGGCCTGTTTGACTTGCAGGTAATGAACTTACCTTTCAGGTCATGCACCTTGGCAATGACTTTGATCTTTGCCAAAGACGCTACCTGCTCATCAGACAAGTTACCAATGTCTACCTGGTACTTGCCGGACATATCATTGACCTTCTCAAGGTTGGCCCAGAAGATGGTCACGTTCTTCAATGCTACTAAGTCTGACATATTGCCTCCTTTGTTGACGTTGCACTACGTAGTCTATGAAATCTCTATAGCTTGTCAAGCCCTTAATGCGTCTCCGCCCAGTTCTTACCGATCTTCGCCTCACCAGAGAGGGGGCAGTTCAACTTCAATACCTCCCCCGCCTCCTTAATAGCCAGTACCCCTAGCCTCGCCACTTCTTCAGCATGGTCTGGAGAAGCCTCTATCTGCCACTCATCATGAACATTCAACAGGAACCTAGCGTCTAGCTTGTACCGCTTCAGGCTCCGGTAGAGGATCACCAAGGCCTGCTTCATCACGATAGCCCCTGCTGACTGTAACAAGGTGTTCAGGCTGCTGTGGGCTGATCTGATCCTGAGCCTACGCTTGTCCAAGCCCTTCAGCGTAGCGTCAGTGACCTCGGCAGCCTTCTCGACATTGTGCTTGAGCCTCGCCAGCTTAGGCATATTCTCCATGAAGGTATCAATCAATACCATTCCCTCTCTAGCGCCTCCGCCGACGATGGCTCCGATCTTACCAGGGCCAGCACCATACAGCAGGGCATAGATGAATGTCTTGGCCTGATCCCTTGTCGGTAGTCCAGCAGCGGCTTGGTTCCTGCTGTGTACGTCAGTCTTGTCTTCCTTCTTCCCCTCAACTACTGACTTGGTGAAGTCATCGTCCTTCATGTAATGAGCCAGCATACATAGCTCTAAGGCACTGGCATCAATACCGACCATGACCTTCCCAAAGCTAGGCACAAACAGGCTACGGCATTCCTTACCGTAGGGGGCACCAACCGCAGGTATCTGAGCCAAGTTAGGGCTGTAGTGCGTCATGCGGCCTGTGACGGCACCGTTGGTGATTACCCTGCCCCTGATCTTGCCATCATTACCACAAGCCTTGATCCATGCCGCTACAAGCCCCAGCCGCTTCTGTAGCATCAGATACTCCGAGATCAGGGCAGACTCTGGTGTGTTGATCTTAGCCAGTACGTCTTCATCCACCTTGGGTAGCCCTGTCTCCGTAGTCTCAGGAAATACCACACCTAGCTGCTGTAGCCTGAAAGCTACTTGCTGCCTGCTACCGGGGTTGAACTCCTCCACCAAGTCTTTCAGCCGCTTCCCAGTCTTCTCCGAGTACCTCTCGGTGATGATCGGGGGGAACACCTGCTGCATCTGAGCCTCTATAGCCCTCATGCGATTCTCCAAGGTGTCTCTCAGGTTCAGAGCCTCCATGAACTCAAAGGTAATGCCATTCCTGACCTGCCCTTCGATGATGTATGCCACCTGATGTTCTAAGGTAATGCTGTCGGTAGAGAACTTCTCAGTCGCCAGTTGATTATACAAGTATTGATATAATTGCCTGGTGACTACGATGTCCTGCTTTGCATACTCTGCCATCTCCTCGGAATAACCATCATCATAGGCCCTGAACTCTCCCTTGGGTGTTCCCAGCCTAGCTCCCCAAGCCTCTAGGCTGTGTCCGTCAGGTAGTGCGGGGTTCCAGAGCCTCGACATGACCAAGGTGTCTACCATCTTCTTGAACGGTATCTTGATCCCCCACAGCCTCTCTAGCGCCGGCGCATCAAAGCCTATGAGATTATGATTAACGATCTCATCAGCGGCCTCGACAATGCACTTGCATTGCCACTTGTCTGTAGTGACTTGTGGCTCGCCATCATCAATGGCATAGGCTGCACACCATATCTGCTGGTGCGCTGTGTCGGTCTCTAGGTCAAGATAGAGTCTCATCTGAGAACTCCTTGAGGATAGCCACTGACCATAATGCCAGCCATGCCTTGAACTCATCCAGTGAGACATTCCCATCTAGGATGCCTTCAAATACTTCCTCAACTGCTTTAGTCATCATAATCATATCCCTCACCAGCCCAGCTATCGTCCACAACAGGCTTTAGGTCTTCTCTTTCGATAACCTCAAAGCTGCCCCTTATAGTTTCAAAACATTGATTGCACAGGTCTACATACTGCTTTGAGTCTTTTGCCTTCCTGGTTGCCTCAAAGTCCGTTAGTACACAGTCGCAGGCCAGGCATCTCATTGTTTCTTCAGCGCCTCAAAGCAATTGGGTATCTGAACGTGCATCATTATCGGGGCATCACTGCTTTTCCCCTTGGTTGCCATCAGCCACCAAGCCTTGGCATCCTCTTTGACCTTGGGTGTCAATGCCCTATCGCATACCGTCCCGTGGCTACAGAACTCCCAATAGGGGCACCATGTCTTATCCTTGTAGTTCATATGTCGTTACCTATTTCGGTCATCCGACCTGTTTGATTATCATACAGTAGGTTTGTAGCTACACCCGTCTTGCCGGTAATGCGGCTCTTAAGAACCCTGATCCTCACCGTGTTACGCTCTAGCTCATCGTCTGCTTGGCTATTGCGCTCTGCTGCTATCACTACGTCAGATAGCTGTGCAATGGCACCAGAGCCTCTGAGAAGCCCCAGGTGGACTGGTGCACCATTCTCCAAGGGCTTACCATCGGGCCGGGTGAGGTGGCTTACTATGTGCAGGCTACAGTGCGTCTGCTGCACTACCTCAGTCCGTAGACGGGTCATCAATTCATCAATGACCTGTCGTTCATTCTGACTGGCATCACCAGAGACCACAATAGAGATATGGTCTAAGATAAGGATACGGCTATTCAGAGCCTTTGCAAAGAACTTCAGGCGGCTGATGACGTTATCGATCTGGCTGCTCCCCCAGTGTTCCCACAGGTGGATGCGCTGCCCCAGCCCCAAGGTGTCATAGGCATCGTCGATGTCCTTGCCCTCATAAACGATCCCATCAAGGTGGATTGGCTTGTTAAGGTGCAGGCCAGCAATGCCTCGCATGGTGCGCTCCGGTGTCTCCTCAAGGAAGGCTAGGCCGATCTCCCTGTCTGTGGTGCGTAGGGCATGGTACACAATCTCCCGGAGGATGCTGCTCTTGCCTACCCCAGACCCTGCCGTCCAGCACACTAGCTCGGCGTCTCTGATGCCTCTCAGCATCTTGTTCAGGCCCTCCCAAGGGTAGAGTAGGGTAGGGGCCTCTACCGGCGTCTTCAGGGCCTCTCTGAGGCTCTCCCCTGAGATGATACCGTCAGGGGTGAACCGCTCTGCCCGCCACCATGCCTGGGAGAACTCAGCAGCCCTGCCAGCCTTGTAGTAATCACAGGCATCCTTCAGCCCTTCCGGGTGCTTCATTACCTTGGCCTTGCCTCCGAACAAGGCAGCCACTTCCTTCGCAGCAGCCCTGCCGGGATCGTCAGAGTCAAAGCTAATGACTATGCACTCATAGCTATCCAGCCACTCATAGCTGGCCTTACAGTTTGCTAAGGCCGCTTGGGCACCATTGGCTATGCTGACCACAGGGTACTTGCTGCCGAGTAGCTGGTAGGCCGCCATAGCGTCTTCCTCGCCCTCTGTGATGGTCACGTACTTACCACCACTGGGGAATAGCTGCTGACCGAACAGCAGGGTGCCTTTGGTCTCACCTACCCAAGGGAACCGCTTGTCAGGGTAGCGCATCTTAGCCGCTATGATCTGCGTAGGGTTCTTTGCTGAATAGTAACCATAGTAAACTTTCTCAGCAGTGTGCAGGGCCTTGTAGAGCTTTGCCGTCTCTGCCGTAATCCCCCGCTCAGGACACCCTACATACTCACCCGTGATGATGAGGTTCTCGACGGCTGAGAAGGCTGGCTTAGGTGTTGGCGTCTGCGCCAACGGAGCATGGTAATTATGCTCATAGAAGGTGTTCTTACAGCTAAAACAGTATATGGCTCCCTTGTCATCCAAGGCCGCAGCATCACTGCTACGGCACTTCTCCGTGTCAGGGCATGGAATGTGTGTCTTTATGAACATGATTTACTCCACTTGTCGTATTCGTCCATCTCGGCCAGTAAGGTGTCTAGATCAGCCTCATTGACGGTAGGATACCACTTAAGCACAAGGGCCTTATCGACTCCCCCTCTTACCTGGCAGGCGGCCATGTACAGAGTCTCTGTAGACTCCGACAGTACATAGGCTCCCATAATCTTTTCCAACATAAACACCCTCCATATTTGATACACAATCCTGAGTATAATCTCTACAGAGACACTAGAGATTCAGAGTCTCTAGAGATTAATAATCTTAAATGATAATAATTCTTAATAACCTCTAAGACACTAGTGACTCTGTACCTCTAGAGTCTCTATAGAGACACCAAAACACTGTAATTCAGAGCCTTGGTGCCTCATTAGAACATACCCCCTATACCTACCTATTGCCTAAGTCCCTAAAGTGCCTCTGAGGGCTTCTCAGAGGCTCTGGTGCCTATTCCCCGTCAGGGTCAAAGGCTGGGTTGTGTAACATTTGATCCATAGCCCTCTGAATTGCCTCTGCAATCGCAGGCCACTCGGCAGGGGTCATGGTGTAATCCATCTTTAAGCGTACACTGGTGCCTTTCACCTCTAGCTGGAATACCTCATCGTCCAGATAGTCCAATGCTTCCATCGTCGTTGGGTACAGTCTGATCTTTTTCATATTGCCTCCTTAATTAGAAACTGCATATTGATTCGATCATTGTCGGCACTACCCACAGAACCACCAGCACCACTACCAGAACAGCTAGCACCACCAGATCATCCTTATTTGTCATCTCAGCGTCTCCTCGGCCTTGATGAAGACCCCTGCGCTGTTTATGTGCCCCTTTCGATCCTTGATGTCAGCGTAGGCAGCCGCTAGGCACTCCTGCAAGGTCAGGCCGCTCATGATGGCAAGGTTATTCAGCACCACTAAAGCATCGCCTATGTCATCAGCTACGCTTCTGTTCTTGGCGATTGATGATGCCAGTTCACCTATTTCCTCAATTAGCTTCAGCATCTGAGTCTCACGCTTGCCATTCTTGAAGATCAGCCGTGCCTCGCTCCAGCCAGTACACTTAGCCACCAGACTATCTAGGCTCTCAGGCCGCTGCTTCTCCAATGGTGCCATGTTGATCTGTCTTTTGAGTATATCGATTAGGTCTTTCATCATTCCTTACCTCTCTTGATTACAAAATGCCTTGCGGCGGTGCCGTCTTCATACCTTTTTGCATATACACCCTCACCTGGTTCGCACTGGGTGATCTTGCCGCCCCTCTTGAGGTAGGCTGCGATATGCTGCGGTATATCATCGAACCATGCCTCTTTTGTACGGCTAAAAGAATCCTGCTCTTTATAATAGAATTCATCACGCAATGTCATTTTTCTTCCTCCTCGTTACCTTATATTTAGGTGTTAAACTGCTTTTCAGTGTCTTCTAGTGCTCTATACCAACCCGGTAAATTAGAAAGATTGATCTTGTGTTTATCCATCTGATCGCATAACTCATTTAAGCAATCTTTTACAATCATCTGGGCGAACTTTTGTACTTCTACTAGGTCAGCATGACCATGAATGAAACATCTTCGCGGAGTTTCGTTATCCACATAGTTTAGTAATCCTGCACCTAAAGCAAGATCTTCGATTCGTTCGTTCATATTCTTTTTTTTGATCTCGTCACACACTTTTGCGCACTCCTCACGCTCATGCTTGACGACAAGGTTGGCGAACCTTTCGAGACGCCTACAAAAGCCGTCAGTTTCATCGAAGGATGGGGGCATCTCCCACCACGACTGCTGCGCCATGCGGATGATGTCGTCGCGTGTCATTTCTCACCTCTCGCACGTATGGCGACGACGCATTCAAGAGCGGTTCCCGTCTCAAGCCCTTTCCTGTGATTCCACACGTCTTCGCATGCCTTCGCACACGCCTCACGCTCTGCTGCTGCGACAAGGGCAGCGAAGTGTTCAACTTCTTTCAGATGCAACAAGCGCCAGGTGTCGTACTCGTACGGCAATTTAGCCTGCTTCGCCATCTTGATAATGTCGTCTCGTGTCATGTGTTCTTCTCCTTTAGTTTGACTTCAATAGCCCTAACAAATGCAAGCACATCTTCGTATTCCCAGTGCTGCCCGGGCGCAGGCCACGTCGGATTGATCTCGTGCAATTCAGGTTCAGTCAGCGGCTTTCGCTGGATCGGGGCGTGAACCATGAGATCGCCTTCCCACACAGCACCGCAGACGCAGGTCACAGTGTTTTGCTCAGGCTCGGCAAGCGCAGCGCGTAAGGCGTTGACAGCAAGTCGGCCTCTGACCACGTCTTGTCTAGCAATCATCGCGTTATCGCTCAAGTAAGTAAGATCCTTTTCAAAAGCCAAAGACAACGCCTCAAGGCCTTGCTCCGCGGCCTGTCTAAATTTGCTCATACCTCACCCCTTGCTCTGATGGCTGCGGCGCATTGTCGGTTCTCATAATCCTCACGCTGCATTCCAGCTTCATTGGTTATGCGGTTATCACACACCTTTGCACACGCCTCGCGCTCATGCTTGGCGACAAGGTTGGCGAAGCGTTCAAGCAGTCGCAGCGTCCAAGGGTCAAGTTGCCCCAAATGTCCCGGGTAGTCTTGCGTGACAAGCTCGTGATGCGCCTCCCGCGCCATGCGGATGATGTCGTCTCTGGTCATTTCCCTGCCTCCACCAGCTTCGCCAGCAGTCCGCACGGATCGAAGTGCGCCCATGCTTTTTCTGGATCGCCTGATGCCGACGCTGCCGCCAAAGCCGCTTCAGCTGCCCAAGCCGCTTCAGCCGCCCAACCCCCCGCCGCCCTAGCCGCCGCCCAAGCCGCCCAAGCCGCCCAAGCCGCCCGAGCCGCCCAATCCGCCGATTCAGTCGCCCAACCCTCCGCCTCAGCCGATTCAGCCGCCTCATCCGCCCAACCCCCCGCCACCCTAGCCGCCTTCCGCGTTCTCTTCTGATACATATCACGCCATTGCTCGCCGTACCCTCCCGCGTCCGCAATCGGTTGAACATACGGCAGCACGACTGTCCACAGCCAGTCCTTGATGAGCGTCAGCCGCTCCGGCTCATGGTCTCTACCCGTACCGGCAGCCAAAGGCAGCAGGGACTTCCATGCCTTTGAGTTGCGCATAGCGTCCGGCATAGCGTCCTGTACGTGGATGATCCAGTCGCCAATAACCGCGCTCATGCAGTCGGGAACCTCGTCGGTCAGTCGTCCGGTCAGAGCGAGGTTAATCGCTGCGATCGAACACGCGCTGTGCTCGTCGCCCAGTCCGCTCGGCAAGGTCATTGAGTTTACTTTTGCCGCAATTGCGTCTTTCTGTTCAGCCGTTAGCGTCATTTCCCCACCTCAATAAGTTTTTCCAAAAGCCCACAAGGATCAAAGTGCGCCCATGCTTTTTCGGGATCGCCGGATGCCAATGTTGACGCCAAAGCCGCTTCAGCCGCCTCCCTAGCCGCCCAAGCCGCCCCAGCCGCGGCTTCAGCCGCCGCCCAAGCCGCCTCAGCCGCCCGATCCGCCGCCCAAGCCGCCCAAGTCGCCCGAGCCGCCCAAGCCGCCCCAGCCGCCTCCCTAGCCGCCGCTGGCGTTCGTAGCTTGCACACAGCGCGCCACTTCTTTCCGTACCCGCCCGCATCTGCTACAGGCTGGAGGTATGGCAGCACTGTGCCCCACATCCACTCCAAGATGAGCGCCACCCGCTCCCGCTCATGGTCTCTACCCGTGCCAGCCGCTAGGGGCAGCAAGCCTTTCCACGCCTTTGAGTTGCGCATTTTTTGAGGCATCGCGTCCTGTACTTGGATGATCCATTTACCAACCACTTCACTCATGCAGGCGGGAATCTCGTCGGTCAGCCTCCCGCTCAAGGCCAAATTGATCGCTGCGATCGAACACGCGCTGTGTTCGTCGCCCATGCCTCTAGGCAGGGTCATGCCGTTCACCTTTGCCGCAATAGCGGCTTGTTGCTCAATTGTTAGTGTCATTGGCTTCCTCCTCTCTATGTTCCTTCATTGCCTTAAAGAGTCTATCAGTTATGTTGATTGCATTAGCTACCGTTGAGTCAGGATACAGGCGGCAGGTTTTGACTTGATCCTCCCCTGCCAGGATGCCCTGCAACGCCAAGACGTAGCACAATTCTTTTGTGGTGAGAGTTTCCAAATCCGTCATATAACCTCCATCCCTCTTTTCTCTAGTGCCTTGTAATGTTCCCGCCGTATATGGGACAGATAGCGCCCCAACACTTCCTCCCGCGTGAGGCCGTGAAACACTAGCCCAGGCGCCTTTAGCTGCCACCAATTAACGCTTATTTGCCGAATAGTCATTTAACTGCCTCCTGTGACTGCTTAATAGTCATCGCCTTGTTCCCTCTCCATATCCTCAAGGTCACATAGCACTGCCCGCCCATTGATTCCTTCCATAACATCCTCAAGCCTTTCTAGCACCGCGTCACTAATCGATGCCTCGCCGTAGCCTACTAGGCCACGCATGAGGGCCTCTTGCGCTCGCGGTAAGATGAATTCCACGAACCACTCATCCCGTAGTGTCGGCGATGCCGTCTCATACCATTGATAAAGCGTCCGGAGCGCCTTCCGAGGCTCCCGTATTCGATATTCAGGACAATCGTAGTCCGCCATGTTGGCGATGCTGCCGTCCTGCCAGCACTCGCGTAAAGTCTCTCTTTCAAAGTCATACATTAGTCACTACCTCCCAAGTTGTGGTGCGTTTCTATTTCCCGACTGGCATATATTTCACCCGCCAGTTCCTCTATCTGACTAGGCCAGACTGTCGCATGGTACTCCTCGGCGTATCTGTCTGCTAACTCCGCCAGGCATTGCGTACTATCCCGCAGATAAGACTCTGCGGCGTAATAGAGTGCCTGATCGTCATCATTCCATCGAACCAGCACTCGCTGCAATAGGCTGGCGTATTCGTCGCCGTGTTTATAGGTGATGGTAGGCATAGACTTTATTCCGCGCTTTCTTCGTTTTCCACAATGGCGCATCCTGTACACGCCACAGTCTAAGATTGCCCTCATCATCCTTCTGCAATTGGAAGGCCCAAGGTGCATGGCGGCAGCGATACATGGATGCCGCATGATACACAGAGGCCTTCGATGCCTCGGTGATTATAAAAGAGTCCCCTATTGCCATATCGGCGAAAGGATAAACAGGCTCACGCCCCCTTCGGTGCTGCTTCTCTGGTGGCTCTTTGTCTCTCAATATTTTAAAAGTCATGAGTCCCTTCCTTGCCGTGTTCTACGGCTACCGTCATCAGTCTAACGTGCCAGGATGCCCCCTGATCGATGCCCCAGTAGTCATACACTAGGTCGCCCTGCTGCTGTGAGAGCGTTACGTTAGGCGACCAGTGATTGCACCTTGCCCGTAGTGCGTCATGTAGTGCAGACCACAATGGTGAGCATACAGGCCCGCCGTAGACCGGCACAGGCCCGCCTTCACGGATTGAATGCTCTACCGCTTGGCGAGCGTAATAGATTGCTGTCGTCATAGAAAGGCGCCTCCCAGCGCCATAACTGCCAGACAGTATCCGGCGGCAAAGAGAAAGAGACTAACAAATAGCCATTCAATTATTGTCTTAATCATTACCTTACCCCCTTAGTAATACCAGCCGCCCTCACTGCCTTAGCCCAGTACTTTTGAGATATGGCATCCCGTCCTGGATGGATTGAATAAAGCGTTTCCTCCCCCGTGCGGTAATCAATTCCCGCGTAGGAGGAAGTCCAGCTAGGGATTCCATGCGAACACGAAGGCACTAGGTGATCCTCCAGCAATTGTACTAATTCCCGAAACGACACCTTATCATCCTCATAGCAGAAGCCGTTTTCGGCAGCCTCGCCATGTTCCGCCGATGCCGGCGTTATTACTTCGAAAGAGCGGGATATGGTAATCATTGCCTTAATTATCCTTTTGCGATTAGTTTGTAAGATTTTGTCATTTTACGGCCATGCGCGGGATACGCGACCACAGGAATACTCTTATCCCAGCAAGAGCGGCAATCGCCACATTTACCGTCGCGAGTGTAGGCTGCACAAACTTCCATACCTTCGCCGGCATCTTCAAAATATTGCACAATCGTGCTGGTAGTCTCTCCCGGTATTGTTTCGCCAGTGATTGAATCAGACGAATAACGTACCACTACATTGGGTAGTGCCTGCATAGATTCAAAGATTGGCAGAAATTTACTAAATTTATACATACGGGTTGGCAGCCAGTGTTGGCACCACGGCGTCGCCTGCATAACTGCTAGGATCTTACGCGCTAGTCTAAGGTCATAACAATCGCCTGAATCGAACCAGCGGAAATATCTGCTATTGTCTAGGGCAGATACCATGTCAGCTACCCATTCGTCACGCTTCCAATCTTCCCTATTGTGGCGACGCGGCTCAATTACATTGGCAAACCTATAATTGCCATCCGTCGCATAGCAGCCACTACAAGCTGCCACTAGCTTGCCAGTGGCATCAACACTGCCAGGGCATGTTTCTAGTGCCTGTAATGACCACGATAAGCATGGCATTTTGCTTGGCTTCGATAGTTTGATCATTGTCTGATCCTCTTGGTAGTGCGCCGCCGGATGCCGCGCTCGCTGTATATAGTGCACGACCTGTGCCAATTGTGGGTATCATTGTGATATTCTTTAAAACACCAATACAATCATAGAGTTATGAAAACACTACAGACTGTGAGGATACACAAGGCACCAAGGCAATTGTGTTACTTTGATACCTTAGGTAACGGATGAGGTAACAGTATGTTACTGGCGGTAACAGTAAGGGCTGAGGAAGGACTCTATAGGGTACTACATCGCCCTTCATCATCCGTCAAAGTCCCGTCAGCTACCGTCAAAACTTTGACACCTAGCGTCAATTATTTGACACCCCCAGGACACAGTAGACACTAGCGCTCTGCCGTAGTATCCAAACGGATATAACGGACACTGGCGACTCGGCAGGCTGCGGAGGCTGCGGAGGCACCGGCACCACGATCGAGGCCGGGGGAGGGGGACGCTGCTGTGGGATTGTGGCAGGACCAACCCAGATACAAAATAGGGTAAATTAGGACTTAAGAGACACCAAGAGATGACTATTGAGGCTCTAGAGGATTATAAGATATTAATTATCATAAGTCTTTGAATAGATAAGGAAAAGCTATCGCGGACTGCGGAGACAAGGAGTCAGCCTAGGCCCGCAGCAAGCAAGGCTAGCTTCCTAAGGATATTGGTGTCAGTTCTTATCGTCCCCCTATACCCAGAGAGATGTGGTTCGTATAGGGACTCTGGGGTCACTGTATATATACCAGAGAAGCCCTACAGGAGACCTTATAAACACCATACTAATTGTAAGGTTATAGACCCATTTGGTCAGTGAACTATATAGACCTTCAGAGGATCGATATAAAACACAAGTCCTAAGAGGTTTTTAGGGCTTAAGTGTTGACTTTCTTCTAAAAATATGATAAAATATATGTATTAGAAAAAAGAGTTTAAGAGACACCAAGGTATTGCAAGAGCTGCTTAAGACCTTGGTGACCTTTAAGAAGTAGTAATTAAGAATTAAATTATAAGTGTTCTAAGAGTTGCTAGAGACTCTGAACCACTGGTGTCTATATAGAGGGGATACCTATGCCTTTAAAAAAGGGTTATTCAAAGAAGACGATCTCTGAGAACATCTCCAGAGAGATGAAGTCTGGCAAGCCCCAGAAGCAGGCCATAGCGATTGCTTTGGACACTGCCCGTAGAGCTAAGAAGAAAAAGAGTAAGAAGTGAGTGAATCTGGTGTCCCAGAAGAGGCTAAGAGGAAGGGTAGACCTCCTAAGTCTGAGCTAGCCAAGAACACCCCCGGCAAGCTCACCAAGCGTGGTAGACCTCCTGGTGAGGCTGCTGCGATGGCAGAGTTCAAGGCTAGGATACTGACATCTCCTAAGTCTGTTAAGGTCATCGAAGCTATCTTGAATGCTGCTTTGGATGATGACCATAAGAATCAAGCAGCGGCTTGGAAGATTCTGATGGATAGGATGGTGCCCTTGGCAGAGTTTGAGAAGGGTGCTAATACCAAACCATCTGTTACTATCAATATTACTGGTATTGGCACTTCTGCCTCTATTGACGGAGAGGTCATTGAAGGTGACTACGAAGAAGGCCAAGAAGAAGACTCCTAGAGAATATATTGAAAGAGAAGCTGTGTTGTCTGAGCCATTGATTGAGATGGTGCTTGCAACGATAGCTGATGGTTATGACCCCCGTAGGTGCCCTAGCTGCTCTAGGAAGCAGATGGTAAACATCTATTGGGACTATCTCGAAGCGAAAGGTGTAGAAGACTCTGCCGAATCTAAAATAGATATGATGGTGGATATACTGACGTTAGGGTGGTCTAAGGGGGTCTCCCTTATTGGCACTAAGGCCATAGCAGACGTAGTAGAGGCTGCTCAGAGGGATGTGGTAGAAGGTAGTAAGTTATTCCGTAATCTATTAACCAGTAGGACACCATGCTGCAATCAATAGGGAAGGCTCTTACCGCTGGTGGCACTACTAAGTTGTTTACTGTGCCTGATGGTTTTATGGCTGTTGTGGAGCTAATCCGAGTCACTAATGGTGCGGGAGGCTCCCATGACTTCAGCATCACTTGGAACAATGGCACTGCTGTACTGGTGTACCCTACAACCTCGTTAGCCTCTAAATCTACTTATACCTTTGGTGAGAAGAATGAGAGGCTGGTGCTTCGAGAGGGGGATGATATTAGCCTTACAGCATCAGCCTCCAGTGACTTGACAGCCATTGCTACTTTAGACATTATCCGTACTGAAAAGACACCGTATAACCTCTAGTGTCTAGTCTAAACATCAAGCTGCTTAACTGGCAGCAGAAGGTATGGAAACACCCTGCAAGGTTCCAGATAGTGGCGGCAGGGCGTCGGTGTGGTAAGTCTAGGCTGGCTGCTAGCAAGCTCTTGGTGAAGGCCCTAGAGGCTAAGTCAGGCACCGTATTCTATGTGGCCCCCACCCAAGGCCAAGCCCGTGACATCATGTGGCAGTTGCTTCTGGAGATGGGTCACCCTGTCATTAAAGGCCACCATGTCAATAATCTTGAGATTACCCTAATCAATGGGATCAAGATAAGACTGAAGGGTGCTGACAGGCCAGAGACCATGCGTGGTGTCTCTCTGTTCTACCTGGTGCTTGATGAATATGCAGACATCAGGCCGGATGTGTGGGAACAGATTCTGAGACCTGCATTGGCTGACTTGAAAGGGGAAGCCATGTTCATTGGTACTCCGATGGGTCGTAACCACTTCTATGACCTGTTCAAGTATGCAGAGCTTTCAGAGGATGAAGATTGGAAGGCTTGGCACTTTACCTCCTATGACAATGAGACCATTGATCCGAAGGAGATAGAGGCGGCTAAGAGGTCTATGTCCTCCTATGCCTTCCGTCAGGAGTTCATGGCTTCTTTTGAATCTTTAGGCTCTGAGATATTCAAGGAAGACTGGATACGGTACGGGGAAGAACCAGACGCTGGTGATTACTACATTGCCATCGACCTTGCAGGCTTCAAAGAAGCGGGGAAGATAAAGACTAAGAATGCAAAGCTGGACGAGTCTGCTATTGCCGTAGTGAAGGTGACACCACAAGGAGAGTGGTGGGTAGCTAACATCATCAGGGGACGCTGGGAGCTAGGACAGACGGTAGAGAAGATATTCCAAGCCGTCAGGGACTATAAGCCAGTAGCGGTAGGCATAGAGAAGGGTATTGCAAGGCAGGCGGTTATGGAGCCTTTGTGCGACATGATGCGCAAGTACAACATCTTCTTCAATGTGAAAGAGCTTACGCATGGTAACCAGAAGAAGATTGACAGGATTGTCTGGGCCTTACAGGGACGTTTCGAGAACAGCAGGGTCAGGATAAACAGGGGCGAGTGGAATGAACAGCTTCTAGATCAGTTGTTCCAGTTCCCGAATGACTTAGTACATGATGACTTAGTAGATGCCTTGTCTTATGTGGCTCAGTTAGCCACTATCCCTTATGGGATTGATGAGTTTGAAGAAACTGACTACGAGCCTTTAGACAGCATTTCGGGGTATTGATTGTGGAGAAACTAATGGATTATATAGATGCCGAACCCGGTGATTTCTCTCTAGAGGAGACTCTGGAAGGCTGGGTCATGACGAAGGTAGAGGAATGGCGTGAGCATTATGAGAATAACTATCAGCGCCGCCATGACGAATACTACCGCATCTGGAGAGGCGTCTGGGCTGCTGAAGATCGCACCAGGGACTCAGAGCGTAGTCGTCTCATTAGCCCTGCCACGCAGCAGGCTGTGGAGTCTGCCGTAGCAGAACTGGAAGAAGCCACCTTTGGCCGGGGTGTTTGGTTCGACATCAGTGATGATCTTGTTGATGCACAGAAGCAGGATATTGAATTCTTAAAGCGTAAGCTGCATGAGGACTTCAAGAAGCAGAAGATACGCAAGAGTATTGCAGAATCCCTCATCAATGCCGCTGTGTTTGGCACTGGCATTGCAGAAGTAGTGCTAGAAGAAGTCAAGGAGATGGCACCAGCCACCGAACCAGTCCTCGGAGGGCAGCTTACTGCTGTTGGTGTCAACATCCAGAACCGCACAGTAGTGAAGATGCGGTCTATTCTACCTCAGAACTTCCTCATTGACCCCGCCGCGTGCAGCATTGAGGAGGCTTTGGGTGTAGCTATTGATGAATATGTGCCTGCTCACAGCATCGAACTCATGCAGGAGAAGGGGGTTTACAAGAAAATCCCTATCCGGAACGCCATAACCGACCTAGACCTAGAAGAAGATAAGACCCTTACAGTCCCAGAGACTGATAAGACCCAAAAGACCACCTATTATGGTTTGGTGCCTCGTCATTTGCTGAAAAAAGCACAGCAAGAGGACGGTGAAGTCATTGTTTTGACTGATTCTGAAGATGATAAATCATATTATGTAGAAGCAATCGTAGTGCTGGCTAACGGTGGTGACCTTCTGAAGGCGGAAGAAACCCCGTATATGATGCAGGATAGGCCCGTTGTAGCGTTCCCGTGGGACATTGTGCCTGGTAAGTTCTGGGGACGGGGCATTTGTGAGAAAGCCTACAACAGTCAGAAGGCGCTGGATGCTGAACTTCGTGCGCGTCAGGATGTGTTGGCGCTTACGGTTCACCCGATGGTGGGTATTGACTCCACAAGACTCCCTCGCGGCATGAACACAGAGGTTCGTCCTGGTAAGACCATTCTGACTGTTGGAAGGCCCTCTGAGATCATCGAACCCATCAAGCTAGGTGGCGTTGATCAGGTGACCTTTGTGCAGGCAGAGGCTCTCCAGCGTATGCTCCAGATGGCTACTGGCGCTATTGACTCTGCTGGTATCCCCGGCTCCATCAATGGGGACTCTACCGCTGCTGGCATCTCCATGAGTCTTGGTGCCATCATCAAGCGCCACAAGCGCACTCTGATTAACTTCCAAGAATCATTCATTATTCCGTTTGTGGAAAAGGCTGCATGGCGTTATATGCAGTTTGATCCTGAGAGCTATCCAGTTGCTGATTACAAGTTTGTAGCTACATCCTCATTGGGCATCATAGCCCGTGAGTATGAAGTCACCCAGCTTGTTCAGTTGCTGCAAACCATGTCGGCTGAGTCCCCGTTGTACCCTGTCTTGATCCAATCGATCATAGATAATATGAACATAGCCAACCGTGAGGAACTGAAGACGGCTATGCAACAGGCAGCTCAGCCTTCGCCAGAGGCACAGCAGGCCCAGCAGATGGCTGTGGAGGCTGACCTTCGCTTCAAAGGCTCTCAGGCGGCTGCTCTGGAAGGACAGGCTGCTGAGTCTCAGGCAAGGGCAGCTAAGTACGTTGAAGAAACCCGTATCCTTCCTCTTGAGATTGCCCTTAAGAATATGCCTGATGACCCCAGCAATGCTGACTTCCAGCGCCGTCTGCAACTAGCAGATACCATGCTGAGAGAGCGTGAGATTGCTGTAAAAGAGCGTAGTGGAGCGCCCAATGCCTAAAGACCCCCGCCTAGAACGTGCTGGTGTAGAAGGTTATAACAAGCCTAAAAGAACTCCGAACCACCCTACCAAGAGTCATGTAGTGGTTGCCAAGGAAGGCGACCAAGTAAAGACCATCAGGTTTGGTCAGCAAGGCGTTAGTGGTAGCCCTAAGAAGAAAGGTGAGTCTGAGTCTTACAGGAAGCGGCGAGAGTCCTTTAAGGCCAGACACGCTCAGAACATATCCAAGGGAAAGATGTCTGCTGCGTACTGGGCAGACAAGGTTAAATGGTGATTATGCTTACTAAGACTGAGATTGAGAACATCATTAAACAGGTCAATGAGAGCTTTGTTGAAGACCGCAAGCGTTTAACTAAACTAGAAGCTAAAGTGGCTGAGCTTGAGAAGAATAATCAGAAATCCACCAAGAAGGCGGAAGCCGCATGACTTTGAAAGATGACAGTAAGATCGAACTGTTCCTATCCCTGATGGCTTACTCCAATGGGAACTGGAACTGTGATGATGTTACTAGGGCTTATGAATATCTCAAAAAAGAGATAACCACTGAAACCACGCCTATGAAGCTGGTAAAGATTGAAAAGCCCCAAGGCCCAGTTACTCATTGACTTTTCCACAGAATTGTGGTATAATAAAGGTGTATATTGAATAAAGAATTAGAAGACTACTACAATAACTATTTAGACCTCTTTGCCCTTCCTGGTTGGAAGCAGCTCTTAGATAACCTAAGACTAACTGCCGAGACCGTCAATAACGTAGCTACAATTCGTGATTGTCGAGACCTTGACTACCGTCAGGGACAACTCGCCGCCATCACAACTTTGCTGAACTTTCAGGACACCATCTCCCAGACTATTGCCTCACTGGAGGCTCAGGGGGCTGATGATGCTGTTTGATTTCAAGTGCCCTTCCGGCCATGTCTTTGAACGCAATGTCTCCTCCTCTGTGAGAGAGGCTACCTGTCCTGACTGCAACAGCACCTCTATTCGTGTTATCTCAGCCCCTAGCTTGAAGATACCTTTTAATGCCGATTACCCCGGAGCCTCCTATAAGTGGGCTAGGTATCACGAGAAGGGTTCTAAGAAATACGACTAACGAACAGTCAACCACTAGCCAAGTGGCCTGTTTATATTCTCCACAATGCTAAGTCACGGAGTGAATAATGGCTGAACTACTTAACGAGCGTCAATTGGAAAATGAGATAGCTGCTCTTGAAGCCTTGGAGATCAAGGATAAGGCAGAAGAACCTGCCCAGCCTTCTGAGGAGCTTCCAGAAAAGTATCGCAACAAATCCCTACAGGACATTGTCAGGATGCACCAAGAGGCCGAGAAGGCTATGGGGCGTCAGGCTAATGAGGTAGGCGAACTGCGAAAGGCAGTGGATGATCTCATAACCAAACAGACAGAACTTGTTATCAAAAAAGAACCTGTCAAAGAAGTTGATTTCTTTAGCGATCCAGAAGGGGCTGTCTCACAGACAATCGAAAAGCATCCAGCCTTCCAAGAGCTTCGTAGCCTAACGCAGAAGCAGAAGCAGGCAACGGCACAAGCAGAGATGCTTCGCCGTCACCCAGATGCCCATGACTTGTTGGTGAATGAGGGTTTCCTAAACTGGATTGGTAGCTCTAAGGTTCGTCAGGCTTTGTTGTTGAGGGCTGACAAGGAGTATGACGTAGATGCCGCAGATGAGTTGTTCTCACTGTGGAAAGAACGTCAGGGCCTTGTGAATCAGGCGGCGACGTCTGAACAGACCTCTCGCAAGGAGACTGTGCGTCGCGCAGCCTCTGGCAACAACAACGTAGCTGCTGAACCACAGCCTAAGAAGAAGTTCCGACGACAGGACATTATCACACTGATGAAAGATGACCCCGATCGGTATGCTGCCTTAGCCGCTGAGATTCGGCAGGCGTATGCAGAGAAACGGGTTATTAACTAGCCTTCTAGGAGAATATCATGGCTACTTCAACTTACCCCACAATGACCGGCGCGGTTGGCCTTACTGAAGCCGCGACCTTTATTCCCGAACTTTGGTCTGACGAGATTCGCGCCTCTTACGAGAAGAATCTTGTACTGGCTCGCCTGGTTAAGCGTCTTTCGATGAAAGGCAAGAAAGGCGACACCATGCACATCCCGGCTCCGACCCGTGGCAGTGCATACGCCAAGTCCGAGAACACTGCCGTAACGCTTCAGAACAACACTGAGTCTGAAGTTCAGGTAGTAATCAACAAACACTACGAGTACTCGCGCCTTATCGAAGATATCGTGGGTGTCCAGTCCTTGGACAGCCTCCGTCGCTTCTACACCGAAGACGCTGGTTATGCCCTTGCCAAGCAGATTGATTCCGATCTGTTCGCACTCGGCAAGAGCCTTGGCGATGGTGATGGCTCCGACTGGACTCACAGTGCTTCGTACTTCATCGATGCCACCACCGGCCTGACGCTGTACGCAGAAGACACGGTAACCACCAGCGATGTATTCACTGATGCTGGCTTCCGTTCGCTGATCCAGTTGATGGATGATGCTGACGTACCGATGGACAACCGCGTCTTTGTAATCCCGCCCGCGCTCCGCAATGCCATCATGGGTATTGACCGCTATGTATCCAGCGACTTCGTAAACGGTCGTGGTGTACAGAATGGCAAGATCGGTGAGCTGTATGGCATCGACATCTACGTTACCAGCAACTGCCCTGAAGTAGAAACGGCAGCAGCCAACACCGCTGGTGACCGTTTGATTGCCGCCATGCTGATGCACAAGGACTCCCTGATCCTTGCAGAGCAGATGGGTGTTCGCAGCCAGACCCAGTACAAGCAGGAGTACCTGGCTAACCTCTACACCGCAGATACCCTCTATGGTGTGAAGGCGTACCGCCCTGACTCGGCATTCGTGCTGGTAGTCAACGACTAAGGATAGTCTGAAAAGCTGCACAGTCTTACTTACCTCAAAAGGGTATAGGGCTGTGCAGTCTTTTCTTAAGAGCCTCACGGGGTTTTTAGGAAAGGGGTTAGGCGAACTACGAGGGGTCTATGCCGTCAACAATCATTATCAAGAATAGTTCTACAGCAGCCGCTGTACCTTCTGCCGCTAACCTTGTCCAAGGCGAACTGGCAGTCAACGTCACTGACAAGCGCCTGTTCACTGAGAATGCGTCTGCCACTGTAGTAGAACTGGGTACTAATCCTTCTTCTGTTACTACAGGCAACATTACCTCCAGCGGTACTATCACAGGGGCTGTGACCTCCAGCAATGCTACTATCACTGGTGGTACTATCAATGGCACTACGGTAGGAGCTACAACTGCTACTACTGTCCGAGGCACCACAGTCACTGCCACCACTGGCTTCAGTGGAGACCTTACCGGCAACGTCACTGGTAACGTCACGGGTAATCTTACTGGTAATGTGACTGGGAATGTCACAGGAAACGTCACTGCTTCCTCTGGCACTACTACTCTTAATAACTTGGTAGTTAATGGTACTTTAGATTTTAATGGAGCTACGCTTTCTGACATTGGCGCTCCATCTGCCAGCACTGATGCAGCCACCAAGGGCTATGTAGATACTCAGGTCAGTAATCTGGTAGCCTCTGCTCCTGGTGCATTGGATACTCTTAACGAACTAGCCGCTGCACTCGGCAATGATGCTAGCTTTTCGACTACCGTAACCAATTCTCTTGCTGGGAAGTTAAGCCTGTCCGGCGGCACCATGACAGGTGCTATTGCAATGGGGACTAACAAGATCACTGGTCTTGGTACTCCTACTTCCAATACTGATGCCGCTACCAAAGCCTACGCTGACCTGATGCTGCCCCTAACGGGTGGTACGATGTCTGGTGCTATTGCAATGGGCACCAATAAGATCACAGGTGCTGGTGACCCTACTAATGCTCAAGATGTAGCTACAAAGAACTACATCGATACTTTGTTTGGTTCTACCACTGCCGCTGCTGCCTCCGCTGCTGCTGCTGCTACTTCAGCTTCTAACGCAGCTACTTCAGCCTCTAATGCAGCTACTTCAGCTTCTAACGCAGCCTCTAGTGCCTCTAGTGCCTCCAGTGCTGCTACGTCTGCTGCTAATAGTTATGATGCGTTTGATGATCGTTATTTGGGACAGAAATCCTCTGATCCCTCTGTAGACAATGATGGTAATGCTTTGCTGACAGGGGCTTTATATTTTAATACCTCTGACAATACCATGAAGGTCTATACAGGCTCTGCTTGGGCTAACGTAGCACCTACAGCTACTAGTATTAACTTAGCAACACAGACTACAGGGACGCTTGCTGTAGGTAGTGGAGGCACAGGAGCTACGACACTCACTGCCAACAACGTCATCCTTGGCAACGGCACAAGTGCTGTTCAGTTTGTGGCACCAGGCACTAGTGGTAATGTACTTACAAGTAATGGTACCACTTGGGCATCAACATCTATTGCAGCCGCTAGAAGCGGTTCCAATATATTTCTAGCTAATTCCTTCGGAGGATTCTAATCATGGCCGTTACAGCTACCCCCATCTTTACCCAGACCCCTAATGTTGGTGCGTTGAATGCTATTCTTTCGACCGCCATGACTAACACCAAAGCCTTTGATGGTACTGAGGCTACTGGTACTGCTATGGTGCTAGCGTTCACTGCTGGCGCTGATGGTTCTCGCCTGGATCAGGTTGTATGTCGATTGGCTTCTACCAACGGCGCTACTGCCTCTGGCACCTCGGCTGCCACCTTGGTTCGTTTTTGGATCAACAATGGCTCTGCCAATACGACAGCAGGCAACAACATCTTCCTTGGTGAAGTGGCTATCCCAGCTACCGCAGTAACGGCTCTGGGGACGTCTGCATTAACGACCTACTCTCTGACGCTGCCTGTGAATGGACTGAATCTCCCCGCGTCTTATCGTATTTACGCTGGCACTACGGTAGCTGCTGGCGGTACGAACATCGCTATTGCAGTAAGCGCATTCGGAGGCAACTACTAATGCCCCAGCTTCAGCGCACGGCGTTTAATTACGTCCCTAACGTTCCTACTCTTGATCTAACAAAAGGATTTACGGAAACGTCTGCCGTGGCTGCCGTAGCTGCGACAGGCACTATTAACTTTGACGTTAATCAGCAGTCGGTTCTGTACTACACCTCTAACGCATCCGCTAACTGGACATTGAACCTACGGGGCGACCAGTACACTAAACTGGATAACTTGATGTCGGTAGGCCAGGCGATTACCGTAGCTCATCTGGTGACGCAGGGGTCAACGGCCTATTACAACTCTGCCGTTCAGGTCGATGGTGTATCGGTGACTCCTAAGTATCAAGGCGGTACGGCATGGGCAGCAGGGAATGCCAGCGGTATTGATTCGTATGTGTATACGGTTATCAAGACGGGTAATGGCACGTTTACTGTGTTGGCTTCCCAGACTCAATTCAAATAAGAGACAACGATGCCCGTCACCACCACCAAAGCTGCTGCATCTTCCCAAGGTTACGGGGAATTCACTGCCTCTGCGCCTAAAGTGTATATCGAGGATGTGTTCTCGACGTATCTCTATACCGGCAACGGCTCTACGCAGACCATCACCAACGGGATTGATCTAGCCGGTAAAGGCGGGATGGTTTGGTTAAAAAACAGAGAAACAGTATCTAATCACGACATTGAAGACACGCTCCGTGGCTCAACAAAAATACTTGCCTCAAATAGTACGATGGCACAACAGACCTATGGTGATTTAACTGCTTTCAATACTGATGGTTTTACGCTTGGATACAACAGTGGTAATAGTAATGATTCCGGTAGAAAAATCACCTCATGGACATTCCGCAAGCAGCCGAAGTTCTTTGATGTTGTGACTTATACGGGGAATGGACAAAATGATAGACAAGTTGCCCACAACCTTGGATCAACACCCGGTTGCATTATTGTCAAATGCCTAAGTTTTACTGGTGCTGGTGGTCCACAAAACTGGTCTGTTTATCATCGTAGTGTTTCACCATCACAAAGTTTGTTCCTAAACACAACTGCTGCGGCTGCAACAAATGATACTTTGTTTGGAACACCTACAAGCACTTATTTTGTTGTTAATCAGCCGGGTGGCGCAAACACACTTAACGCCAATGGCGACCAATACGTCGCCTACCTCTTCGCCCACGATGCAGGCGGCTTTGGCCTGTCTGGTACGGACAATGTTATTTCGTGTGGGTCGTTTACGACTGATGGTTCAACCAATGCCACAATTAACCTCGGATGGGAGCCTCAGTGGATTCTGACAAAAGATATAGGGGCTGCTGATGATTGGCGCGTTTCAGACAATATGCGCGGACTTGTTGGTATTGGTTCTGGCTCTTTGACAGCAAGACTTGTCCCAAATACATCAGGCGCAGAAAATTCTGCTACGGGTGATGTGAAAGTATTTGCTACAGGGGCAAACATTTCATTAAACGCAAGCCGCACCTACATCTACATCGCCATCCGCCGTGGCCCGATGAAGACGCCGACGAGTGGGACGAGTGTGTTTACGCCTATTGCAAGAACCGGAGATGGTTCGTCTAGCACAGTAGTAAATGTCGGATTTCCCACTGATTTATTCATGTTTAAGTGGAGAGCACTTGGTTATGGCTGGAAACAGCAGGATAGATTGCGCGGGTTTGTTCAGAAACTCGCATCTGATGCAACCAGCTCCGAATCAAATAGTGGTACTTACACGTTTGGAACTGTTGATAATACAGGATATACATACGGTTCAAACGCTGGCCTTACTGATGAGTTAAACGGCAGCGGTGTTACATCGGCAGTTTATGCTTTCCGTCGCGCCCCCGGCTTCTTTGATGTGGTGTGCTATACGGGTAATGGCCCCGGAACACAAGTTATTAGCCATAATCTTGGTGCTGCTCCGGAGTTAAGCATTTTTAAGTCTAGAAGCGGGGCAGGGGGGTGGACTGTTTACTATGGAGCAACTCAGTTTTTGCGTCTGAATGAAACTACCGCAGGGGCTACTGATGGAAACATTAGTCCTACTAGCACATCCGTCACTGTAAGTAGTTCTTTGGGATTGGGGTTTAATGCTTCTGGTGTTACCTACGTCGCCTACCTATTCGCCACCGTCGCTGGCGTCAGCAAAGTCGGCAGCTACACCGGATCAGGCACAACCAAGCAGATCGACTGCGGCTTCACTGGAGGCGCAAGGTTCGTCCTCATCAAGCGAACGGACACCACTGGCGACTGGTACGTTTACGACACCGCTCGGGGAATCGTGGCTGGTAACGACAGCTACCTCGTTTTGAACTCTACTGCAGCAGAAGTGACAACAACAGATTGGGTTGATACTTATAGTGCAGGCTTTGAGTTAAGTAGCGCCGCAGGCAACAATGTTAATATAAACGGGGCAAGTTACATTTTCCTGAGCGTGGCCTGATATGACCAAAGACAAATTCAGACAAGGGTACACTCGCAGCAAGGCAGATTCAAAACGTAGGGGGATTGATTTTCTATTTACGTTTGAAGAATGGAAGGCTTGGTGGATTGATACTGGGAAATGGGAGCTTCGTGGCAAGAAGGCTGGATGCTATCAGATGTGCCGCACAAATGATGTTGGCCCTTATGCGGTTTGGAACGTCTACTGCGACACGGTTGAAGCTAATAGCAGATTGCCTCATGCCGGAGCCAAGCGCGATGCAAAGTGGTCTGAGAAAATTGGCAACGCATTACGAGGAAAAACCAAGTCATTAGCTCATGCCAAGGCATTGGCTGCCGCGCATTTGGGTAAACGTTATGTGACTCCGGCTGGGGTTTTTGATACGTCTGGCGAATGCGAACAGGCTACTGGAGTAAAGCGCGCAACTGTTATGTGGCGCTGTAAAAACAACTTTCAGGGTCAATGGGCATACGCATAAGGAGCACCTATGGAAATCAGACTACGCAGTACAGGCGAGGTGATGCTGGAAGATCAGTTCCGGCGCTACCAGAAAGAGAATGGTGGCCCTACATGGGATCGCACTACCGATGAGGTCTTGGAAGCTCTGGGGGCTGATGTTGTCTTTGAAGGCGCACAGGCCACTGGCGGTACTGTTTATCAATACTCCATGCGTGCTGGTGTTGAGCAGGTTGATGGCAAGTGGTACACCAAGTACATCCTTGGCCCCGTCTTTGCCAACACTGAAGATGCTACGGCAGTAGAGCAGGAAGCGGCTTACAAGGCACAGAAGGATGCTGAGTTCGCAACCAATGCCAGGAACCAGCGAGACACCCTGCTGACGCAAACTGACTGGACACAAGTTGCTGATGCTCCTGTAGACAAAGCAGCATGGGCGGCCTACCGTCAAGCTCTGCGTGATGTCCCACAGCAGGCTGGATTCCCTGTAACAATCACTTGGCCTGAAAAACCGTAAGGAGTAGATCGTGGATTATCAGACCTTGTTTAATCTAGCTGTTACTGCTGCTGCCTTCTTTGGTGGTTGGACTCTGAATCGCATTTATATAGCGATTGATAGACTGGATAGTGATGTCAGAGACCTACCTGTCAAGTATGTTGGTAAGGATGATTATCGTAATGATCTTAAAGACATCAAAGAACAGCTAAGTAAGATCATAGATAAACTTGATGATAAAGCTGACAAGTAAATGCTTGATCCAGTCACTGCCTTTGCCACTGCCTCCGCAGCCTATAGCTTTGTTAAGAAGGCTGTAGAGGCTGGTAGAGAGATTGAGGATATAGGTGGTCAGTTAGGTACCTGGTTCTCTGCCTGTGCAGACCTGAAGCAAGCTGAAGAAGACTCAAGAGACCCTCCGTTATTTAAGAAGCTCTTACACAAAGGCAGTGTAGAGCAAGAAGCCGTAGAGAACTTGATGCGGCGAAAGAAGATCGAACAACAAGAGAAAGAACTTAGAGAGTTGATTGTCTATCGGTTTGGTGTTGATACCTACCGAGAGATGATGGAAGAACGTAGGCAGATCAGAAATAGCCGTGAGCGAGTAGCTGAGTTACAGCGAAAGAAGAAAGCTAAGATGTTTCAGAACATCATAGTTATTGGTTTGATAGTTGCCATCTTGGTTCTGCCAGTTGCTGTATCAATGTGGTTATTTGGGAGAAATGAATAATGCTGACCTTGCTATCCACCATTGCTTCTTTCTTGACTGGTGGTCTGCCTAAGTTGCTTGATTTGTTTAAAGACAGGGGCGACAAGAAGCATGAGTTGGAGATGATGCGTATCTCCATTGAGCGAGAGGCGTACATGGCTGAACGGGGCTATGTAGCTCAGCAGCGGATTGAGGAGATTAGGGCAGATGCTGCGATAGCTCAGACTATTGCTTCAGAAAGGCTGGCTCTGTACCAGCATGACACTGACATAGGCAAGGGCGCACCTAAGTGGGTCATTGGCTTACGGGCCTCGGTGCGGCCTGTAATTACTTACTGTATGTTCTTTATGCTGTGTTCAATCAATATGTTTGGTTGCTGGTATGCAGTACGTCAGGGAGTGTCATTCTACGATGCTATAACCCTATTGTGGGATGAGGAGACCCAGGCACTGTTCGCCTCCATCATAGCCTTCTGGTTCGGATCGCAGGCTTTTGCCAGTGCGCGTAAGTGAAGCAGGTAAGAAGTTCATCAAGGCATTTGAGGGAGTACACAAAAAGCCCTACCTATGCCCTGCCGTACTCTGGACTGTGGGTGTTGGTAGGGTTCTATACCCTGAGCAAGTTAAGTTAAAAGTAGTAGACCGCAAGAGCTATCCATTAAAGCCAGAACATAATAAAGAATGGTCAGATGAAGCTATTGATCTTTTGTTTGATGCGGATTTGCTTAGGTTTGAGAGCGGCATTCTTAGATTGTGTCCTGATAGCGTTACTAATCAAAACCAGTTCGATGCCTTGGCTTCCTTTGCCTTTAACTGCGGCCTCGGCGCTCTTGAAGCATCTACTCTTAGGAGACTTTATAACGCAGGGGATATAGAAGGAGCTGCTGTTGAGTTCCTCAAGTGGAATAAGGGCGGTGGCCGTGTACTACCCGGTCTGACCAGAAGACGACAGGCTGAAATGCAATTGATGCTGCAATGACTACAATAGCCTACCGAGATGGTGTTATAGCGTTTGATTCCAGATTGTCAGAAGAAGATATGATTATTTCTGACACCTATGACAAGAGTTACAAAGAAGATGGTTTGAATATCTTCTTCGCAGGTAATGTTGTACTGGTGCCTATGCTGGTGGAGTTCATAGTCAACGGTAGCCAGATAGAGATGCCTGGAGAGCTTGAGGCTCTTGTGTGGATGGACAATGAACTACTATGGGCTTGTCTGTCTGATGGGTACTACTACAAGTTACCTATCAAACTAGACACCTGCTTCGCCATCGGCTCTGGCAAGCCCCATGCCTACACAGCAATGGACATGGGTGCTGATGCGACATTGGCTGTGAAGATGGCAATGCGCAGGGATAAGAACACTGGCGGTCTTATTAACTCCTTTCGATTGTAGGAATTATTGGAATGGCTGACGAAGACAATAACTTTGATTTTGGTAGGGCCTATAATACCGCACTAGCAGTTGCTGATTTGGCTAATGCTGTAACGCAGCCTATGTTTTTGCCCGTTCTGTACGCTGCTGGGGGCGCACAAGATGCTGTAGCCCCCGGTGGTTTATTTGATCCTGTATCTATTCTTCTCAAGGGTGTTGGGCCACTACAGGGAATCTTTGGCATTGCTGGGCCTTCTCAGTTCGATGAGAACACCATGTATGGGCGGCCTTACCCGATGCCTGGAACACTAGGGTCTCAGAATCCCTTTGGTGTACAGAGTCCCTCTGCTGATGTCCAACAGGTATTGAGTGACTACATTCTCCAGAATCCTGACTTGTTAGCCGCTTACACAGGCGGTGGTTTAATGAGCGGACTGCCTTCTGAACAGGCCCAAGTTACTACTGGTGGTAAGACTCCGCAGCAGTACCAAGAGATACCTGCCGCTGAAGGTAATGCACAATCTCAAGATGTTGTTGAGGGCACTTATACAACGCAGGATGGCACTATCTGGGCTTATGATGTCTTTGGAAAGAAGTGGAAGGTTTATGATCCTTCTGCTGGTGGAGGCGGTGGAAGCACTAGCAGCGCATCTACCAGCGCCAGTGAGAGCAGTACGCCAAGTGTAGATACAACCATCGTAGGGGGCGATTCAGACCTCATTAGAGGCCCTACAATCACTGCTGGTGACCTCGGAGGAGCTGCTACAGGGCCTCGACAGGTTCAGACCACTGGTAATGAATATGTGCGTCCTAATGAAAAGATCATTAGCCCTGGTGCTGAACTAGTCAGAATACATAATAACCCTGACGGGTCTAGTGTGCTTGTGTATAGCGATGGTGCTGAAGTATGGAATCCTAATGGTAAAAAGCCTGACTTTACTAAGTGGCCTACGACACCAACACCGGGAGCAGTCGCTGAGACACAACAGCCTACAGACTGGAATAAGATCATTGATGAGTGGTTAATCTTTAACCCTAATGCCACTAAAGAGCAGGCTAGGCAGGTTGGAGAGGCTGCTAATGTTCCTGCTGATATCCTGAATGCCAGAATAGAAGCTAGATTCCCATCAGCCACTGTAGCAACTGGCGGCACTGCAACCACCGGCGACACAGGCGGCACCGGAGGAACTGGAGGCACTGGAGGCACAGGGGGTACAGCAGGCACCGGAGGCACAGGAGCCACTGGAGCCACCGGAGGTACAGGAGCCACTGGAGCCACTGGAGCCACTGGAGCCACCGGAGCTACTGGAGCCACCGGAGCCACCGGAGCCACCGGAGCCACTGGAGCCACTGGAGCCACTGGAGCCACTGGAGCCACTGGAGCCACTGGCTCACAAGGTGAGAGGGGCGCTACAGGCGCTCAAGGTGCCCAAGGATTACCAGGTAGAGATGCTACGCGAACCACTGATGGCTTGTTTGGTGCTGACCTATTTAAGTTCCAGCAGGAATACAGCTTAGTTGGTAACTTGTTAAGCTACGGCAATAGAGGGATGTTTCGATGACATATCTTGACCTGATTAACAAGGTGCTTATCAGGCTCCGTGAGACTCAAGTAGCTACACCTACTGACACAGATTATGCACAGTTGGTTGGTTACTTGGTGAATGATGCCAAGAGCATTGTAGAGTCTGCTTGGGACTGGGCTGCCCTCCGCACTACTAAGACTATCACTGCCTACTCTGGTGATAACACCTATACTATCACTGGCTCTGGTGGGGACTATAAGTTCTTAGATGCTTATAACGATACCAGCAACTTCCGACTGAAGCTGTTAACTCAGAATGAGATGAATAACTTAATCAATCTGAACACAGCAGCTTCTTCTTCACCTGAATACTTTAGTCTCAATGGCTTGGACAGCAATGGGGATCAGAACATCATTGTGTATCCTACCCCTGACGCTACTTATACCCTGAAGTTCGACATGGTCATCAGGGAAGGTGAGTTGGAGGATGCCACTGATACCACTGCCATACCCTTCCGACCTATTGTGATGTACGCATGGGCTATGGCAACAAGGGAGCGGGGCGAGACCGGGGGCACTGCCGCACAGGAGATATTTGGCCTAGCCGATAGAGCCTTGGCAGACGCTGTAGCCTTGGAAGCTAATAAGTACCAAGCAGAGCTTCTCTGGAGACCTGTGTAATGGCGCAGCCCTTACAGACAATTACCATATCAGCGCCGGGGTTCTTTGGGATCAACACCCAAGACTCTCCTATTGGCCTGAATCCCGCCTTTGCTTCAATAGCTGATAACTGTGTTATTGACCAGTATGGCCGTATAGGGGCTAGGAGGGGATATTCTTATATCACTACTAATGCTACCCCGTTGGGCACCAGTGCTGGCATTGAGGCCCTGCACGAACATATTGAGGGTGATGGCTCATCGAAGTTCTTTAGTGCTGGTAACAATAAGATATTCTCCGGTACTACCACACTGACTGACCTCACGCCTGGTAGCTACACAATCACTGCTAACAATTGGAAGATAGTTTCCTTTAACAATGCTGTGTACTTCTTCCAGTATGATTATGAGCCACTTGTGTACCGAGAAAGCACAGGCACTATTGTCAAGATGTCTAGTGTCTCTGGAGCCGCTGGTACGCCTCCTGAAGGCAACGAAGGCATTGCAGCCTACGGCAGGCTCTGGGTGGCTAACCTGCCCTCTGACAAGTCTACGGTGTATTGGTCAGACCTACTATTGGGTTCTAAGTGGAATACAGGTTCTGCTGGCTCTATCAATGTCAGTGAGTACTGGCCTACAGGGTATGATGAGATTGTAGCTCTAGCGGCTCACAATGGCTTCCTGTACATCTTTGGTAAGAACTCTATCCTCATCTATTCTGGTGCCAATGACCCAGCGACGATGGTGTTGCAGGATGCCATCAGTAACATTGGCTGCATAGCCAGAGACTCTGTACAGAACACTGGTGGTGATATTATCTTCCTGAGTGCCCAAGGTGTTATGTCGCTTGGTAGGGTTATCCAAGAGAAGTCGGCACCTATCAAAGACATTAGCAAGAATGTCCGTAGTGACTTGACCTCTCTCATCCCGACTGAAACTGGGAACATCAGGTCACTATACAGCCCTGAAGAAGCCTTCTACATCGTAACCTTCCCTGTTAATAACATTGTCTATTGTTTTGACATGAGGGCACCGTTGCAGGATGGGGCACACAGGGCCACTACATGGTCTCACATTGAACCTTTGTGCATGATCCGCAGGAAGAATGGCACCATCTACTTTGGACATCCTGAAGGGATTAGCCAGTACCAAGGATTCTTGGATGATGACACCACATACCTGATGGAGTATTTCAGCATTCCGTTGGACTTTGGTAATGCTGCCAATCTGAAGTTTCTAAAGAACTTCACCCTGACCATTATTGGTGGATCAGACACACAGACCACTCTGAACTGGGGTTATGATTATACTTACTCTTATAAACAACGAACATTTACCTTTGGTGTTGGCGATATTGCTGAATATAACGTAGATGAGTTTGGAGTTGGTGAATATACACCAGGTATTCTTATTAACAGGCCCTCTGTACAAGGCAGTGGTTCTGGCACTGTAGTAACTGTTGGCATTCAAGCCATCATTAACGATAACTTGTTCTCTATTCAAAAGATGGACATCTTGGCGCTTATTGGGAGACTGATATGAGTTCTTATACCAAGACAACCAACTTTGCGACCAAGGACGCCCTCTCACCAGGGAACCCTGCCAAAGTGGTTAAAGGTACTGAAATCAATACTGAGTTCGATAACATCGAAACAGCGGTGAATAGTAAATCAGATAAGGCTAGTCCTACCTTCACAGGTACGGTGACTGCTACTACTGTCAACGTCTCTGGAACACTGACGGCTGGCACCATTGATGGGGGGACGTACTAATGGCTCTTTCGGATATTCTATCTGGTCTGCTTGGCGTAGGTGCCACAGGTGCCTTGGCTAACTATGGTGTCAGGGAGACTGAGCAGGCGGGCACAGCCGCTGCTAATCAACTGACAAACCTTGCAGGACAACTGCGGTCTGATCTTCAGTTCCGACCCTACACGGTCACTACAGGCACTGGCACCACTACCGCAGGCCCTACCGGCACTACCGTAGGGATTACACCAGAGCTAGAGGCTCTCCAGAACCAACTGAGGACTGGTGCAGGCTCTTTGTTTGGCACAGCCACAGCACCCCTACAGACTAGGGCAGCAGAGATCACAGCAGCCTTGGAAGCCGCAGCAGCCCCTAGCAGGGAGAGGGACTACCTTAGCTTGGAGAATCGATTGTTCCAGCAAGGCCGAGGCAACGTAAGCACAGCAGCCTTTGGTGGTACTCCTGAGCTTCTAGCCTTCAACAAGGCCCTAGAAGAACAAAGGATGATGAATGCTCTTACAGGACGCCAGCAGGCTATCGGAGAGCAGGCACAAGCCTATAACATAGGTGCTGGTATGCTCGGACAGTCCTTCCTACCCCAGCAGCAGGCATTGGCAGCCTTGGGTGTTGCTGTCAACCCGATGGAACTGGCTCAACGTATGCAGACTCAGCAGGCTGTTACGGGTGCTGAGCTTGCCCAGGCAGCAGCAGAGGCTCAGTTGCAGTCCTCGCAGCAGGCTAATGCGCTCCGTCAGATATACTTACAGCAGGCCCTACAGGGTCTCTTTGCTCCTCAATACTCTGTTACCAACGGTGTTGTTAACCAAGGTGCTAGCCTGATCGGTGGGCTTCTCGGTAGTCTGTTTAAATAAGAGGCATAGATAATGGCTAATGAAATGGTTCAAGGACTGTTGCAGAACCTGCTCCAGCCCCAGCAAGGCCCAGCACCGGCAGACATCATGACTGCTCTATCCTCTCGTAACCCTATGGCTGCTGTGTCAGCTATGCAGGCTCCCCAGCTATCCCAGATGTTCGGGCAGCAGTTCAGGGGCCTTATAGGAGGTCTCAGAGGACAGCCAGCGGCTATGACTGGCAACGAAGCCTACACACAGGCGGTGCAGCAGTTGTCGGCACAGCCTGACTTTATGAATACTTCTGATAGCTTGGCTAAGCTGGCAGCAGCGGCCTCTGCGGTGGGTAGGACACCAGAGGCTATGCAGTTCTCGATGCTGGCAAGTCAACGTAAGATGGAAGAACAAGAGCTTGCTAAACAACAGCAATTGGCTAATCAACAGGCGGCCCAGCAACAGAGTATGCGGCAGGGTTATTCCAGCTTGATTGTTAATTCCCCTACTTTGAATGACCAACAGAAAACAGACTTGGCAGCTATTGCGGCTAGTGGTGGCTTTGATGGAAAGACTGCCGACCTTCTGAAGTTAGCCTACCCTTCCTCAGAAGGCCGCTTCAGTATGGCAGGTAACCAAGCTGTATGGGATAACCAGACTGGTACATGGGCTGTAGGCGCTAGCCCCGCAGATGCTGCTAAGACCACTGGCGGAGCCGCACTAGCCGCTCCGACAGTCGCTGAAGCCCTCCCTGGCTTTGATGCAGACCAGTATGATCCACAATCTATAGGAAGGGCCAATAACGCCTACAGACAAGCTGCCACACCTCAAGAGAAGGAAGCAGCCTTGGCACTCCTAAAGCCTAAGGCCCGTGCTGGGGAGGAGTGGAGAACTGTTAATGGTGTCTCGGTACTCTACCCTGTCTCTGGTGAGCCTCGACGGGAAGCTAGTCAGGCTATCGCAGCCGCTAATGGGTCACGCCAGACGGCTCGGCGGAATGCTGAGAACTTCATTGATATTTCCGATAACATCCTTAAAGACATTTACAGTGGTAAGAGCACCGCAGGTGCTAAAGGGGCACTGCTTGGGTTTGTGCCAGGAACAACCTATTGGGATCAGCGAGTCGGTATTGATACCCTGAAAGCAAACCTTGGTATCGATGCTTTGTTTGAGGCACGAAGAAACTCAGCCAATGGTTCTTCAGGCTTTGGGCAGCTTACTCAGATGGAACTGAAGCGGCTTGAGGACAGGGTGCGTAGCCTTAGCCTTGCACAGACTGAAGGACAGTTTGTAGAGAACCTCACCAAGCTGCGGGAAGACTACGTTAACATCCTTAACAAGGATGGTGGTGAGATGACCATTGAAGATTACATTGGCATCAATAGACCGACTTCTGTGCAGACATCCAGCGGTAGGTACACTGTTGAAGAGGTCAATCAATAATGGCTAAGTACCGCATTACCGATAAGACCACTGGAAAGACAATGGTGGTTAGTGGGGAGACTCCTCCAACAGAAGCTGATATTGAGCAACTGTTTGCGAGTGTAGCTACACCAGCCGCTGATGTGCCCCCTGTACCTACGAGGCCGACACCACCGCCTAGTCCTACCATGCTGCAATATGGCAATGAACTGGCAGCAGGACTGGCGAGGCCCATAGCCAGTATCGTAGACACCATCATGTCTCCGGTTGCTGTGGGTTATCAATTAGCGACTGGTAAGCCTGCTATGTCTGCTAGTTCGATGGTGGCCCCGGTAGGCACCTATGCCCCTGACACCTTGGGGAGGATCATAGGGCTAGGGGGAGAAACTGCCATGTCTTCCTTGTCTGTAGGGCAGGCCGGTAGAACCTTTGTGTCCTCACTGTTGGACGATGCTGCTAGGGCGGGGGAGTCTGCCTTCCGTGGAGTACTGAGGCAGTTAGGCTCCTCTAAACCAGCAGATGATGTCCTTGGTGGTTTCATAGCAGGAACATCATCAGAAGCAGCTGGCGCTGCGGCTGAAGACTTAGGTGCCTCGCCAAACACTGCTCAGGCAGTGCGGAGCTTGGCAGGCTTAGGTGCCCCAGTAGCAGCGGCGCCTGTGTTGAACAGACTGACAAATAGAGTTAATGCTTTCATCACAAAGCCGGGTGCTGTGCCGACTGTTAATGAGATACGGGGAGCATCACGTGCCTTGTACCAGCAGGTGGAAGACTTGGGGATTGTGTTTAATGAAGCCGCTACCAAGCGTATAGTTGATGACATTCAGAACATAGTTACAGCAGAGGGCCTGACAACCCTGCGGGGAGAGACAACCCTTGGCTCACAGACCTTAAAGATTCTCAAGCTGCTAGGAGAGCCTGGAGAGTTTAACGGTACTTCTTTCTCCGTGTTGGACAAGGCACGATCTGCCTTTGCTGACATAGCATCAGGCACTGACAACGAAGCAAGGATAGCTCGGCAACTTAGAGATGCTGTAGATAACTTCCTATTGAATCCTTCCGTCGATGACGTAGCGGCAGTGCAGGCTTCTGGTGGCCGTGCACTACCATCCCCTACAATGGGCACAGAGGATAAGAATGCTATTTCAAGGACGCTGCTCAATGCCAGAGCCTTGTGGCGGAGGGCGAAGTCGGCAGAGATTATTGACGATGCCTTCTCTGATGCCAACGTAGCTTCGCTGGGGGCTGAAGGGCAGAACTATAACAAGGTATTGAATGACAACCTGAGAAACCTCTTACGCGATCCTAAGTATGCTACTCAATTCTCAGATGATGAGAGAAAGCAGATACAGGCAGTGCTACAGGGTGGCTCTGTCCGTAGAACCTTTGAAGCTATCCGTAACTTAGGTATATCCTCTGATAACTATATCAAAGCAACCTTACTGGGCACTGCTGGTGCTGCTGCTTATGGTTATTCAACACCTCAAGCTATGGCGTTTTTCTCTGGAGTGGTAGGTACCAAGGCCATAGCAGAGGCTTCCAAGGTAATCGCCTCTCAGTTCTTCAAGAACGATGCCAATGCAATGAGAGCTATCATGCGGGCTGGCCCTAATGCCCAAGTCATAGCGCGTACCTACTTGGCTAGGACTAGGCCGAGTGAGAGGAACCCTGCTGAATTGGCAGTGTTGTTCCGTAACTCAGGGGTAGACCTTAGTAAGTTAGCTGAGAAGCCCCCGATCCCTAGTGCCTTGGTGTCTGATGCTGTGGCTTTTGCCCAAGCCTTGGAAGCAATGCAGAACACAGCACAGGCGGTAGAAGGAGCAGGGCAATAAAAAACCCTGCATAGTAGGGGCGGACTATGCAGGGCGGAGGCAAGCTACAAGAGCTATTGGTGTCTTATTGTAGGTCAGCTCAGGAGGGGGATTTCATTACTTCTAAGAGCTTGTTCAAGTACCACTGTGCTTTGTTTAAGTCCTGCTGGGGTTTGCCCTTGTAGTTGTATCGCCAGAGATACTTAAGGGCATTACCTTTCAAATATCCTTTAAACTCTTGTGGAGACATTGAAGCCTCAATAGCTTCGATGCACTCCACCTTGCCGTTGTTGTAGTGGGGTGGGTGATTCACCTCATCTACCTTCACCGTTGTTGCCATAGTGTTATCCACAAAGCGAGGCAGCCTACGCTCGCTGTACTGGTCATTCCTCAAAGCATTCCACTCCTCTGCTGTACCAGGCATATTACTCTCCGTATTTCTTTCTCAGGTAGTTAAGGCTGACGGGCATCTCATCGAAGGCTCCGTCCCTTACATCGTTAAGCATCCAGATACCCCGCCAGCTACCGTTCCCTTGGTTGCCGAGGTAGTCTTCCTCATGTTGGTAGAAGATACCAGCAAACAATGCCGTCATCCCCTTACCATCTGCCCTGCGTCCGTAGGCTATGTCCCTGTCCTGTACATGGCCCATGATGCAACTCATATGCTTCTTAGTCAAGAGAGCCTTAGCACTGGTGACGGGTCTCAGCATGGCACCGGAGGGGAAGTAATGACTGAAGGCAACACCATTGATGACAAAGACCTCAAGGAAGTCATACACCTCAAAGCCCCACTGCTCTAGGCCAAAGTCCTGATAGCCCATCATGCCTTCCAGCATGGCATCCGTGTTGATGGCTCTTTCAATCCTCTCCTCATGGTTGCCTATGCAGAAGATCAGCCGAGGCCTCCATACCTTGTGCTTGTTAGTGCGCTGGCGCTCCTGCTCTTGAATGATAGGGGCCATGAACTTAGCCATCCCCAGTCTGCCAGCTTCGATGTCCTTGGTGTATCGCCTGCCTTCAAAGGACTTCTTACCCTTGTCGTAGCTACTTAGGCTAGGCATATCCCAGTGGTCACCAATGAAGACAATGACATCAGGATACTTCTCTACTGCATACTGCCCTGCCCAAGTAAGATGATCCAAAGGCACTTCAGGCTTTACTTGAGTGTCTGGAATAACAAGTATTCTCATTTAATTCCCCATGATGCAGGTATGGTGTCTTCAGTGAAGTATCTGAAGCCGTTAAGGACTGCCCAGTCACCATGCGTCAGCCGAGAACCATCTACGCGCTTCCTTGCCCCCGGCATTGGTGTCTGAGCATTCCAGAAGATGAACACAAGTTCTTCGTTCTTATCCAGCCCCTGCTTTACATCAATGTACTTCCTAGCCTCGCCTCTGTCCCTGAAGCGTCCCTTGGCTTCTATGAAGACTGTCCAGCCTCCTTTGACTCTGTTATCGCGGTAGATGAAGTCAGGATGATAGGTCTTTACCTGAGTGTACTCTACCGTCTCCGTATGGCACTTACAGGCCCTTAGCTGGCGCTGGTGTAGCTCATACTCAAACCATGAGTCATAGCCCTTAGGTGGCTTCTGCTTGCTTCTTTTCTTCACTGCCTTGGGCCTCGGTATTCGTAGGGGGTATCCATATCTCACTCTCGTACCGCCTTAGCCATAGTAGCTTCCCGTTCTCAATAACTCTGGCAGTGTCGCCTTCGTACATCTCAACACACTTCTGAAACAACTGTAGCTCTGTCTTACACTCAGCTAGGGCCTTCATAGCCTTGGCTGGCCCTATGCCTCTGATGCCTATGACATTGTCTACCCTGTCCCCTGTGAGTATCTGGCTGTAGAAGAATACCAAGCCTTTCCAAGGGGTGACGGTGTAGTGGATGTCTTTGACAAAGTTATAGTGCTTACCAGGTATCTGATCCAAGTCCTTGTCGATTGAACAGATGATGCAGTTAGCCCCACGCTCTGTAGCCTCTATGGCGATTAGATCGTCTGCTTCTTCACCAGAGGAGACTACAGAGGGGTGTCTGTCACGCAGGTGGCTACGGACAGTGTCGAGATGCTCAGGCTTCTCTTTTGGCCTGTTGCCCTTGTAGGGGGCTGTGGTGGCAAGGGTGTTGCGGTAGTTCCCCTTGCCGGTCAGAAACACCTTGTAGTCATCGTTATCTGCCGTTGCGGTCTTATTAACGATGTTCCTGACATAGGTGTCAGCGATGGTGAGCAGGTCTTCTACCGACTCGGCCTCTTTTGAGAACACGGTACGGTAGCAGATGATGTCACCATCAATGAGGATCATTAGATGAAGTCCTCATCATCCGAATCGCCAGCTTCGGGAGTGTATTCAACGAGGTTAGTAATCACTAACTTGGCAAGGCTAGGACTGACACCTTTCTTGCCACCCACTGGTGCCTTCCATTCGTAGGAGCCAACCAAGGCATTAGCACGGGTGCCGTTACCTATATAAACCCCTGTGATTGGATCTCCCTTGCTATCCAAGGCTTTCATAGGTTTTATTGACTTGCAGGTAATGAACTTACCTTTCAGGTCATGCACCTTGGCAATGACTTTGATCTTTGCCAAAGACGCTACCTGCTCATCAGACAAGTTACCAATGTCTACCTGGTACTTGCCGGAC
>Ga0208783_10000039_pt1 | contig 78347 bp, 97 predicted proteins | sample DEB19_08_DNA_2_FD_184529 | JGI IMG/M metagenome (GOLD analysis project Ga0208783, IMG submission 184529) | Aqueous microbial communities from the Delaware River and Bay under freshwater to marine salinity gradient to study organic matter... | ecosystem: Environmental > Aquatic > Marine >... | reverse complement strand
ATCGGCGATGTCGACGAGCGCGGACGCAGGCCCGCTCGCGATCACAGCGTCCTTGACCTGGTCCGCCGTGGACGTGGCCAGCCCGCCGCCGTCCGTGGCGACGTTGACCGTGATCGCGTTGCTGACGACGCCGATGGTGAGCGGCGTGTTGTTGCCGGCGACGACGAACTCGACCGTGATCGCGTTGCCGCCGGTGCCGGCGGTCTTCGCGGTCCAGCGAAGCGCGTTGTCGTTGGCGATGACGCCGGTCTCAGCGCTCGCCTTGGTCGCGCCGGCGATCACCTTCGCCGACTTGATGACGCGACCTCCCGCGCCCGTCTGGCCTCGCTTGCTGTCCTTGAGCGCGTCCGCCACGATGACGGCGAGCTGATCTGCTGTCCTTGCCATCAGGTCCTCCTTCCGCCCTCGTAGGGCTTAGCCTTGCCTTCGGAGATGAGGACGTCCGCTAGCGATCGCCCGTCATCGAGCACGACCGAGCCCAAGACCCTGCCGTACTTGTCCAGGGAGTGCGACCGCACGCGAAGCGTCTTGCCCTCGATCAACGAGCGCACGTACTCCTTGGCTTCCTTGCCCTCGACCGATCCTCTTTCGGGCGTGTCCGCGTGCGCGAGGCGAAGCCTGCGCCGCTGAAGCCAGATCCCGAAACCGAGGTCGAGGTCCATGTCGAACGTGTCGCCGTCCACGCACCGAAGGACGGTGCCCCAGACCTCCCACTCGCGGCCCATGCTACGGGACCTTGACCGCGTTGATGGAGTCGCTCATGCTGAGGCCGGTGTCGCTCAGCAGGCGGGCCATGACGATCGAGTCCGTCTGGGTAAGGCCCGTATCGCTCGGGAACACGCCGAGGTACCGACGCATCGAGTCCGTGTTCGTCAGGCCCGTGTCGGTCTTGCGACGATCCGGCCTTCGAAGCAGGCTCTCCGTGAGCGTCAGGCCCGTGTCGGTCCCCACGCGCCGGCGGGCGCTCAGGACGGCGTCCGTCTGAGTCAGGCCGACGACCGAAGTCGCCCGATCGTGGCTGGTCCCGATCTCGAGCCCCTCGCCCTCGACCACCGAGAACGCGGGCGGGTCTGCGATCGTGACCGACGTCACCACTTCACCGATCGTGACGAAGTGCTGCGGCACCTCGTCTACGATGACTGTGCTCATGTCGCGACCAGCGTGTCGCCGAAGCTGACGCCAGCGTCCTCGATCGCGCGGTAGGCGATCTCGGTCACGCCGGGCGAGACCACGACTTCGCCCTGCACGAGGCGAGTGACGTTGCCCGTACCGTCGATCATCAGCAGGTCGTGGACGTGCGGGCTGCCGGTCTCGGTGCCGAGCAGGTGAGCCGTGTCCGCCGCGTCCATGTGCAGCGTGATCGTGCCGGCCACGCCTCCGAGCGTGATGCGCCCGTTGCCCGTCGACAGCATCGTGATGAGCGCGCCGTCGATGTCCCGGACCTGCATCTTGGCCGAATAGCCGGTGACGTCCACTGGATCGAGGTTGACGTCGAGCCAGGTGAGCACGCGGTCGAAGTCGGCGTTCGCCTCGATCGTGAAGTCCCAGTCGACTGCGGCCATCGGATCACCTCCTCTTGTTGGTCGCTACACGCGCGCTCTGTACGCGACAGCAGCGGGCCGTTCGGTACCGTTCTGCTCGAACAGGCCGAACGAGCCCTCGAAGTCGGTGCCCCACGTGCGTAGACAGTAGATCGTGATGCGCCTGATCCACGGGCGGGTGCGTGCCTCGTCGATGTACTGGCCGACGTACGCGGCCTGCTCGTCGAGCGTCGTCTGCCCCTTCGGCCCGGTCGCGGTGCCGACCGACCAGCCGACCTCGGTGATCGAGAACGGCCGGTCAGCGTTGCGGGCGATCAACTGGCCGCGCACCCTCTCCAGCAGCGCCCACTGCGGCGGCGCGTCACGCGGGTTCGAGTACGGGTGCGCCGCCCAACTGTCGACGTACTGCGGCAGCGTCGGCGCGGCGTCGAGCATCTGGTTGACCCACGGCGCCCACCCACCAGACGGGGTCGGGTAGTCGCCGCCGTTCGCGCTCGCGTTGACCGGGACGATCACCTCGATCGACGGGTCGTACGCCTTGATCGCCTTCGCCGTCTCGAGCTGCTGCCGCGACCACGTCGCGAGGTCGACGACGCCCGTCGGGTAGTACGGCTCGTTGTCCGTCTCGACGATCCGCGGCTTGAAGTAGCGCACCAGATCCATCGTCTGCGTCGTCGTGCGTCCGGTCGCGAGCAGGATCACCGGGATCCCCTGTGCGGCAGCCCACGCGAACAGGTCGGGCGAGAGGTGATCCTCGCGGATGAACCTGGGCTTGAGGCTCGCGGCCATCGGCCCGTAGGTGCCAGGGAAGCCACCGTTCGGGACGAGTCCCAGCACGCCAGCGCCCGGCGGCGGAGGAGGGGGAGGTGGCACCTCAGCGTTGTTGACGGTGACCGCAAGCCGCGCGGTGCTCTTGCGCGTCTTGTACTGCGCGATCGCCTCGACGACATGAGTGCCATCTGAAGTGCCACGCGTATCCCACTGATATACAAGCGGCTGGCCCGCAACTGGAACTCCGGTCTTCACAACCCGGCCGTCGATCAGGATGGTGAACGACTTGAGGTTGGTCGCTGGCTCAGCGAGAGCGCTAACTGGAACTATCCCCGCGAGCCCCAGGCCGTCAGCATCTGTGATTGTGAGCGTGACGTTCACGACGGCCACCTCCACGTGTCCCAGTCTTCGGCAGTGTCATCGACGGTGTAGAGCCCGTGCATGAGCGTCCTGTCGTACCACGACGGCTGCGCGACCAGCGTCGTCGGCGGGTCCGGGTGGATCGCGCCGATCTTGACTCGCTGCTCCGGCCGCATCGGATAGGTCGCGTAGAACGGCACCGGAAGCTTGAGACCGAGGTTGCGCGCGTGTTCGAGGCAGTGGTAGACCTTGACCTTGGGGTCCCACAGCTCGGCGGCGTCCTGCGGGAAGATCTCCAGCATCGCGACCCAGTCCCCGATCGGCCGGCAGTCGACGTTGTTCTGGACCCAGCCCATGAGCACCGTGGCGACTTGGCCCTGGAAGCCGGACCGAGCCACGCAATCGCGGATCACCCACGGACCCAGCGCGCCTCCGAGCTCCGCCTCGACGTTGATCCCGACGATCGGGCGCTTGTTGCGGACGCTCGCCGCGAGCAGCTGCTCGATGTGGGCCATCGTCCTGCAGTGCCACCAGTATCCCCACGTGATGTCCCACGTGTCCATGCGCGCGGTCACGGTGGACCACGACGAGGTGCTGTGGTCCCCGATGTTGAGCAGCGCGGTGCGGAGCCCGGCCCCGTGTGCGCGGCCGACCGACTCGACGCCGCCTTGCGGGTTGCGGTAGAACGCGAACGGCCTGCCGAAGGCCCCGAGCTGCGGAGCCGGCGGCTGTACGGGCACGGAGGTCCTGCGCTTGAGGAAGAGCGCGAGCCTCGCGAACCACGCCGGCGGGATCACCATCGGGAACCAGGCAGGCCTGGGCTGCGACTTCGGGCCCTTGCCCCTCCAGCGCCCCTCGCCCAGGCGCCACTCGCGCCACTGGAACTCGGTCTTGCTGATCACGCGCTGCTCTTCTCGCTCTCGCCGCACGCCTGGCAGACCGGCAGGCGGAGCTGGATCGAGTACATCGCGACGCCGACGATCTGCTCGCCGCAGCTCGGACACGCGCCGAAGCACGCGAGCTGGGTGGGACCGGGGATGTCGAGCGCGACGTAGCCCTTCTTGCGAAGCCGCCTCGCCGTCAGGTCGATGAGCTCTCCCATCGTGACCTCCTCGTTCAGAGCAGGATCTGAGCCGCCGTCTCGGGGGCTGCAGCCCTGCTGGATCATGCGGATCGCCAGGTGCAGGTCGATCCGGTCGTCCTCGCCGATCTGGATCGCGAGCTTCTGCGGGTACCCCGCCTTGAGCAGCTGTTCGGCCCGCCACACGTCGACTTGCGCGCGATCGTCGCGGGCCTGGTGTAGAAGAGACATCGCACCGCTACCTCCTCGGTCAGACCTTGAGCGCGGCGATCGAGTCGGTGATCGTCGCGCCCTTGACCGCAGCCCCTCTGCGCTGCCTTCCGTCTGGGTCCCACTCGACCTTGCGCGGGAACGCGCCTGAGTAGCCGCTGACAGCAGCGAACCCAGCAAGCGAAAGCCTGTTGACCGCAGCAGCCATGCGATCGTCGTTCTCGTAGAGCGCGTCGGCGACGCTGACAGTGCCGCCCGGAAGAAGCGCGTGGCGGTACGGGAGGAGAAAGCAGCGGCCCTGCGTGTTGTTCGTCAGCGTCATGTCGCCTCCTAGTCTCCGGCGAGCCTCCGAAGCTCCGCCTTCCAGAGCTCCATCGCCTTCTTGAACTCGGCCTCTGCAGGCGCGATGGACGCTCGCCTCTTGACGTAGTCCCTGCGCGCCCTGTCGAGCCGGCGACCCACAGCCACCAAGCCCTTGGCGCGCTCCTCGAACGACCCCACGTCCTGCGCGGCCGTGCCGGACCCGTTTGTCCTCGCAGCCTTGCGCTCAGCCGCAGACGCTCGATGAGCGTCGCTGAGCATCTGGCGCGCCTCGAACTTGTGGGTCTCGCAGAGCTTGGCGTACGGTCCGACGTTGGCGGTGGACTCGTTCGTGCAGCCGTCGACCTTGCAGAACTGGGTAGTCGTGAGCTCGTGCGCAGGGACTGAAGTCAAGGTGCTTTCACCTCTCCTCTATTCGATGATCTCCGCTTCTTCGACGTCGCCCTCAACCACCTCGCCCGGAGCCTGGACCTCGATCATGCGGCCCTGGAGCAGCGAGACGATGGCCTCGTCCACGGCTCGGAGCGAGACCTGATCACCCAACACGCGCGTCGCGTCCGCGTGTAGGGTGTGCTGCCGCTGGATCGGGGTGCCGATGACGCGGTCCATGAGCCGCTCAGACAGGCGAGCCTGGGACGTGTAGAAGCGCAGCAGCTTGTCGTCCGTCATGTTCGCGTGGTCCGGCCGCAGCTTGAGCCCCTCTTCGAAGGGCCGCAGCATGTCCTCGGCGAGCGTGTCCATCTTCTCGCGCATCAGGTCCATGACCCGGGGCTCGCCGCGGTTCCCGCCCGTGAGCGGGACCAGCGGAAAGCTGGGCTGCTGCTGGACCGCCTGGCCTGGAGGCGCCTCGGGCGACGGGAGCACGCGTGGCAGCTGACGGACCTCGGCCTCGGGCGTCTTGGGCGCGGTCTCGCCCCACGAGCGACCGTGCTCTGCGAGCGCCCTGATCGAGGACTCGCGGACCCGGTAGAACCAGCGCCGGCCGCAGCGCCAACAGTGCTGGCCGACCTGCTTGGGGTTGTGCACGTCGCGGTCCGGCCAGAGACCCTCGTCGTCGACGGCCCAGCCGCACTCCGCGCAGACCGCGATGCTCTGGATCCCCGTGTACGGGTCCACGTCCAGAACGACGCTGGGCGCGAGGCTCTCGGGAGGGATCGTCAGGCGAGCGGTCTTGCGTACGTCCACGGACCACCTCCTAGCCGGACTTTCGCCCTCCCGCTGCAGAGGTGGGGAGCGCGCTGCGCGCCGTCAACGCATCGCGTCGGGAGGCTCCACAGCGGGAGGGCTGGAGCGGACGCGCTCTACCGAATCTGGCGTCGTCATCTCGGTCGACCGGCTGCGGGGGTCGCGAGAGAGGGCTTAGCGAGATACCAAGCCCACCAGAGACGGGAGCGGTGCCCGGTACGGGACGCCCCAGGAGGTGCGTACCCGTAAGTACACTGTACATTACGGACCGGATAGCTGTACAGGGCAGCCTAACGCGGGTCGAAGACCCAGAAGTGGGCGAGGTACGCGTAGGCGAGCCCAGCCGAGATCACCGCGGCGGCGACGACCGCCGGCCAGACCACGTCGAGGACGAACGCGAACGCCCGCCTCACGTGACGCGCTTCGTGTAGGTGAACGTCGCGGACTCGCCGTTGCTGAGCGGCCGCTTGAACTGCGGGACGACCTCGGGCTCGCTGAACCTGCGAAGCAGCGCCTCCCGCTCCTCGCCCTTCTTGACGTTGGCGCCCTCCGGGTCGTCGCGGTAGTCGGGGACCCGCAGAGTCACGCAGTCCGAGATCGAGCCGCCGTTGCGCCGATGGAACAGGTAGATCTCCCCGAGAGCGAGCGGGTCCCGCAGGTCGCGCCGCTGGAGCGGCGGCTCGGGAACGGTCCGCGTCACGATGACGACCCCGCCGCAGGACGGGCACCTGCTGGGAAACTCCTCCGCAGCTGAGTCGCTCAAGAAGCGGCCGCACGTCGCGCAGCACCACTTCTGCATCAGTCGCTCACCACCCCGGACGTGTAGAGGGTCGACATGACTTCGTGCGCCAGCTTCGACAGGATCGTCGTCGGCGGCCCCGGAGACGCGGTCCACGGCGGCGTGCTGGACCGGTGCTTGGCCAAGAACGCGACCTCGTCGCGCGTCAGCGCGACGGTGACCTTGATCGTCTGCGCATCGCTCACGAGACCCTCCTCCGATAGGCCACGAGCGGGCCGCAGGACCCCTCTGGGCTGCCCTCGCGATAGTGCGTGAAGCCGTCGCCCGCGAAGCCGGGAGCCGCGATGTTCACGGTCCAGCCGCATCCGAGGCACCTCCACGTCAGGATGACGTTGTTGCTCACCTCGTCGCGCTCGAAGGTCTCGACGCCGTCGAGGTCCTGCAGCAGCTGCTTCACAGATTCGAGCGTCTTCACGACCCGCTCCCCTCCTCGTACAGCGACCCTGTCGCCCCGCAGCCGTTGCAGACCCACGTCCCTCGGGCCTTGCTGATGAGCAGCGCCGGTCCCATGGCGTCCTCTACGCGCCCGCATGACGGGCACGGGCCCGCGGTGGTGTGCAGCGGGACCCGCTCGCTGGGCTTGGTCCCCGTAGACGATCCGGATCCGCCCGTCTGCTTGGTGACCGTGACCTCGCGCTCCTTGCGATAGAGCGCGAGCTCCTGCGGCCGCGGCTCCCCAAGCTTCTCGCGGATCGCGTCCCGGACGAAGGCCGCCCTCCGCAGGCCAAGCCGTTCGCGTTCGCGGTCCATGCGCCAGGCGTCGAACTCGCCCAGCCTCGTGTTGATGACTATCGTCTCCTGGTCCTCGCGCTTCATGCGCTCTCCTCTCGTCCCTCTTTAGGGTGCTCTTATCGTCATTGTATACTCCCGCGTCCCGGCTGTAAACAGCGGGGCGGCCCAGGAAGTTCGTCTCGCCTGGTCCCGTCTCGCGGGCGGGTACGCGAGAGGTCTTCCCGGGGCTCTCTGTCCCCTACGCGCGCGTACGCGCGAGAGGGCTGTCGGGACTGGGGCGTCGGTCGTCGGCCCTCGGGCCTTGGACGGCCAGAGTTAGTAACAAGAGCCAGCTCGCAAATATTTTTTTCCAGGCCGTTCTGGTTCCCCTTGTTTCATCATCATATTCTAGAAGTTTTTCGGGGAATGGGAAGGGCTGAAGAAAAAAAACTCGTACGAGATTGCACGTGTTGCTCGACATCTTTGTATACTTCTTGGTCAATTCTGGTGTAAACAGCGCGAAAATGCCCGAAAATGTGTATACGTATAGTAACTCTATGTTTACACAAAATCATCATGTAAACAGCAAATCCGAACGTATCTGAGCAAAACCGAGCAAAAGCCGTATTCTGGTTAGAAAACGCTTGTAACACATCTGCACGTTCTACGCGCGTCTGAGGCCCGTAGAAGGCGTCTGAGGCTCGCTACCTTCCGACTCGCGATGGATGGGCACCAAGTTTTTGCGGGAATGCTCAGAAAAAGCGGCCTACGCACGGCGGCCGAGGGCCCGCGTTTACAGCAGTGTATACAGCCCTGCCGCGTAGCGCGAGCGGAGGCACGTTTCCTGGACGAAAACAAGCCGAGGGACGAGGGCCGTGTATACAAGGCTGACAAGTCGAAGCCAAGTAGCCCTGCTGTGCTACCCTGGCCCACATCCCAGGGCCGAGGGCCCGCGCCCTGTTTACAGAGCTGACAAGTCTCTGCCAAGTGGCAGGCCTCCGCGCTCGAGGCTGCTGTGCCTCTGCGCACGAGCTCTGTTTACAGGCCGGAAAACGAGGAACGCGAGCCTCTCGGCTCGCGCTCTGTTTTCTCGGCTGTAAACAAGGCTCGAGGGCTCCTCGGTCGGCGGCCGTCGGCCCACGGCCGAGGCCCCCTTCGGTTTTACCGCGCGGACCTGAGCGGAAGTCCCGTGCCCCTCCGCGTTGATCTCCAGATGCCCAGAACCTTTGCTCGGAGGACGACGCCCGGCGGCCGACGACCCACGTCCCACGGCCCAGATCCCCCGGAGGCCGCTCGCGTACCCGCAGCTCAGATCGGGCGAGGAAGACCCTGGTCGGCGGGCCTGCGGGGTCACCTCCCGACGCGGGAGCATGTGCAGGCCTCTCCCGACGCCAGGAGATCCCGGCAGGCCGACTTGTGCAGGCCGTTGCCCTCCGCTCCCGCCCGCAGCGCTTTCTCCAGTGTCTCCACCCGAGCGATCTGACTGCCCGCCGTACCCCACGCCGCATCTCCGAATCGGAACAGACGATCAAGGAGACGAGCGAAGTCGTCATCGTCATCGGGATCCGCCATGTGCTCGATGAGCCACTGATGCGCCCTCTCTCGTTCGGCGGTCAGGTCGGCCAGCACGACCGCGCAGACGGCGATCATCAGTTGCCGGTTCTCCTCTGGCACCTCGTCCCACGGGACGGCGGACTCCGGGCGCGTCTCGTAGCCGAATGTGGGAGCGAGCCGCTCGTAGGCTTCGTGGAACCGCTGCGCGTACACGGACGGGTCGAGCGCGGGGGCGGTCATCTCGCCTTCTTCCGGTAGCCGACGGCCGCCGCTCCGCTCGGGGACCCCTCCGGGACGAAGCCCGTCTCGACCCAGCCGGCGTCCTCGAGCTGTCGAAGCTGTCGGACGATCTCGGTCTCGGCCATGCCGAGCTTGTCCACGAGCGCCATGGCGGTCGACCAGCGCTCCGCGTCCAGGGCCTCGTACACGCGCTTGGCCGGCCCCGGCAGCACAGATGAGTCAGGCATCTTTCGCTCCCTTCTTGCGGTGGTACATCTTGGGCTTCCCGGTGCGACCGGGCACCCTGGTGTCTGAGTCGAAGACGACCCCGTGGTCTTCTCGAGCGCACTTGGACGAGCAGTAGGGGTCGGCGTACTCGCGCGAACGAGGCGGCAGCTCGCCTCCGCAGACCTTGCAGCTCCTCACGCCGGCTCCACGTAGAGCACCCCTCGCCGTGCGCCCGCAGCGTCGGAGTTGTAGTCGGCCTTGTAGCGGCCGCGGCCGTAGATCTCGTCCAGGAGCTCCTCCATGCTCGCGAGGGTGAACGGCTCGCCGTCGGGGTACGTGTCGTAGCCGAGATCCGGCCTGTCTGGGACCTTGACGTCGTGGACGACGATGGCCGAGCTGAAGGCCCCGCCCGACGACTCGGCGATGAGGCGGAGCTCGTCGTGGAGCGGGCAGTGCTCGCCCCAGTGGGCGTCCAGGAAGAACAGCGTGGCGTCTGAGCCGTGTTCGCGGAGGTAGTCCCTGAGCCCCGAGACGCTGTCGCCGTGGATCAGGTTGACCTGCAGCCCGCGGAGGCTGCAACGCAGCTGCGCTTCGCGAAAGTACGCCTCCTCCACCTCGAACGACGTCACGGACTCGAAGTGCTCGGCCAGCCACATCGCGGTGGACCCGTAGCACGTCCCGGTCTCCACCGCTCGCGTCAGGTTCAGCCTGTCACTGATGTCGAGGATGCGCACAGCGACCAAGCTGTCGCCGTTGAACGGCCGATCTTGCCACGGCATCACTCGCGGCGTGCCTACACCTGACATGGGGTACCGCTTCGTCAGGACTCCCACAGCCAACCTCCGTCTTCTTGAAGTTTTCCTCGCAGCAGCACGCGATCTCCCTGCTTGAGGCCGACCCAGTCCGCGCCTGCCGCCTTCGCGTTCCTGGCAATGGCGCGGATCTGGGCTTCGACCTTCGTCCTCTCGGTCATCCCTAGGCAGAACGGAAACTGATGCACCTCTCCATTCGCCCGCACGGCGACCAGGTAAGGAGCTTCCTCCACTTCGTCCCTTCTCTGCTCAGCCGCGGAAGCCGTACTCCGGCATCCCGGCTCTGACCCAGGCGTGATGCGACCCGCGCCAGCAACCCCAAGGCTCGGCCATGCCGTACCGCTGTGCGATACGCTTGGCGACTCGCCACTGCTGCCACGGAGTCGCAAGATACGCCTCCGACGGATATCCAGGTAGCTTGAAGCTGTCCCAGCTAACGTAGTAGAAGCCGAAGGCGCCCTGGTACGTCCCGCTGTTGTGCGCCCAGTTCGGAGGATCCGTCCCGGTCTCGCACGCCGCGAGGTTCTGCCAGTGCTTCGGCATCCACTTCTTGTAGTCCCACTGCCATGCCTGCTTGCGCGCGGGCTTGCCCGCCAGGGCTGGAGCCGGGGTTGTCAGCCCCAGCGCGAGGGTCGCCGTTAGGCATGCGGCGACCGCTGACAATGACTTCACCTCATGTTACCTCCTACTGGCTTACGGGAATACGAATCGAGACCCCCTCCCGTCTGCCCGAGTCAGGGAGGGGGTCTCGATCGTACTTGGAGCGCGGGGGGAGAGAACGGGGTCGCGCTCCAAGCCTTGTGCTACGCTGCCATGTCGCTCCGCTTGACGAAGGAGCGCAGCAGGTAGAGGAGTGCGTTCGGGATGTCCGCCACGTCGACGACGTCGACGACGCGGTCGCAGGTCTCCTCGAGGAACTTGTTCCTCCCGCCGATGGCGAGGGCGAAGACCTTCACCCCGTTCCGCTGCAGGCGATGGATCTCGCGCGCAGCGGACGGTGCGTTGTTCGGCTGGCCGTCGCTGATCAGCAGGACGACCTTCTCATCGGCGGTCGACTTCGCCGCGTCAGGGAAGAGGTGCCGCAGGCCATCGGCCATCGGCGTGGTGCCGTCCGAGTTCCGCATCTCAGCGAGCAGCGGCCTCACGTTCTGGATGTTCTCGTCGAGGCGCTTGTAGAGCCTCAGGTCGGCCTCTCCCATGTGGGCCCATCGCGAGGCCCGGGTCAGGAAGCCGACGGCCGAGGTCTCGATGATGCCCTCCAGGGCCTCGAGCACCACGATCGCCGACCGTGCCGCCGTCTGCATCCGCGGTCCGTTCATGGACGAGGACTGGTCGAGGCAGATGCCGACCCAGTAGCTCCGGCCACCGAGCTCGCGCTTCTTCTCGAAGATGCGGTTGTCCTCGTTCGTGACGCGGTAGAGGCGGTTCGCCTTGATCCGCCGGCCGGAGACGTAGCTGCCGCCCCAGCGGTCGCGGGCGTTCTCGCGCAGGACGCCGACCGCGTAGCGCCGCACCGTGCTGATGTACGGAGCGACCTCGGCCCGGATCTGCTCGTAGATCGGAGCGTTCCGCGCCATGCGGTCGCGCAGCTGGGCCGACTTCTTGGTCAGGCCCATGCCCTCGGCCAGGCGCGACATCGCCGCCTCGTTCTCCGCCTGGATCTGCTTCTCGACCTGGGCGGCCTGGCGGTTGAGGCGCTTGAAGTGGGCCTCCCAGTTCTTGATCAAGGTCGGCTTGTCGGCCTGCTTGGACATCTCCTTGACCATCTGCTGGATCGGGTTGCCGGTCTTGACGTCGTCGCCCGCGGGCTCGTCGTCGTCGACCGCGTCCCCGGACTCGACGTCTGCGAGGTCCTCGTCGTCATCGTGCATCTGCTTGGGCCCCGCACCGCCGTTGCCGCCGGCGCCGCGCATCTGGACATCGGCCTCGCCGTCGCCCTCGCCGCCATCGTCCTCGCCGGGGGCACCCTCGGTCGCCTCGCCGGAGCCGCCCTGCCGCTTGCCGGGCTGGCCGTCGTCTCCGCCGGGCTGGCCGTCGTCCTGTGCGGCAGGGGCGTGGTCGCCCTCGGTGGCGTCCTCGGTGTCCTCGTTCATCTGGGCCATCGAGGACGGCTGCTTGGCGACGCCCTGCTGCTTCTCCTCGTCGCGCTTCGCCTTCTTGCGCTCGGCGTCGCGCTTGCGCTTGTCCTCGTCCATGAGGCGGTTCAGCACCGCGTGGACGGGGCCGAGCATGTCTGCGCAGTCCTGGCCGGTCTCCGCTCGCGAAGCGGCCTTGACGATCGCCTCGATCTCGGCGATGGCGGCCTTGTCCCGCTCGTCTCCGAGGGCGGGGAAGCCGTTGATGACCCGGCCGATGTTGTGGATGAAGCGCCACTTGGTCGGGAAGGCGCCGAACTGCTTCTCGACGTGGGGCTGCCAGAGACCGACCTGGGCCTCGCGGAACAGCGTGCCGCAGCCGGCGTAGCGCTCGGACATCTTCCACTCGATTCGCCCGTCCTCGACGATGTTGAACAGGAGCAGCGCCGCGTTGGGCCGCTTCTTGTTCCAGGCCGAGAGGTCGACCTCGCCGGTGAAGAGCAGATGCCCGACCTCGTGCGCGGTGACAGTGACGATGGCCTCCCCGAGCACCGCGACATCCGCCACGCGGTACGTCAGCCGTGGCGGATCTGCGGTCGGAGCAGCGGCCCAGTACTCGCCGGGCTCCACGATGACCGGGGAGCCCTCCTCCAGGAGCGCTGTCGTCAGCTTGTCGACGAAGGTGCGGAGGTTGTGCTCAGTGACAGAGAAGCTCATGTCAGACCCTCGCGATCGTCGTGGACACGAGCGAGCGGATGAACTGCTCCTCGTGGTGTGGGGCCTTGCCGTAGATCGCCAGCTCAGCGGCCTGGAAGGCATCGCCGAGGCGGACCGTGAAGTCAGCCCACATGACGAGGTCGGCGGTCGAGAGCCAGAAGAGGCCCTTGTTGTCGTTGAAGTTGTTGCGCACGCCCTGCGCGGTCTGCACCATCTGGCGCCCGAGGTCCTCGTCCAGCGTGGGCACCCGGTTGAGCAGCACCTTCAGCTCGTCCTCGGGCGTGAGCAGGTCGACGCGGCGGATCAGCAGGCGCCGCGCCAGAGCGGGCGAGAGCTCCCGGACGCCGGGGTACAGCTCCGGCGGATTCATCGTCCCGTAGAGGCGGAAGTTCTCGTGCGGGCGGATGATGAAGTCCGGGTGCTCCGGCGGGAGGTCCGTGATGGTGACGAAGCCCTCGTCGAGGTACTCGTGAAGCATGATGAGGACCTCGGGCACCACCGCGTTGATCTCCTGGAAGCCGATGGCGATGCCGTGCTTCATGGCGAAGGGGAGGATCCCCGGGCGGAACTGCATCGTGCCGTCCTCGACCCAGATCTTGCCGACGAGGGTGTCGACGTCGACCTGGCCGTGGCCCGGCACCGAGTGGTACGGCCACCCGGCCTCCTGGTGGAGGCGCTGCAGCAGCGCCGTCTTCGCGACGCCGGTGTGACCGACGAGGACCAGCGGGACGCCGGTCTCCATGGTCATGGCGACGGCCGTGCGCTCGTTCGCCATGTTGATGATGTCCTCCGCCCCGTCAGGGACGAAGCGCGCGGCGACCGAGTCGATCTCGGCCGGCGGCTTGGGAAGGGGACGAATCGCAGCCATGTTTCCTCCTCGGGCGAGGTTGGGGTCTTTGCCACTTCCCGGCGGCTCGGACCCAGGATTCCCTACACTTGTATTGTATACTTTTGCTGAGGCCCTGTCAAGTACCTGCTTGTACACCTTGTGGTGCTCGGTCATGCTCAGACCGGCGGTGCTGAGCGCCGCGACGTCCGCCGGGGTCAGCGTCTCCCTGAGCTTGCAGGTCGGGCAGGAGACGTAGGCGCCGGTGTAGTCCTGGTTGAGGTTGATGACGTGGTGGTCGCACGTCGTCATCGCTCGGTCTGCGTCTCGTCGATCTGCTGAGCCTGGAACTCAGCTGCGCGCAACGTAGCGTACCACGCGTTCTCGCGCAGGCGACGACGCCAGCGCTCGCGTTCGTCGCGGCGTCCCTCGCGGTACCCGGCCCAGCCGCACGTGATCGCCACGAGCAGCAGGACTGCGATGTCGATGTTGGCGATGGCGACGATCATCAGTCGACCGCCCATCCGTCGGCGAGCATCGTGTCGACGTCCGCGTACCGCGTCGTCTTGACGCCGGGAACCTCGCCGTCGTTCTCGAGCTGCACCAGCACGAGCTTGGCTCGATCGACACCGAAGAGGTTGACGTGGATCACAGTCTCCGGGTAGTCGGCCGTGACGACGCCGAGGTCGGGAAACGTCCCTGGCTCGGTCGCCGGCTTCTTGACGGGGAGGACCGGCCACATCGGCCAGTCCTCCACCGCCGCGATCTTCTGCTTGTCGGTCAACGTGGTTGTCATGCGCCCTCCTTTGAGGGGTAGTCGGGGTAGACCTTCGAGAGCGGCACCCCGTGCTTCTTGGCGAGGGCCGCGACGAACGCCGCGATCCGCGCCTTGTCCGCAGCCGTGGGCTTGCGCTTGTCGTTCGCCAATCAGCCTCCTCTCCCCATCTCGGTCTTGGCGGTCTCGAACACCTGCTCGAGCTGCTCGCGACTGAGCAGCGTTTCGACCACGCGCGTGTCGCTCATGAGGACCAGCATGACGTGCTGGTCGCCCCACGGCTGCACCTCCACCGTGTGCGCGCGGTGTCGCGGGCGGCCGGGGTAGTCCACGGACACCCGCTTCCAGGGTGACGTCGACATCTGCGTCAGTCCTTCTTGGTCAGGGACGTCCGCTCGGCCGCGCGCTTCACCGTCCAGCGCTCGTGCGCGCCGGAGAGGTTCACGAAGCGCTCGAGCTTCTTGGGCAGGGTCTCGCCCGCCTCGCGCATCGCCCGGAGGCTGAAGCGCTCGGTCGCGGCGACCTCGGTGCGGCGCATGACGTAGTCGCCGACCTGGACGCTGACGCCGGGAGGGAGCACGCCGCGGATGCGGTCCTGCTCCTGCGCCAGCCGCGCCTTGAGCTCGGCCGCCTTGGCGTCCAGGAGGGCGAGGTTCGCCTTGATCTCCTCGATGCGCTTGGCGGTCAGCGCCGCGCCGACCGAGTGGATGTCGTCGATGACGGTGGGCAGCTCCTCGAGATCGTCGATGTCGAAGAGCGCTGTGTCCTGGGTGATGATGTCGAGCTTGTCGTTCATGTTCCCTCCTCGGGCGAGGTTGTCAGGGTCAGTACTGCCGCGGGCGGTGGCAACTCATCTGGCGCGGTCTTCCTCCTTACCACCCTCTTGTATCCCGCAACCCGCGGCAGCTTCGGTTGGGAGCCGGGAAGCAGAGCCGGTAGGTTCCGGATGCTCCCGTTGTCGCCAGCTTAGTGCTGCGTCTCCCAACAGGGTCAGTGGATCAGCCCCTCCAGATCCTTGAGGTAGAGGCCGTCCAGGACGATCCCCTCGCTGAAGCCCCAGCTGAGGCCGTAGGGCTTGGCGGGGTCGCCGCTGTCCTTGAAGCCGGTGAAGTGGTTGTAGCCCTTCGCCGCCTTGCGCGCGACGAACTCGTAGCGAGCCGCCAGCGTCTCGAACGTGTCGCAGCCGCGGTCGGTGGGGCGCCGGCGGTTGGCCAGCGCCTCGAGCTCCTCGAGCGTGACCAGCCCGCGATCCCACTCGCGCCGGTAGCGCTCAGCGAGCCCGGAGTTCCCGCCGTCGACGGCGGCCAGCGCGAGCAGAGCCGCCTCGACCCGGCGGTCCCAGGCCTCGACGGTGGTGCAGCCGCAAGGGTCGTCGTGGATGGCGCAGCGGCGGCAGTAGCCGCAGGGCGTCCGCGCGGTGTCACAGAATGTCGCTGTCATCGCAGCCTCCTCGGGCGAGGTAGTAGCGGTTTGCCGGGGAATATCCCGACATAAATATTGTATACTAATGCCGGGGCAAAGTAAACAGCTACCGCCTGTCTGGGAAGGCGCAGTCGAGGCAGATGAGGCCCTCAGATGTGAGCATGTAGTCGCTGTGGAACCAGCCCGCTGTGCGCTTCCCGCAGCGGATGCACACGCTCACGTTCGCGAGGCGTTGGGAGAGGCCGTCGTCCTCCAGCGTCCATGATCGTCCCTGCGCCCACGAGATAAGGTGGTCGACCGCTTCGGTGACTTCTTCGTCGGTGGGTTCTGACTCAGACATCTGCGGTCTCCAGTTGGTAGACGCGGGCGAAGCACTCCGACGGCGGACGCAGCCAGACGGAGCTCGGGACGTCAAGCGACCACACGAGCATCTCGCGTATGCTAGGCAAGCGCGACACTTCGTCGACGTCGAACTTCGAGGAGAACCGCGAGTCGATCACCGACTGAGTGAAGCGGACGCGGTGGAATCTCTGGCTGAGCTGATCCCAGCTCTCTGGGATGCCCAGCCGGACCAGGTCGCGGCGGCTCCAGACGTGAGCGGTGTGGATGTCCGGCTTCAACTCACAGACCCACGCCTCTCTCCTCCAGTCCGGCTGCTCAGTTCGCACCCACTCGAGCCAAGGCGACGTCCCTTCCGGCAGCAGGTCGGACGTCCACAGGCCGCCCTTCGGCTTGCCGATGGTGCCGATGTGCGGATCCCACTGCGCGGCCTCGAAGCGATCGTCTGACGGGCAGGAGCCCATGAAGACTTGGTGCGACATCAGTACGACACGCTTCCCGGAGGAGGCCACGCGATCGGTTGCCTAAGCTGCCGGTAGGGAATCCCGTCAGTCGTCGTCTTCGAAGTCGGGACTGGGACGAGAGCTCCCTTCTTGGTGCGGACGATGATCGCGCAGTCGACGTGCATGTCTCCAGACGCGAAGCGCTCAGTCTTGAACGGCTGACCCGCTACGTGGCCGACCACCTCGACCTTGTCTCCGGAGGTCATGTTGACCGGGGACACGTCCATGATCGCCACGACCTCGGTGAACGGTGTCGGACGCAGTGTCGGGCGGCTCAGCGGGCTCATGAGTACTTGAACGCTGCCCAGATCCCGAAGCCCACCAACGTCCACATGGCCACGACGATGAGCATGGCGAGGATCAAGCCCCAGTTGGTGCGGTAGCAGTCGCTCCACTCGAGCTCGTCCATGTCTTCGTTCCAGACGTCGTCGTGGTGGATCACTTCTTGGCCTCGTTCCGTCCGATGGTGATCATGCGCACCAGCTCGTCGATCTTGGCGTCCACGGCGGGAGGGGCGATCGGCTTGATCGCCTTCGCCATCGTGATCGCCCTCTCGCAGGTGCCGGCGAGCACCTCGACACGGCGCTGGAAGTTGAGCACCGGCTTGCCGAGCTCGTACTTGTGGACGTACGGGACGGGGTTGCCGTTCTCGTCCTTCTTGAGCGTGTCGGTGGGCTCCTCCATCAGGAGCATCTCAGCCAGGAAGTTGCCGACGCCGCGGCTCGCGCGCTCGATGTAGCCGTCGCGGAGGTAGACGCGCAGCGTCCACGCGTACCACGGCTGGAAGCCGCGCCGCTCGAAGAGGCGGTACGCGCGGTCGACGTTGTACTCGAGGTCGGCGTAGAGCTGCTCCTCTTCCTCGGTGCCGATCTGCGATGCCGGGATGTTGATCTGGAAGATGCCACAGTCGCGGCTCTTGACCTCGCCCGTCACCTTGTCGATGTTGTCGTTGTACGCGCGCTGGTACCCCTGCGACTCGCTGAGGCAGACCGCGACGATCGTGACGAGGTCTATCGAGTCCTTCCAGCCTCGCGCCCAACAGAGCGCCGCGATCTCCTTGGCGGGGATCTGCTTGCCCCTCAACTCACCCATGCTGTGTCCCCTTTCTTGGAACCGGGAGCCACCCGGTTCGATGGCCTCTTCCTGTGCCGTCCCAGTACGCGACGCGCTTCTCGCTGCCGGAGACTTCCAGCAGCGAGACGGCGAGCTTCTCCGCTTGCGCGGTGTCCATGTAGACGCTCACCGTCCCGCGCTTCCACCATCGACAGGAGATCCTCAGGCGGAGCGTCTTCTTGTCGTCAGTCTCGGCGGAGTAGACGTCGAAGTCGTGGAGGTCGATCTGCATGCGGCGTCTCACAGCAGCACCGCCTCTCTGAAGAGCTTCGCGAGCACGGCGTACCCGGCCTTGTTCGGGTGGACTCCGTCCTTGCTCAGCAGCGACTTGTCAGGTGATGCCTCCTTGGCCAGCTCATGCGACCAGTCCGCCACTCTGAAGTGGCCCGAGGAGCCCTTGGCGCGCTTCCTCAGCGCGGCGTTCCAGTGCGTGTAGCCGTTGGTCGAATCCGCGAGGGGGCGGTGGATCGTGCTCCAGACGATGACGGGATGCGGGCCGACGATCGTCCGCATCCGCATCAGCTGGCTGTCGAACCACGAGGGCGTGTTCAGGTACCAGTCGTTGGTCCCGAGGCTGACGAGCACGAAGTCCCACGGGATGCCGCGGAACTTGACGACCTCGCGAAGCCCCTCGCCGACGTTGCGGCCGACCCTCGAGTCGACCGCACGTCGTGAGGCGTTCAGCTGGATCAGCGGCTCGGCGCCGACCATGAGCGAGTCGCCGATGAAGAGGACGTTCACTTGCCCCTCGCGATGTCGCGTGCGAGGTCCGCCGCTCCGCTGTCGATCATGCCCTCGGTCAACACGCGCGTGTCGAACCCGGACTCCACGAAGCGCTTGGCGCGACCGGCGGCGCCGCGCTCGACCAGGTCTGTCAGGTCGAGCGTCTCGGGCTCGTCATCGTCTTCGGCCCACATCTTGTCCCAGCACGGGCCGCAGATCCCGGTCATGAGGCCCTCGCGCTCGGACGGCCCGAGCTCGGGGAACGCCTCCTGGATCAGCGTTCCCGTGCCCCACTTGTTGTAGCCCTCGGCCGAGACGGTGAGGGTGCTCTGCTTCTGGCAGAACGGGCAGGTGACATCGACGTCGATGGTGTCCATGTCAGTGCTCCGGAGTCGCGTAGCGGACGATCGCACCGGGGTAGGGGTCCTCGGTGATGACCCGCTCGCCGCTCTCGGTCATGGGCGTCACCCCGGCCTCTGCCGCCTTGTCGTAGGCGGCCTTCAGCGCCGACCAGTCCACGTGGCCGTCGAGCGAGCGGGGGTCGCTGTTGATGAGGTAGCGCGCGACGTCGTCGCGGTAGCCCTCGCCCTGCTCGCAGCAGGCCTCCAGCCACTTGACGAAGTCCTCCGCCTCGTCCTCGTCCGTGAACAGCGGGCCGAAGACCAGGCCCGTGACGCTGTCGACGAAGACCGATGTGTTGCCGATGTAGAACGACACAAGCATCACTCCTTTGAGTGTTAGATGATCTCCCAGATGGAGCCGATGGCCAGCTCGATGGCGTCCATCGACCACGTCCGTGCAGCCCTGGCCTCGAACAGCAGGCCGTTGATCGTTCTGATGCAGCCCTGCGCGTCGTGCCACGTCTCGCCGGTCAGCGCCGCAGCCTCGAACGCTGCGCCGGCGATGAACGCGATCGCCTCCTTCTCGGTCAGGCCCTCGCGCTCGAGGCGCTCGACCAGGACTCCGAGCCGTTCGGCGATGTACGCTGCGCGATCCTTCTCGTTGCTGAGCGGATGTCCGCGGTGGCCGAAAGGCTCGTCGGCGACCCGCTCTCGACGACGCATGAACAGCTCGTTGCATCGGCGGTTCATGACCGTGGGGAACACCCATGTATCGCGGCGATGATGCTTGCCGCAGACGGGGCAGCTCTTGACGTCTGTCTGCAACTTCACCTCCTCGGGCGAGGGACTGTATAGTTACATTGTATACTTCAACGCGAGCTCTGTACACCGGCCAGGTACCGCTTGAGCTCCTTGTCCTGCGGCTGACGGTCGAGCTCGCCACGGACGAAGATCGCGTAGCTGTCGACGGCGTAGTCTCCGATCCCCGGCAGCTGGCGCAGCTCCCAGTCGGTCAGCGGCATCGTCTCGATGTCGTGCTCGCGGATGTCGATGGTGTCGATCCAGCGCGCTGAGAACTGCCGCAGCCGAAGCGCCCGTACGTTCTGGAGCCCGAGCGGCTTGATGATGATGGCCAGCGAGGCGAGCTCCTCGTCGGTCAGGTCTTCGACCGAGTAGGGCCCGGGGAAGTACCGGAACAGCTCGGGGTAGACGCCGTCCACCTGAGCGCGCGACGTCTGGTTGAGCAGGATGCAGCCGACGAGCATCTGCCACTGTTCGGTCGCTCCGTGAGGATGACCGCCGAGGAGGATCTCCTGAAGCAGCATCAGTTCAACCTCGCCTGTCGCGCGATCGATGCGGCGATCGGCTCGGCGGCCACGCAGAGGATCGGCACGCCGTCCGGGAGGATCAGCACGATCGTCTTCTGGGCCTTCATCGCGTAGCGGACTGTGGCCCATGTCCCGGATCGCAAGACCTCGCTGAACTCCTTGGGACACGCGATCAGCGTGTCGCAGAGCTGGGCGATCGCTGCGTTGCGGACGAGCGGGTCGGCGGAGTCCATGACGGAGTCGGCGTCGCAGAACGCGCGCTTCCCCTCGATGTTCGACGGGAAGACCACGACCTTGACGTCGAAGTCGAGGTTCCTGACGATGTCGTGGAAGTCGCGATCTGCTCCGATGCAGTCGCCGTGCATCGCGATGTCGAAGTCGGAGTTTTCCAGCACGTCCGCGAGCGTCTCGCGCTGCTCGAAGCTGAGACCCTGTTGTGTTCCTGTGAAGCCGATGATCAAAGCAACTCCCTTCGGGCAGGGATTTTCAGGACACTAGTATTGTATACTTTTCGGAGGGAAAAAGACAGGGCTAGGCGCAGCCGCGCTCGGCGCGCCGGCGCTCGTACTCCTCCCGAGACAGGTGCGGGTTGGGGAAGACCTCGACGGTGCCCTCGCGTAGGTGGTGCTCCTCGCCGATCGCGGTGAGGAGCTTGTCCGCTTCGCTGAAGGTGACGAACTCGAGCTTGGAGTTGCAGATCTCGCTCGTGCGCTTGATGTGGATGCCTGTGTGGAACGAGAGCCACTGGATCGGCCCGAAGTGGGCCACCGGTGTGGAGTAGTCTGGGTCAGTGGTCACGGCCATCGCTTTGGCCGGACGAGCAGCGAGGTACCTGACGATCCACGCTCGCAGGATCTCTCCAAGCGGCTCCGCTTCGACGATCTCGTAGTCGCGGACGCGGTAGTCGTTCGGCTGGAACTTAGTCAACGTGGACGTCGCCCTTCTTCCAGGCTGCATGTCCTGCGAGGAACGCGATGCGCTCAGGGGTCGGGGCGATGTTATGCATCTTGAGGTACTCGATCCGGCGCCACAGCTCGCGGTACACGAGCGACTTCCTCGCGTCTCCGCTCGACGGCATCAGGTTGCCCTCATAGACCTTGTGGTTCTTGGAACCGTGCGGTCGTGCGCGGATGCCACTAGGCTTGACGCGCTGGCGGACGAACGTCCCGATGTGCTCGCACTGCAGGGCGTCGTTGCGATCGACCTCGCCGTTGTCCAAGATCTTGAGCTTGTTCTCAGCCCTGATCCCAGCGCTGAACCCGTCAGGCGAGAGGCAGCGCTTGATGCCGCGATCGTCAGGCGTCCCCTTGTGGGCGCAGAACTTGTCCTCCGGAGCGTTGCACTTCTTGAGGTTGTGCTCCCTGCCCGGCTTCACCGTCGCTGGAAAGGGCATGCCCCAGCTCTCCACCTCTTCAAGCAACAGGGACACGTAACGCGGGCAGACGAGAGCTCCGACGTAGTACTTCAGCCAGCCGGACTTCTTGTGATGCTTGTAGCCGCAATGCCCACAAGGCATCTGTGTTGGAAGCTCGTTGGTCACGACCCCTTCCCCAGGTTGAGGTAGTACAGGCCATGGAGCAGCGCGCTCTCCGCGTGCTCCGACCACGGCTTCCCGTGCTCTGCGATGTGGTTCTTGTAGTAGGGCGTCTTGCGCGTGAGGTTGAGCACCTGCGTCTGCTGCTCCACCAAGTGGATCCCGTTGACCTCGGCCGTGCGCTTGATCGCCCCGATCAGCTGAGACGTAGGCATCGTGGAGAACGACTGCGTCTTCGCCATCCACGGATAGAGGTGGAAGCGCTCCAAGACGATCAACGTAGGTCGCCACCCGGTGATCACCTCCCATAGTTGAGCTTGAGTCAGTTCTTCAGCGTACTGCCATCTTCGGTTGGCCCAGCACGACACCCCGACGTGAACGTCGCCGGGATCGATCGCGAGCATGCGCGCGTCGATCGGCACGTGCGTGCTAGTCGCGTAGCCGTTCACGGATCTTGCTCACTTCCGCTGCGTGCCTCGCGCGCTCTGCGTTCAGCTTGGTCTGATAGTCATCTGAGATGGCGAGCACTCGACGTCGATGCTTCAAGTTCGCCTTCTCCAGCCGGTCGTGCAGGATCTCCATGCGGTTCTGAAGTGTGTTGCGTGCCACTGAGCGATCCTCCAAGATCTTGAGTTTACGGGTTCGGTAATATACCGAATCCGATTATCTTACTTTGCGTCCGACCAGCGCGTCGCGTGGTTGATGTCCACATCCATGGGTACGAGGAGCTCTGGCCAGTCGCACATGACTGCTCTGACCGTCTCTCGAGCCAGATCGAGCTCTTCCTCCGGACATTCGACCACGACTTCGTCGTGGATCTGCAGCAGAACGCGCGATCGCATGCCGTCCTTCTCGAACCGGCGATGCAGTCGCACCATCGCGCTCTTCGCCTGGTCAGCTGACGTCCCCTGGACGAGGGAGTTCACAGCCTTGTACGCGAACCGCCCTTCTTCTTCACGATGCCTGCGGCCGAAGACCGTGACGATGTAGCCGCGCTCGCGCATGGCCTGTTCGGTGGCGCTCTTCAGCTTGCGGATGCCGGGGAACCGATCGTAGAACGCGTAGAGCATCTTCTTGCCTTGGTCGAGCTCGACGCCGAGCATGTCCGCGATCTTCTGCTGGCCCGCTCCGTAGACGATGGCGAAGTTCATCGTCTTGCCGTCGGCCCGCATCTGCTTGGTGACCTCTTCGGGGCGGACGCGGTACATCGCTGCGGCGGTCTCGCGATGCGGGTCTGGGTCGTCCTGCTCGAAGATGCGGAGCATGGAGTCGTCTCCGACCTTGGCCATGTAGTGCCCGAGCACGCGAAGCTCCTGCGCCTTGAAGTCGGCGAAGATGAGCTGATGCCCGGGTCGCGCGATGAACGCCCCTCTCACCCCGCCCTTCTCGCGCGGGATCGTCTGGAGCGCGGGCTCTGTGATGCTCATGCGCCCAGTGCGTGCGCCCATCTGCTTGAAATTGCAGCTGATGATCGCGAGCTCGCCGATCATGCGATGTTGCTGAGCAAGGTGCTCGTAGTACGACCCGAGCATCTTGGTCGCGGAACGGTACTCCAGGACGCGCTTGGCGAACGGGTGGTCGAGGCCCTCGAGAACCCACTCTGGAAGCTTGACCCTGCCCGTGCGCGGGTTGACCCAGTCGCCCTTGATGCCGAACTGCTCCAGCGCCTTCGCGACATCGTCCGTCGAGCCGGGGTTCATGTCCCAGCCGAGCTGCTGAGTCATCTCCACCCTGATCTCTTCGATGGTCGGCGTCAGCTCAGCGATGCGCGTGTTGACGAAGTCGAGGTCGATGCGCATGCCTCTCTCCTCTGCCCAGAAGAGCACCCACATGACATCGAGCTCGGTCGCGTAGATCCGAGGCAGGTCTCGCTCCGCGAAAGGCTTGGACTGAGGAGCGGACGTCTTCTCCATCTCGTGCATGAACTCGGCGAAGAGCGCGAGCGTGAGGTAGGCGTCGCCCACTGCGTACGGCACCATGAGCCGAAGCGGGACCTCGTCGTAGCGGATCTCCCGCCCCTCGACCTTGGCCTGCGACTCGCGCCACCCATCGATCTGCGAGCGGTAGAAGTCGGCGGGAGTCCCGTCGGTGTCGTAGCTGATCCCGAGCGCCGTAGAGAGCTCCTTGAGGCCGTGGTGCCTCTTTTCGTTGAGGATCGGGCTCATGATCATCGTGTCGTGCACCTCGCGCTCCATCAGCTCGAGCCCGTGAGCGTCGAACATGCGCTTGAAGACGTGGAGGTCGTACTTCGCGTTGTGCATGACGATCGTCGGCGTGTCGTTGAAGATCTCGAAGACCATCTTCGCCGCGTCCTCGCGGATGCGATGGTTCCCCGGGTCGTCCACGTAGTGCGTCTTCTGGTAGACGGCGTCCTCGTTGCGGGTCACGACGTAGAACGTGCGGTCGCGGCCCCACGAGAGCGTCACCGCGAACGGGTCGGCGTCGGACTCGTACCAGCGCCATGTGGGAGACTCCGTGTCGAGCGCCACGACTGCGGGACGGTCTTCGCGCCACAGCTGCAGCACTGTATCAGCCGAGACGAGCTCTCGCGCGTCGAAGTCGTCGAACTGCTCGAGCAGGTTCACAGCACTTCCTCCCACGTGAAGCGCACAACTCCGCCCCGATCGAGCGCCTCGATCCCTCTGAGGCTCTCACGGTAGAGGTAGTGGTAGTAGACGTGCGTCACGCCTGCGTTGGCCAGTAGCGTCGCGCACAGCTCGCACGGGGATACCGTGAGGATCGCGACGCGATGCACGCCGGCGGTCGCCTTGGCGATCGCGTTCATTTCCGCGTGGACGCAGCCGCACGCGCCCTCGTCCTCGCGCAGGCACGTGTTGGGCCCGCCCTTGACGCCGCCGTTGTAGCCGACGACGAACTGGGTGAGGTCCACGCTGGCGAGGACAGCTCCGACCTGAAGCCGCTTGCAGCGCGACATCGCCGCGGTGAGGTCTGCGATGTCCATGAGGTAGCGGAGCTGACGCTTCTTCACGGAAGGTCCTCGCGGTGAAGGGGAGCCGTGCCGCGCAGCTTCGACACTCGCCCGATCGCGAGCATGCGCGTCTGCTCGAGCTCGTTCGCGACGATGTCTAGCTTGAGCTTTCCGTGCAGGTTGGGCCGAGCTTCGACGCCGAAATGGTGCTCGTACACGTGCGCCGATCCCGCGTTGTGGTAGTAGTGGCCCATCGGGATCTTGAGGTCCCTGGACAGCGCCTTCTGGACTGAGACGAACGACGGCACGTCGTAGCACAGACCCCAGACGAGGTCCCACGACCGCATGTTGACGATCATGTGCAGCTTCGCGTCTCGTACGAGGAACTGCCACGTCATCGTGCAGGGCATCTCGCCCTTCCACAGCGGCGACGTCGTGGCGTTGTAGAGGTCGTCTGCGTGGCCGACGTAGACGACGGCTCGTCGGCTTGAGCGATCGTTCCTGAGCTCGTTCCTCGCTGAGAAGATCTGCGTCTTGATGCGGGGCCCGTAAGCCGTCGCCGGCGCCATGAGCGTTCCCGCCTTCCGCGAGATGCTCTGGATGATGCCGCTGTCGTACACGCCGGCGAGCAGCATCGCGATCTCAGCGTCCATGAACTCGCGGCTGAAGCCGTCGCGATCGACGACGCAGTGCTTGGGCTCCGTCAGCACGAGGTTGTACGCGATCAGCTCGCGCGTCATGCCCACGCGACTCTCGACATCAGCGCCTTTCGCGAGCACCTCCTTCAGCAGATCCGGGTAGCGCATCGAGAGCCGATCTATCACTCGTAGGCTCACCAGCGATCATCCTCCTTCTTGATCTCGACGTCTTCGAACTTGGGGCGGTCGTCCAGGTGCCCGTACTGCTCGGGCCTGCGGACTTGGTGCATGAGAAACATCAGCTGAGCGGCCGCCATACTGAGGTGGGGCAGCCCGGACTCCTCGTCCACGTCGCGCCCTCGAGCCCACTCCAGCAGGTGCCTCATGATCGATGCGAAGCAGCGCATGTACGCGAAGCCGCCGAGCCAGTTCCACGGCGCGTACTTCTTGGCGCCGTACTCCGCTGCGATCGCGACGTCGTAGATGAACTCCGGGTCGACGAGGTCGACCTTCGGCTTTCCGTCGTCGAACTTGTGGCCGGGACCGATGTCTTCAGGCATCACAGCTCCTTGATGTAACTCATACGTTCACGGTTGTACTGCGCGTAGCTGACGCCCGTCTTGGCGTCCGGATGCCTGTGCACCGCGGCCAGAGCGTGTTTGACCGTAGTCACTCGGAACCCAGCCAAGATGACTCTGACCCAGTAGTCGAAGTCCATGATCAGGTGCAGGTCCTCCCTCAAGTCTCCAACCTCTTCGTACACCTTGCGCTTCAGGAAGACGGCGGGCTGATGTACGTGGTAGTGCTTGCTCATGAGGTCTGCGAGGCACGTGAACCTCGCACGATGTAGCTTCCACGACCCGTCCATCTGGATCGCGTAGCAGTTGCCTGCGATCACGTCGCTCTCCTCGAGCAAGACCTGCACGAGCCCGTACGTCTGCGGCATGTGCATGTCGTCGCTGTTGAGCCAGACCAAGATGTCGCCCGTCGCCATGCGCAGCCCTTTGTTGATCGCCTCAGACTGCCCGCTGTCCGGCTCGCTCACCCACTTCAGATGAGGGTACTCGGCCAGGATGCTCAGCGTCTCGTCTGTGCTGCCGCCGTCGATGACGATGTGCTCAGCTACCACGTCCTGGTCAAGCACCGACTCGATGTTCTTGCGGATGAAGCGGCCCTGGTTGAGGCTGGGCGTGACGACGCTGATCACAGCAGCGCCCCTCCCATCATGCGGTAGAACTCGAGATCGCTCTCGGGGACGTAGGTCGGCTTGCCGGCCATCATTGATGGGCCCGGCCGATGCTTGCGCCCGTGGCCGTCGTGCCTGATGATCATCCACTGCTCAGGCGTGACGTCGCGCTCCTGCTTGAACCCCATCTTTCGTGCGTCGCGGCAGAAGTTCTCTTCGTCGGCGTACGTGCGGTTCTCGTAGCGCACACCCGCGTCCCACACGTGCCGCTTGTACGCGAGCGAGCCTCCGAGGACCACGGTCCCGTTCGTGAGCCAGTGCGAGTCGGGACGAGGCACCCATGACGATCCTGTGTTGATGTAGAACGAGACGGCGTTGGGCATCCACGTGATGTCCACGTCGTCGTTGCCCTCGAGACGGGAGATCTGGTGCTCGATCCTCGTGGGAGCGTACCAGTCATCGTCATCCCAGTGGAGGATGTACTCGCCGATCGCAGCTGCGGCGCCCATGTTGCGCTTAGGCCCAGCAGGCATCTCTGCTGCGTACCCTCGCACGTAGCGGATGCGTGGCTTCCACGTCGGGATGTCGAGCGCCTCTTCGTAGACGGTGCGTGTCGGCTCGTCCCAGTCGTCGACGATGATGAGCTCGGAGTCAGCCTCCGTCTGTCGGAAGAAGTAGTCCACAGCCTTGCGGGTGAAGTCGAGCCTCCCGCAGACGGGCATGACGCATGAGACCTTCATAGCAGCGGCTCCTGGGTGAGTTGGGGTACTGGGTTGAAGCTGTCCGTCCTGCCGTTCGCGGAGACCGTCCCACGGATGGTGCTCAGGTTCCCAGACCTGATGCAGAAGACCTGCGGCAGGCTCTGCCATGCGGTGAACCGCGGCCCCCACAGCACGTTCCAGCACCAATCGTTATAGCGGTCCTCGAGCGCCATGACTTCGAGCAGGGCCTCCGCGAACCGAGGCGTGACCTCGTAGCAGTGCATGCAGAAGAACCCGTGCGACCCGTGCTGCGGCTTGTCGAGCGGCTTCCAGCGGTGCGGCTTTCCGGAGAGGAAGAGCGCGTCGTCCGTCGCGGCTGCGGCGAACTGCATGCCTCCCCACCCGACCATGTCGCCGCCAGGAGGCTCGACGATGTCCAGCAGCTCGAGGCGGGGCCTCGCGTCGTCCTCGCACAGGACGAACCGCTCGTGACCCGCTTCGAGCCCCGTCCGCAGCGCGAGCTGGAACGAGCGCGAGCACCCGAGCATCCCACGCGCGATGCGCCAAACCCGCTCCGTCCACTTGGTCGGCGCAGGCTTGCCGGCGTGTTCGGCGTGCCGCAGGCGAAACGCGACGACCTCTTCGTCCGGGAGCGTCCACCCCTCGATGCCCGCGATCCTGGTCGCGGACCCGAAGAGCGGAGCCATCTCCGTGAGGAACCCCGTGTGGCGCGAGACGTCCTTGTCGAGGTTGATGTAGTACATCGGGAGCTGGCTGAGGTGCTCTCGCGCGGTCACGCAGCCACACCAGCCTTTGAGAGGGCGAGCTCCATGAGCTCGTCGAACCGCGGGAAGAAGTAGCCCTCCAGCGTGTTGGTCTTCACGAGCGCCCGCTGCTTCTGGAGCTCGTCGCGGTACTCCTCGTCGCTGTACGTGAGGATCTTCTGTCCGAGCTCGACGGCCTCGCGCTCGGAGCGGACGATGTAGTCCTCGGGGACGTACTTCCCGATGCGGTGGATCTTGCCGTCCGCCATCTGCAGCGTGCCGTAGCAGACGGAGTCGAACGTGCGCTGCGTGATGAGGCCGATCTTGGGGTACGTGTTCTTGACGATGTTGACGGTGAAGAGGCCCTGTGCCAGCTTGCGCGGGACCTTGTTCGCCGGCACGCGCCCCATCCAGTTGACCATCGGCCACTTGGTCTGCTTGTCGAGCCCGTCAGGGCCGTCGAACTTGCCCCAGATCCACGTGGGCGTGCCGGCGGCGGCCTGCGGGAAGACGTACGCGGCGAACTCCGCGTCGCGAGCGTAGTCGTTGCCGCAGTAGACCTGCCCCGGGTACTCGCGCTCCGCGATCGGCGTGTAGGTCTCGAGGTGCTCCGTGTAGGGGAAGTCGATCAGCTCCGGGACTCCCCAGTTGTTGTCGACGTCGTACGGAGCGATGACCGTGATCAGCGGGTGCGGCCAGTCGAGCCCGCCGTGCATGAGGCTGCGAGCGGTGCCGGCGATCTGCCGATCGTGGTCCCAGAGCATGACCGGGATGCCGCGCATGAGGAACATGGCGATCTGGTACGTCTGCTCGAGAGCAGAGATCGGGTTGCTCCTCATGACGATGAACAGCGCTAGGTCGACGTCCGGCCCGGTGCCGAACGGCTTCTCCTTGAGCCACTTCTTGATGACGTCGGCCGTGTTGATGCGGTCGCCGACGCCCTCCTTGATGTACTCCTGCTCGAGCTCCTTGTGGATGTCCCAGATCGCCGTGTCCAGCATCGGGTCGCGATCGCGGACGAAGGCTCCGTACTCGGGGTACATGTCGCGCAGGCGACGCAGGTCGAAGTCCCGCTCCTCCGACGGCTCGATCCTGCGAGTCGACCCGCGCGTGATCTCGTGACCCGAGTCTGCAAGGTGGTGCAGCAGCGGCACCTTCCAGAGCTCGTTGCCGGTCATGTTCGGCTCGGTGTGCTTGAGCCCCGGGCTGAAGACCATGAAGACTTCGTCCTCTTCGGGGAGGTTCGCGATCGCTGAGCTCTGGTTGCAGAGCCCGCGGTCGTACCAGAACAGCTTCATTGCAGCCTCCTACGGCTTGGGAAAGAGCCAGACGCCTGGCTCGATGATCTTGTCGTCGACGGCCTTGCGGATGACCTCGATGGCGAAGTTCTGCTCGCCTCTGTCGATCTCGTCCCATGCCGCTTGGTGCTCAGGATCGAGCTCCGCGCCGATGTCGACCAGCTTGCGAGCGATCGCCTCGTAGTAACGAATATCGGCAGCCATCAGATCCGCACCGGTGCGATCATGAATCGGGTCTCGTCCGTCGCGTCTGGGCTGGACAGCACGACGGGTCGCAGCTCGTTGACGAACGTCATCGTGAGCTTCTTGCCGGAGAACAGCTTGAGCCCGCTCCGGAGCTGCTCGAGGTTGAAGCCGACCCGCAGGTCGCGAGAGTCCGTGGCTGAGACCTCCTCGCGAGCGTCGCCGTCCTGGTTCGTCAAGTCGAGCGCCAGCTGACCCTCGCCCAGCTTCATCGAGATGGTCTGCGACGGCCCGGACGAGATGACCGCGACGCTGTTGAGCGCGTCGATCAGCGAGTCTGCGTCGACGCCCACGTTGAACGAGCCGTCCGTGTCCAGGACGTTCTGGATCATGGTGGACAGGTCCGGGAACGCACCGTCGATCCGGCGAGCGCGGAAGAAGAAGTCGCTGTTGCGCCCGTAGACGGTGGAGTCGTTGAACATGAGCTGGGCCGCGCCGAAGTTGTTCAGCTGCCCGATGACCGAGCCCGGGATCGCGAGGTCGTCGAGATCGATGCCGTCGACCTTGGCGCAGAACATGCGGTGCGTGTCGGTCGACATCATCATCCCGTCCTTGAGCTGGACGTTCTGGAGCATCGGCCGCGAGGGGTCGTACCCGCAGAACTGAGACGCGACTGCGAACGCGTCCAGCGTCCTCTGGGTGAGGACGATGGCGTCGCTCCAGTCGAGCCTCGTGCCCGTGTCGATCCCGAGCGGTTCCTGCGACGAGAGCCCGAGCTTGAAGCGCGTCGTGCCCTTGCCTCCATACACGCTCACCTTGCCATCCCCGAACGTCAGCTTGAGCGTCGCGCCGGACGGCATCGCCTTGGTGACGTCGATCAGACGCCGCGGGACGAGGATGTCCATCTCCGGGCCCGAAAGCGAGAGGTACCGCGACGCCGCGACGTCGCCGTTGCTGGCCGAGAACATCGCGCTGTCGGCTGTGACGGTCAGCCGGAGCCAGCGGTACTGGTCGACGTGATGCGACTTCGCTGCGTACCCTCCGACGGACAGGAGAGCGTTGAGCAGCTCGTCGCGGTCGACCGAGACCTCTGTCTTGGTCGCTACTGTGGACATGCAGCCTCCTTGAAGTTGTGGATATTTTGATTATACATCTTAGAAGAGCCTTCCGACAGGGACCGGGATCGGCGTCCCTGCGAGCACGTGCGAGAACATCTTGGCGAACCACTCGGTGACCGGCGGACACACGCCCGCTGACATCTGCCCGTAGTCCCACGAGTTGGGGAACTCGAACCAGTCTGGGAAGCCCATCAGCCGAGCCGCCTCGCGCACGCTGATCAGCCGAGGCTCGAGCGGGTGCATCTTGTTCTGCATGGCCGTGACGGTGGACGCGTGCTTGTCCTCTCGAAGCCGCCTGATCTCAGCGGCGTTGAAGATCCTGCCCGCGTCGAGCCGCTCGCGCTCCTTGTCGGTGAGGAGCTCGCGCTCCATCTCCATCCATGCTCCGCCTTGAGGGATGTCGCTGTGATGCGGCGCTGTCCACATAGCGTAGTGGTTGACGAAGCCTTTGACCGTGCCCGCCCTGTCGCGAGTGAGGCGCATTAGCTCCTGGTACTCGCTCTGTGGAGGGACCTCGTGCTTCATCCACGAGCCGTCATCGTTGGGCGTGACCTCGTAGAGGTCTGAGATCGCGTCCTTGACCGTCGCCGGCGGGCGGTACTCGTGGCTGGGCCAGAGGTACTGCCGCCTGCTCCAGACGAACATCACTCGTGGCCGACGCTGGGAGACTCCGAAGTCTCCAGCTGCGTGTCGATGGATCGAGAGGTGGTAGCCGTGATGCTTCGCGATCTCGTCCGCAGCTGCGAGGTGCTCGCGACCCATCGAGAGCATGCGCGGGATGTTCTCGAAGGCGATGATCTCGGGCTCGAGCTTCACCGCCCACTCGACGGCCTGCGGGAAGAGCTTGTTCTTCCAGTGGTCGGGAGACGCCGCCTTGTTCGCGCCTGTCAAGCCCTGGCACGGCGGGTTGCCGTAGACGATCGGGATCTCTCCCGTGTACTCCTCGACGACAGCGTCCCACTCCTCCATGTCGGTGGTGTGCCACGCGTCGGGGAAGTTGCGCCTGGTCGGAGCTCCGTAGTTCGGGTTGTTCTCGAGGTAGGCGACCGTCTCGACGCCGGCGTTCTCGAAGCCGACGGCCATGCCTCCCGTGCCCATCATGATGCTCAGAGCCTTCACGTCAGTCATCGGTCTCTGCTTCCTCCTGGCCGACTTCTGCGACCACTGAGAGCACGTGCCACAGCGGCGCCTCATTGCGGAGCATCTTGCGGACGGCTTCGCGCAAGTTCTCCTCCAGCTGATCTTCGAAGTCCATCAATATCCCTCGCCCTGTCGTCGGTGGTTCTCGAGCTGCTTGGTGAAGAAGATGTCCATGAACTCCGACCACGTCATGCCCAGCGCGAGCGCTTCGTTGAGCATGAAGTGGAAGCGGTCGATCAGCTCGAACTTGAGCTCGAGCCGCGTGTCTTCGTCCACCGGCTTGTCGAGGTAGACCTCGTACGTCTTCCATGACTTCCACGGCAGCCAGTCGAGCATCTCGATCTTCTCTGCGGCGTCCGCCTCGTGGTTGAAGCGGATGCGCTGCAGCAGCTGTTCGTACGTGACGGCGGTCGCGTGATGCGGCACCGGTGCTCTGCCTTCGTTGACACCGCGGGCCCAGATCTTGCGCTGGAGCTCGCGCTGAGACTCGAGGGGATCGAACTCAGCGGGAGCTTGGAACAGCTCAAGGTCCTTCATCTCCTGTCTTTCCATGTCACCTCCTAGAACGGGATGTCGTCGTCATCCGCCACAGCCGCTGCGACAGGTGCCGCAGCAGGAGCGGACCCGTTGGCCTGGCCGAACGAGATGTGGCCGACCTCGCGCATACGCTTGAGCACGTCGATGAAGACCGGAGTCTTGCGGAACGCGCTCTCCCGCGACTTCTCGATCATGCGCAGCTTGCTCAGCGGCCTGATGATCTCGCTCTTGACCTCCTTCACCTCGAGATCGAACTGGTTCTTGAAGTCGTCCACCCTGAGGGCCGGGTAGAGCAGCCAGAGCTCGGCCCACTCGGGGTTCTGCTTGACCCACTCCTCGGCGTCGAGGATCGCGGAGTCAGGCACATGCGACCTCGCCAGCACTGCCTGGCTGAAGCCGGAGTAGTCGAGCGAGCGCTTTTCGTACAGCTGGTCGAGGTGCCCCGCCACGAACTCGACGTGCTCCGGCTTGACGATGACGTTGACGCCGTCCTCTGTGCTGAAGACTCTGATCGCTGCGGCGACCGCCAGCTTGGCGAGCTTGATGCGGTGGTTGCCTCCTTCGACGAGCGGGATGCCGCCCTCCGATGCGTAGCGGGAGCTCTGTTCGGTAGCGAGCTCGAGCACCTTCTTGACCGCGGGCTCGGTGAAGACGATGTTCTCCGACTTGCGACTCCAGGCCCAGAGGATCAGCAAGCGGCACATGTCGCTCGTGTACTCGTGTGGCACGTGCTCGTGTGTGAACGCGTTGATGAGGTCGATCGAGACCTCGTTCGTCGCCGCGCTGATGGCGAAGTCGAAGCGAGCGATGTCCTCCGGCCGGCCGATCACCTCCCTGATCACCTCGACCCCGTGCGAGTACTCGCTCATGGCTCTCGGGTTCCGAGGGTTGGTGATCCAGATCAGCCGCGTGCGGGCCATCGTCCTCTGGATGCCCGCGATCTTGATCATCTCAGCGATGCCGTTCGAGCGGATGCCGGACATGGCTCCGATCGAGTCGACCGACAGGCCCGAGGCCTCGTCGATCACGAGCAGCCGCCGATCGTTGAGCGGGATCGAGCCCCACATGATCGACCAACGTCCGCCAGCTTCCTGACGCAGGCCGCCGATCAGTCCGGCAAAGCTCGTGTTCTCGGCCACGCTCATGGAGCCGAGGCGGTAGTGCTTCACGAGCGCCGCGATCGTCTCTGACTTCCCCGTCCTCGTATCGCCGAGGATGATGATGTCGCCCCAGGCCTTCGCGACAGGCTTGTCCATGAAGTCGAAGGCGATCACCGAGTGGTAGCAGAGATCGGCCGAGACGATCAGGTCCTCGCGGCCGTAGATCCGCGTCACGTTGATCGTCAGGTCGTGGGCGATCTCCTCGAACTTGGCGCGCACTCCCTCGATGCCGGGCTTGTTGACCTGGAACTTCTTGAGCCGGTCGATCTTGACGTCGTCCAGCTCGAAGCCGTCGATCGAGTCCTGTGCCGGGTCGACCTGCTCGACGAAGTGGACAACGTGCTGGCTCTTGGGATGGGGCACAGACGTGCCGCGCATGACGTAGCTCTTGTTGGCCATGATCCCGTGCTCCATGACGTACGCCGTGCGGCTCACGTGCTCACGTTCGAGCTGCGAGCTGAAGTCGAGCTCCGGGATCAGCGTGACCTCTTCCACGTTGTGGTAGTCGTCGGACGTCACCTCGACCGCTCGACAGCGCGTGTTGATGCCTCGCTTGCGTCGGATGACGTTCTGCTGCACGTCCTCAGGCACCTTGACGAGCTTGATGATGTCGGGGTCGTCGTCGTGGATGTCGACGACCTGCAGCCCGTTGTTGTTGGCGTTCGAGCAGCCGTTGCACATGTTGCCTTGGTCCATGTAGCAGTCGAAGGTCATCGTCCTCGGCACCGCATACGGCGCGAGGTCCTTGCCGGCCACCATGACCTTGAGCTCGAGCCTCTTGTAGAGGTAACGGTCCTCTGACGCCTCTGCGAGGTGCGGCTTGTAGAGCGTCTCGTCCTTGACCCCGACCGGCTTGTGCACCTTGGTCTGCGGCGTGAAGTAGTCAGTCTCGTCGATCAGCCGCTTGAGGTCGTCCCACCCCTTGCCTCCGACGACGAAGTAGTCGGTGACGTCTGCGTTCTTGGGTTGGATGATGTCGAGCGTGATCACCTTGACGCGCGTCGCGTGGTCGATCAGCTCAGTCGCCACCTTCTGCGCAGCCTCGATCCCAGCGGGATCGCGGTCGTAGATGATGATGACGTCCTTCTCAGCGAAGCGCTCGTTCCAGGCGGACTTCCACGTGCCTGCTCCACCCGTGCCGGTGATCGCTGCCCAGCCCTCGACGCGGTTGTCGCGAAGGACCTGGTTCATGATGACGCAGTCCTTCTCGCCCTCGCAGAGCACGAGCGTGTCCGCGTCCAGAGACGTGAAAGGCCACAGCCTAACTTGGCCGTGGCCTCTCTTCCAGGAGATGACCTTGTTCTCGCCGGACGCCTTCGGGTCGTACAGCCTGAAGTTGACGAGCTGCCCCATCTCGTTGCGGATGGGGTAGACGTAGCGCTGGGTCTTCTCGTCCCAGCCGATCTCGAACTCGCGCATCGCCTCGTCCGACCAGCCAAAGTCGGTGATCGCAGTCGAGCGCGCCTCGGGATTGTGGGCGAGGTTCTTCTGATAGACCTTCGAGATCGACTCGTCGATGATCTTGTCGGGCTCGTCCGCCTTGGTCTTCGGCTGAGCCTTCCCCATGTCGATCCCAGCTTCAGCGATGAACTTCTTAGCCTCAGCTGACGAGCATCCCTTGATGTGCTTCACGGCCGTGAGCAGGTTCCCGCCCTGCCCAGACGAATGGCAGACCCACAACCCCGTGTCGAGGTTGAGCGAGCACGAGTTATGCTCATCCTCGTGATGGAAGCACTTGATCGAGACATCGCCGTGCGAGCCCGGAGGGATCCGGTCTCCCAGCAGCGATCTCAGTAGTTCATTGATAGACACAGACGACCCCCGTCTCCGAGCAAGGAGACGTAGGGGCCGCCTTTCGGCGGCCCCTCATGTCTCAGAACGGGATGTCGCTGTCGCCGGTGGCCGAGGAGCTCTCGGACGCGGGATCGGAGTCGTCGACCGTGATGCGCTGGCCGGCGTCCCTCGCCTCCTTGAGCTGGGCAGCAGCGCGTGCCGCTCCCACCATCTCGTCCATCGTGGCCGGCCGACCCTTCTTGATCTCCCAGATCTGGAAGGCCTGGCCCGCCTTGTTGACGTCGTCCTTGGACGTCAGCTCGATGATGTTCGACCACGGGTACTTCATGTTGAGGATCAGCGCGTTGAGCCGCTTCGCGACCTTGACGCTGGTGCGCTTCATGAGGACGCCGGCGGGCAGCTGCCCGTCGATGCCTCCCTCGTCGCCGATGATGTAGCCCAGGTAGTTGTACTGCTCCTGGCAGCCCGCGCCGAAGACGGCCTTCGGGCACGCGCGGCAGGAACCGCCACCGTGAGGGCCCTTCTGGGTGAGGAGCTGGCCGTACGGCACGCCGCCGTCGCGCTCGACCTCCTCTTCGGTGGGCGTGCCCCAGCCGTCAAGGGCGTTGTCGGACGAGCACACCGGAGGACCACCGAGGTCCTCGCGATCGCCCCAGTACGTCCTCGTCTTGAAGGTCGTGATGATGAGGAACTGCACCGTCTTGAACGCCTCGCCTGACAACGTGTGGTAGATCTCACCCTTGCGGGCGTCTCCCACGTCGGACGACGTTGCCTGGACGAGCTTGAGCGCGGGGAGGGTGATGTCCTCCCGCATGTCGATGCCCGACTTGGCATCGCGAGACAGCTCGTCCATGTAGGCCTGCTGCTCGGCTGTCAGCTCGAGCTCGGCTCCTTCCGGTACGGCGACTTCCTTGCCGGTCATCAGTCCTCGACCTCCCTTTCCATCCCCTCGGGGGCTACCCGCGACGGCGTGTACGTGATCGTGTTGGACGTGAGCAGCTCGATCCCGGCGGGCAGGTCCTTGCCGGCGTTCTCGCGCTCGCGCGTGAGCTTGTTGATCTCAGCCTTGCGGAACTCGATCTTGGTCATCGCTCCTCGAAGGCCAAGATCGTCCAGCTCACGCATCAGCGACTCCGGGTCCTTGATGAGAGCGATCTGACGAGTGCCGCGAGTGATGCGGCCGAGCGTGTGGTGCACCGTCTTCAGATCCTCGGACTCCAGGAACGTCCAAAGCGCTTGCTCCTGTTCTCTCCATGTCCGTTTCGCTTCATCTGCCTCAGCCTGGAGATGCTCGTACCTGCGTCTCTTGGAGACGTAGTTTCTGATCTCGTTGTCGAGGCTCGGCGAAACGGCGCTATGCTGCTGTTGCAAGCCGATTCTCCTCTTCTGCGTCGAGCGCCTTCTCAAGGCGATCGATGGTTGTCAGCGTTGGGATGTCTCCCTCGATCACGCGACGGATCGTGCGATAGCTCACCTCCTGGTCGATGTCGCGAGTGTGCTGGGCCCAGCGCGCGGCACTGATCTTCAGCGCGATGAACCGGCGCATCAGCGCTTCGGTTCGCTCGACGCGCGAGCGCAAGTCTTGGGTCACGGTACGCAGCCTTTCCTTCGAGTTGTACTAGTGTATTGTAACATTTTGCGGAGGAAGAAGATACCTAGCAGCCCGAGTTTTATTCGAGCCGCTCTCGTGTAGTTTACTTTAGTTCACAGGCCACACGTAGGGCAGATCGTCGGGCACGTCCGGCCAGAACTGACGGTAGTGGTCGGGCATCTTGCGCAGCAGGTTGCTCTTGTGGCTCAGGTGGAACGCGGGATCGCCCATCCACGGCGGCATCGGGTCCATGAGGCGATCGACGTCGAACACGAGCTCGTAGGCACAGATCTTCTCGTCGCACGTGTCCTTGTAGCCGCGCTCTTTCCACTCCTGGCAGATCTCGTGGCCGTAGTCGATCAGCTTGCCCTCGTACCCGCGCCACATCTTCGCGGCTGGGTGGTTGACCCAGCCCTTACCTGTGTCGAAGGCCTTCAGCAGCTGAAGAACCTCGACTCGCTGCTTGCCGAGACGCTGGCGGTCGAGACAGCGCGACGTCTGCACGAAGTCGTCGTACGGGAGGAACGTCTGCATGATCACCTCGCTTTCGAGATAATGGTTACGGGAATATACCCGACTGAGTTATGCCTCGTCGGGCTCGTTCGCGTCGTTCGTGCTGAGCGGCACCTCCGACTCGTCTCGCTTACCCAACACCGCCTCGATGATGTCCCTCTTGGTCTTCAGCTTTGGCAAGATGCCGCTGAAGTCGATGGTGTCGTCGGCGACGATCGCGTAGACGAACGTGGTGCGCGTCTGGCCGCGGCGGTAGACGCGGGCCCAGGCCTGATCGTTGTCGGCCGGAGTCCAGAGCAGGTCGAGGAAGAAGAAGTAGCGCGCTCCCACGAGCGTGAGCCCCTCGCCTCCAGTCTGCGTGGTCGCGATGAAGAGCCGCCACTTGGGGTCGGTGTTGAACGCGACGCAGGCATCGTCTCTGGTGGCGAACTTCTTGTAGCCGTCAGAGGGGTCCCACGATCCGACGCCTTGCCCAGTCAGGACGATGTGCGGCTCGCCCGCCTGCTTGAGGCGCTCATGCAGCTCCATCGTGAGCGTGCGGAACTGAGACATGACGACGATCTTCTCGCCCTCGGCCTCCTCCATCTTCTCGAACAGGAGGTCCAGCTTGGCGGAGTCCTTGTGCTCGTCGCTGAAGATGCCCAGCGAGCCCGCGATCTGCTTGAGCCTCAGGAACTGCGTCATCCAGTTGGGCGCCTTGATGATGTCGCCCACGTCGCTGTCGGTGCGCTCGATCTCGGCGACGAGCTCCTCCTGCATCTGCGTGTACGCCTTGCGCTGCCGGTCTCCGAGCGTGACGCGCAGCAGCTTCGGACCGACGAGCGTCGGCCGATCGTGCCAAGCCTCGTCGATCGTGCGGCCCATCTGGATCGTGGTCAGGACCTCGCGCAGCTCGTCCTCGTTCTTGGTGCCGACGATCTGCTTGTGGCCCCAGAAGTCTTCCTGGAGCATGACGTACTGGTCCATGAACTTCCAGTAGCTCGAGAACCGCGCGCGGTCGAGCCAGTGCAGCTGTGACCAGAGCTCGGGCACGTGGTTCTTGATCGGCGTGCCCGACAGCAGGAACTTCACCTTGGAGTCGAGCTTGTGCATCGCCTTCGACTGCTTCGCGTCCTTGTTCTTCATGCGATGCGACTCGTCACCGACGATGGCACCGAACGGCTTGGCCAGGAGCGCAGCCTCGCGCCTCCAGAGCTTCTCCCAGTTGATGATGAACCAGCCCTCGTCGGCCTCGAGCTCACGCCCGCTGTTGACGACCGCGACAGGCAGCGTCTCGGGGTACCACGTCGCGATCTCCCGCATCCACGTGTACCGCATCGAGTTGGGGCAGACGATCAGGAAGCGCCGATTCTCGAGCTCGCCTCTCAGATCGAGCTCACGGATGGACGCGATCGTCTCGATCGTCTTGCCCAAGCCCATCTGGTCGCTGTTGAGGCAGCGCTTGGCCTCGGTCATGAAGGCGACCATCGTCTTCTGGTAGGGGTAGAGCTTGAGTGAGTGCTCGTACAGCAGCTGGTCGAGCTCGCCTGATCGCGCCAGCTTGATGCGGTCGGCGCGCTTCTTGGCCGCGTCGTACCAGTCGGACAGGCTCGGGTCGATCGTCAGGTCGTCGAACATGCGCACGAGGTAGTCCACCGTGAGCGTGTCGAGCGGGAACTTCCACTCGCGCTTCCCCTTGTCCCACTCGTAGCCGGGGATCTGCTTCACGCGGTCGATGACCCCGCGGTCGTACGGGAACCCGACTCTGATCGCGTTGCGCACCCTGCGCGCTTCAACCGGCATTGTACTCCTTCCCAGTACCGCCGACCAGCGACATGGGGTCGACGCCTTCGAGCAGGTCTCCAGACTGCGGCTCGTTGACGATGTCCGACGCGCTGAAGTACGTCCCTCGCAGCCCGATCATGCTCAGGCCGCCCTGAGCGACCATCTCGCGGCAGAACGCGCAGAGCGTGATGAGGTTCTCGCCGGACGGGGCATCTCTGTTGATCTGCGTGACCATGACGCCATCCTCGGAGCGGTAGCGCACCTTCCAGCGTCCGCGCTTCTTGTTGAAGCTGCTCTCGTGCGACGGCGAGTGGCATCCCCGACATCGCCGCTGATCCCGTTCCCAGATCTCGCGCCTCAGGCCCTCGTCGATGTCCGCCGTGGCCGGAGGAGGCGGGATGCTCTCGTGGACGCGCTCGGGCGGCACGGCGCCCGCTTTCAAGGTCTCGCGAAGAGCCTTGCCCTCCTTGCGCGAACGCGAGATCTTGGCCTTGGTCTCGTCGCTGACCTTGTACCCGACTGGACGGCCTGGGCCTCGCGGGCGCTTGGCGATCTCAGCTTCGAGCGAGTCCACCATCTCGTCGACGACGTCTTTGGGATGCTGCCTGCGCGCCTTCGGGTTGTTCTTCCACCAGTTGAGCTGGTTGCGCAGCTCGGTGATCGTCTTGTGCTCGTGGCCAGTCGTCATAGCAGCTTCCCAGCCGTGAGCCGGACGACTTTCTTCACGGGACGCGTCTCGGAGATCGACGCCCTGCAGACGCCGCAGATGACCCCGGTGACCTGGCTTGAGTGGTGGTGGCACTCGATCAGAGACGTCCCGTTCGGGTAGTCCTTGATGACGACGATCCCAGGCGTGGACGCCGGGAGATCTTCGATGTTGTCGTTAGCCATTCACCCTCCCAGTATGCGGTAGACGACGAAAGCGAGCATAAGAAAAGCCGCGGCGATGAACGCCGCGGTCGCGCGAGTCCCCATCGGGGTGTTATAGCGCCTGTAGGGCTTCTTCGATGGCATCGAAGTTCCTCTTCCAGGTACGGTATGGGCTGTGCTCGATGGCCCAACGCGTCGCCTCCCAGGCGAGCCCAGTGCGCATCGACGTGAAGTCTCTGCGCAGCAGCCATTCGAGCTGAACCTCCAGCTGAGCCTCGTTCGCGTAGAACCGTGCCCAGCTGTTGATCTGGCCGTTGTCGATGCAATGGTAATCCGTGACCAGCGTGCAGCCGGCAGCCGCCGCTTCGTAGACGCGGCAGTTCAGTGTCGTGCCGAGGGACCAGTTGAAGCAGACCTTGGACCTGAGCAGCTCCCCTTCGAGCAGGTCCCATGGCATCATCGCGTTCGTCAGCGACCAGCCGTTCCTGGCGCAGATCTGCTCGAGCTGCTCGAGCATGTACGGCCTCAGCGGTACCGAGTTGCTCTGCTTGTGGCCGACGAAGCAGACGTCGATCTCGCGCTCTTCGTGGCTCGGCCACTCGCGCACGAGGTCGTCACCGGTCAGAGGATCGCCTCTGTCGATCATGCGCCCGTAGGTGAGCAGGTTCGGCGTCGCGATGATCGGGCCGTTGAAGCCCGGAGCGAGCGCCACTTTGCCCGCACGGCAGGTCAGCACCGCGTCGAACATGGGCAGAGACCGCTGCACGCCGGCGTGCTCGAAGCGCGAGTACCAGCCTGCAGACCAGTCGCCGAAGATCCCGACCTTGGGCGCGTCGAGCGCCGTGGCCAGGGCCAGCGGCTTGGTCAGAGCCTCGACGGTACGCCACATCGGGTCCCAGATGACGACCGCGTCGATGTTCGAGACGCTGTCCCACCAGTTGGGCGTCTCGAGCGTCGCGAGCGAGAAGCACGTCACGTCGTGCTTGCCGATCTCGCGCTCCTTGAGGAGCTCCGCCGGATGGGGGTGGAAGGGGTGCCCGAGGCTTTCCACGGGACCGAAGAGGATCCTCACGCCTTGAGCGCCTTCGCAAGCTCGGGGAACATCTCCGCGAAGTCGCCCTTGTCGTAGCCGAGCCGCTGCAGAGCTTTCGCGACGTCGGCCGGAGCACCTTCGATGTTGAACGTCGGGTTGCCGCCGCCCGGACCGCGCTCCTTCACGAGCTTGAAGCGGACGCGCTTGAAGCGCGCGTTGAGGCCCTCCTCCAGCTTGTACGGGTTGCTGATGCGCTCGTTCATGATGTCGACGTCCTCGACGACGACAGCCGGCTTCCCGTTGCCGCGCTTGTTGGCCTTGGCGTCTTGGACGAGCGTGTCGAACGTAGTGCGGTCCCACTCGCCCATGTCGAGCTTGCCGATCATGACGCGGCCGATGTCGTCGTCGATAGCGGCTGGGGTGTCGGTCTCCTCGAAGCGAGCGTCCTTCATGGTCGCGATGGCCACAGCGATCACGTCCTCGCTCACGCCGTTGTCCTCGGCGAGGCCGGCGTAGTCGATCTGCGAGTAGAGGTCAGCGCTATCCGGGTCCTTCATGCGGGGCTTGATCAGCCGATCGAACTCGGACATCGAAGCTTCCTTCTCGCGATCGGCGTAGTGCTTGCGCTCGGGGCTGCCGCTGGGCCTCCGGCCGCCGCTCGCGTCCTCGATGAGCGCGTCGAACGTAGCGCGGTCCCACTCGCCCATGTCGAGCTTGGTCCGTCGACCGGAACCGCCGAGCGTGACGTGGCCGATATCCTCGTCTCGCGTGGCGCCCTTCTCGGTCGTGTTGAAGTCGGCTCCGGTCATGGACGCGACCGCGCGGACGATCTCGTCCTCGCTCACGCCGTTGTCCTCGGCGAGCCCCGCGTAGTCGATCTGCGAGTAGAAGTCCGCGCTCTGAGGGTCCTTCATGCGCGGCTTGATCAGCCGATCGAACTCGGACAGCTTGGGGTTCGCGTTCGCCCGGGCTTCCTTCTCGCGATCGGCGCGGATCTGCCGATTGCGCGCCATCTCATCGGCCGCGCTCTGCTCTGTTGAACCAAGCGCGCGAACTTTCGCGACCTCATCGGCGTTGAAGCCGGTCTTCTCCATCTTGTCAGCAGCCTTCTTGACCGCTGCATCGGAGAACTTCTCTCGACCGCTGTTGAGCCATGCGGCTGCATGTTTGTCGGGCCAGCCAGCATTGATGGCGTCTGCGTCTGTGGAACGCCCGTCCATGCGAACGAGGAACGCCTGCCATGTGTCGTCCTTGTGAAGCGGGATCGGTCGTCCGAGGTTCCCGCCGCTGCCGACCTTGAAGGCGGTGACTGTGCCGAGATGGCGTCGCACCTCGTACGTCGTGCTCCCGTCCTTGAAACGGAAGCTGCCGCTGATCGAGTTCTTCACCAGATCGAAGAGGTCCGCGACCTCGCGGAACTTGCCGCCCTTGCCAGCCGGCGTGCCCTTGGGCCAGCGCGGGTGCTTGCTCTCGTCGAAGTCCGCCACCGAGAGCGCGAGCTCTGCGGGCGCCGGGTTGTCGCGGATCCAGGCGTCGGCCAAGACCTCGCTGGTGAAGATCGCCTTGACGTCTTCGCCGAGCATCACGAGCACCGTGCCGCCGTCTCTGACCTTCTCGTAGCTCATTGCTCACCTCCTCCTCACTTCTTGTTGGACCCGGGGCGCTTGAAGCCGTCGCGACCCTTGAACCGTGCGTCCCACGCCAGCGCGCGGGCGAGCCTCTTCTCGAGCCGCCTCTGGCTCTTCTTGCGCATCCTCAGCTCCCGTTGTCGATTTTGACCGTGACCGTGTGGCTGATCTCAGGGAACCCCTTCATCAGCTCGCCCATGTAGTCGGGCAGCCGATCCAGGACGTAGTCCATGAGCTCCGTGAACTCGGTCGCAGCCTCGTCCGGGAGCATCCCCTCGTTGAGGGGCTTGTGCGTGAAGGTCAGCTCGACTCGCATCTCTCTCATGTGAAGTACGTCCTCTCGACCATGACGAGCTCCGGGCTGATGGCCTTGTCGGCGTCGCGCCTCCAGACGATCGAGACGCACTCTGCTCCGCAGCGTGCGCAGTACTGGTCGTGGAGGTGCTTGTAGCCCAGACAGAAGGGGCAGCGCAAGTAGTGCTGCGACGGAGGAGCGGTCTGCTCGACGATCATGAGTCGCTCCATCATCTCAGTCCTCGTCCCAGACGCACTCGGTCGCGAGCTTGTCGTCGCGGAAGCCCTTGAACTGCGGATGGCGGAAGCCTGGGTTCTGGATGCCGCGGTGCTCGATGACCATGACCTTGCCGATCATGGCCTCGCGCTCGTCGACGCCGTTGGCGATGTCCAGCGTGCCGAAGCGGACGCTGTCGTCGAACCCGGAGCACTGGCCGCGGTACGTCAGGACGCCGTCGCGGTACTGGCCGTACTGGATGGCCCCGATGGTGTCCGTCATGCGCCGCGCGCCGGTGCCCTCGCGGCCGTCCGTGAAGCCCATGACGACGACGTCCGCGTCGAACCGAGCCTTGAACTTGTACCAGTTGTCGGTCGGGCGACCGCCGGAGACGTACGGGCGATCGACCCGCTTGACGATGCAGCCCTCTCCGCCGGCCTCGAGCCAGCTGTCGAGCTGGCCCTGGAACACGGGGCCGACGACAGAGGGGAGCACCGTCGCGCTCTCGCTCTTCCAGGACTTGATCTCCTCGGCCGTGTTGGTCGGGAAAAGGTAGTCGTCGATCAGAGCGCGGCGAGCGCGCCACGGCCAGTCGCGCACGTCCTCGCCGTTCCAGAACAGCACGTCGAAGACGACGTAGACGAGGTTCTGCTCCTGGACCTGGAGCCTGCGGGCGCGGTCGGGGAGCGACTTCATGACGCTGGCGACGAATGCGAAGTCGTCGTCGCGCGTCGAGAGCTCCCCGTCGAGGACGGTGTAGCCTCGGACCCCCGCGTCTGCGAGACGCAGGCGCAGGTCCATGTGCATCACCGGCAGCCGGTCGCGGATCTGCTGCGGCTTGCGAGCTCGGGAGTAGCCCTCGAGCTCGTGGCCGTCAGCGACGGTGAGGAGACGGAAGCCGTCGAGCTTCTTCTCCATGACGTAGCGGTCGTCCGGCTCGAAGCCGGCGATCGAGAACACGGGGCGGCACTGCATGGTGCCGGGGACTTCACGCTGAGTCTTGAGCAACTCTGCCTCCTCGGGCGAGGTTTATGTACACAAGATAATTGTATACTAATGCCCGAGGCATGTACACCGCATCACGGGGTCGGGACCACCGCCGCCGCGCCGCCGACCGACCCTCCGGAGACCGAGCCCGACTCGTAGTCGTCGCTGAAGGCGATCGCGCCTCCGTCGCACACCCAGTTGTCGTACGACACCTTCAGATCGTCCATGTACCAGTGCAGCGGCACCGACGGGAAGCCTGCGTTGCCCATCCGGATGAAGTCCCACGTGGTCGAGCCCGAGAAGGTGTCGTTGAACGACTCCTCGGACGTCTCCTCCGGCGCCACGAGCGCGCCGCTGTTCACGCGGAAGCCGAACTGCAGCGTCTTGACTGGAGGGCTTGTAGAGTCGACGATAGCCATGTGCGCGTCGATGGTCACCCAGGTGTCTGCGGGGATGTCGCCCCAGGCCGGATAGCTCGACCACCAGTCCCACAGCTTGTCGGTGCTGTCGTCGGCGAAGATGCTCGAGCGGATGCCGGTCGACGAGGCGAACGCGATGATGTCGGGTTGCCACGTGAAGATCTCGGTGTACGAATCGGCCGGGAACATGACCCTGAACTGCACCCAGAACTCGGGCTCCGCGACCGAGAGGTTGTACTCCACGAACGACCGCACGTCCGGGTCGAACGACAGCTCGAGGACTTTGGTGCCTCCGCCGCCTCCGCCGCCTCCGCCGCCGGGGTCTACGGGGTCTCCATCCGAGAAGCCCGACGTCGGCGTGAAGCGCTCGCCTGAGAAGTAGAGCTCGGTCATCGGTCAGGCCCTGTCGAACGAGACGTCGCTGAACAGGAGCGCGCCGACCGGAGTGGCGACGCTGCCGACTCCCTCGCCGCGGTCGAACACCGTCGAGAAGTAGAGGTCATCGATGCAGCACAGGCCCTTCTCCACGTCCAGGGTCAGCGTGGCGGTCGGAGAGGCGACGCCGTTCTGGTCGACGGTGTACGCCTCGATGCGCACCTGTCGGTTGACGTCGAGCTTGTCGGTCGAGCAGGCGTTGTAGATCAGCGTGTTGGACTTGACTCGCGGCTCGGTGATGTGCGGCGTCATCCAGTGGACGTCGAGCTGCTCCTGCCGGTTGAACGTCTTGCGGTACTTGCCGCCGATCGTCCACTCCGTGATCGAGAGCCCCTGATCGGTGAACGTCCCGTCGAGGCCGGGGACGTCCGGGTCGTAGGCCGGGACGACGCGCCACCAGATGGTCTCACCGTCGTTGTACGGCTGGAACCAGATCTGCCACCAGACCTTGTTGTACATCTGCGGGTCGTGGCCGCGGTTCGTCCAGATCGGCCCGTCGCACGAGTCCAGCGTCGTGGTGTAGTTGTCGAGGGTGTCGAGCGTCGTCCGCGTCTCGAACGTCGGAGCGGGCATCGTGAACACCGGCAGCGTCATCTCTGGAGCCGCCTCAGCGAGCAGCACCTCGAGCCGAGAAGCGAGCCACGCGTTGCCGTTCTGACCGTCCCAGCCGTTGTGGAAGCCCCATCTCGCGACCAGGTCGTTCAGCAGCGTCGGTGTCCACGCCTCGCGTGACGGAGCCGTAGCGGGCATGTCGGTCTGCATCGAGCCGGGGCCGTGCACGGTGAAGGTGTGGAACCCAGCCGATTGCACGATCTCCTCGCCGCCGACGATGTACTTCTGGTCGAACTCAGCGTTGCCTCCGTAGCCTCCAGTTGTCCAGGGTTGGAAGTCTGGAGACGCGTCCTCGATGAGGCCGCCGTCGCTCTTGAGAGTGCGCATCGCTCGATAGGCGTTGAACGCCGTCACCTTCAACACCGTCTCGTCGTTGGCCACGTCCTGATAGCCGATCTGCGCGTACGCTCCAGCGTCCATCGTCGCGTTGCCGACGAAGTCGCTCGAACCCGACGTCACTGGAGGATTCTCGTCCAACAGCTGATGGATAGCGGTCGACGGGTCCATGCTCGTCCACGTGTTGCCGTTGTCCGTGGTCGTGAACCAGCCCTCGGGGAGCGGCCCCAGGTTGGGGTTGTCGTTGGGCGGGTCCCAGGGTGGCGTCGTGTTGTGCGTCCCGGACGCGTTCGGCAGGAGCTCCACAGCCTTGACCGGGCCGATGGGCCCCTTCAAGCCGTAGACGTGCGTGCCGATGTAGCCGGACGTCCCCGTGCTGCCGATGGCCACGTAGGGCGTCTGCAGGCTCGTGAACTGACGGCAGACGGACCTCGGCTCGGTCCACTCAGCCTGGAGCTCGCCGTTGATCCAGAGCCGTCCTCGCATGCGCGGGTAGATTTCGTCGACCGAGAGCTCGATGAAGTTCCACGACCCGACCTCGAGCTTGCGGTGCGCGTACCAGCTCGCGCGCTCGCCTAGCGTGTGGGTGTACGAGCCGGGCAGGTCGACGTAGCACTCGCCGTCGTCGACGATCACGGACAGCGTCTCGTCGAAGAACGTGTTGGGGTCCTCGTTGGCCTCGAGCGAGATGATCGTCTGGTTCAGCCCGATGATGTCGCCCCAGTAGAACCACGCTCCCCACGACAGGCTCTTGTGCGCCCACATCTCGCGCATGACCGCGCTGTTCCCGGTCGGCAGCACCTTGCCCATGCCCATGCCGGTGGGGTCCGCGACGGCAGAGCTGTACGAAGCTGAGAGACCCATGCCCGTGGTCGGCCAACCCGTGGCGGTATAGCCCGAGCCGCCGAGCACGCGATGCTTCGGCTGGGTCCCCCACGGAGGATCCGGGATCGGGTCCCAGAGCACGTCCTTGATGCGAACGTCGCTGATCCGCAGGTCGAGGTCTGACACGTTGTTGTCGACGATGTAGCCGATCTCCACGCTGCCGAGCTCACCGGTGCCGTAGTTGTACTGCATGACGGAGTAATGCACCGGGTGCCCGTTCACGATCACATCGAAGATGTGGTTGCTGTAGGCCGTCTTGGAGATGAAGACCTCCACGAACAGCGGCGTCTCGGAGACCTTGAACCCAGACAGCGTCCCCTGGGACCCGAACGCGAGCTGATCGTTCGACCCGTTCTCAGCGAGCGTCTCCCAGATCACGGCCTGCCAGATGACCGTCCCTGCTGGGTTCTTGACGCGGAGGATCGGGATCGTCCCGTCGCCGCTCGTCGGCGTGATCCGCGTCGAGTTCCCGTACCAGACGTTGAAGCAGATGTAGTGGTCGTCGTTCGCTCGCAGGTGCCCCGACCCGTACAACGTCTTGGTAGCGAACTGGCCCGGCGCGAACGTGAAGCTTCCGCCGCTGCCTGAGCCGCCCGTGTTGCTGCTGAAGTCTCCCAGCGTCGCAGGCTGAAAGTCGACTCCGACGTCCGTGTTCAGCACCCACGCGAGCGAGTAGGCGATCGGCGTCTCCGGCAGGTCTCCGTAGACCTCCACGTAGTAGGTCTCGCCCGCTTCGACAGGCACAGACACCGACTGGGTCGAGTTGACAGGGATGTTGCCGCCCGTCCACCACCACGCGTTCCCGACGACCTCCATGGTCTTGGGATCCGTGCCCTTCCAGATCCGGGCCCCGAGGTCGTTGTAGAACGTGAAGGCGTACTTGTTGGTGAGCGTGATCTTGAGGCTGCCGTCTGCAGACGGCTCAGCCTTGTACCAATGGTTGCCGCTCGCGTTGTCGAAGTACTCCGGCCACGGATCGAGGTGGCTGTAGTCGGCCCCATCGAAGCCGACGTCTGTGACGCTGCCCGAGCCGCTGATCAGCGTCGGGGTCTCGAAGCTGTTGTTCGCGGCGTCCGGGACGAAGTCCCACGTCAGGATGCAGCCGCCATAGTCGCCCGCAGCCTTGCTCGCGACGACGATCGCGATCTCCGAGAAGCGGTCTGCCTCGGTGACGGTGAAGCTGATCGTCGGCAGCGCCGAAGCTCCGTCGCTGTCGAGCTCCGTGATGCCGGCGAACCCGCTGAAGGGGACGTTCTTGTAGGCGGCGAGCACGGGGTCGAGCCCGCCCCACGTGCGCTCGATCGAGAAGGTGTACGTCCCGATGTGGTAGACCTCGAAGACCCACCACACGGAGTGGAACGGCCCCACGCCGCCGTGCGCCGGCTCCCCTGCCTGGGTGGTGGCCTCGGCGTTGCTGATGCCCCACCACCCGCGAGGCTGTGCCGGCAGGTAGTAGCCGGCGCCTTTGTTGTCGCTCTGAGGAGGCGCCATCTCAGACGGAGACTCCGATCACCGTCAGAGCTCCGTCTGGCGTGACCTCGACCGTGGCGTGTCCGACGTCCCCCGCGGCGATCTTGAGCCGCACCTTGTACTTGGGTCGGTACCCGTTCGGCAGGTACGCGATGACATCCCCTACGCCGCCGCCCTGGCACGCTCCCTCGATGTAGATCTTGCCGTTGGCGCCTAGGTGGAACTGCAACGGCCGATGGTCCGCGATGTTCGTCCAGGGATCCTCGAGCACGAACGTGAGCCAGTCGACCATCGGCCCGCCGCTCGGAGCGACAGACTGGAGCCTGTCGGCGAGGTCCTTGTTGCCCTCGTACGACTTCACGAGCTCACCCCCGCGGTGTAGTCCTCCACCAACGTTACGTTGGTCGACTCAGCGCCCAGATCGTCGAGCGTGAGGTCCACTCGAGCGACGCGCCGACGGACGTCGGTGAACTGCATCGCGCCTTCGTCGCACGAAGCGAGCATCCCGTCTCCGACGTCCCAGTCATGCTCGAAGCCGGAGTCGCTGCCCGTCGGGAAGACGCAGCTGAGCACCTGCGGAGCGTACGCGGACCGCGAGAGCTTGCGGTACGCGGTGGCGTCCCTCTGGTCGGCGAACAGCGCGAGCTCGTTCTTCATCCAGGACATGTAGATGCCGTACTCGTTGAGCGTGTCCGGCAACGTGACGGCCGGCGCGCCCGGTCGCGTCCACGTCCCGTTCGGGAGCATCACAGGAGCTGCGAGCCAGTCGAACGTCCGCGTCGAGCCGTTGGCGATCCAGATGGACCTGTCGGCCTTGGTGTCTCCCGGGCCCTGCACGACGACGTAGTTGGCGACGGCGTTGGGGTCGGTGATGACGACCTCCGTGATGTCCTCCAGGTTGTCGGAGCCGACGCCGTACTCGAACTTCGGGCTGTCGCGCCGCATCCCGCGGACTGCGAGCGTGTTGAACTTGGCGAGGGTCTGCGGCTCGCCCGGGTCGTTCCAGTACGCGAGGTAGAGGTCGAAGATGCGCTTGGCGAGGAAGTCGTCCAGCAGCTTCCACGTGTTCTGGCCGCGCGGGTAGCGGTCGTACCAGATCTCCTCGTTGAGCGTGTTCAGCGACCCGAGAGACAGGCCCATGTAGTCGTCGCCCCACGTGCCGGAGAGGATCTGTGCTGTGTACGTGATCATCTGCCAGATGATCTCGCTCGGGGTCTTGGGGGTGTTGTCGATCGCCTCGAGCGGCGCGCCTTTGGCCGTGGGGTCGCTGAAGTCGTGCTTGTCGAAGTGGAAACGGTGCTGCAACCTCCAGACCGGCGCGTACGCCTTGAAGGTCATCGTCTTGGACTTCGCCGATCGCGTCGGAGAGGCCACCCAACCGCAGAAGTTGGGCAGGTTCTCGGGCCGGGGCGCTCGGCCCTCGACGTCGCGCCAGACGCGCACGAACGTCTTGAGCGGCTGCACCAGACCGGAGTTGGTGGCTCGCGTCGACAGGCCGAAGCCGAACTCGTCGATGCCGTTCAGGATGACGCTGCGCCGGCGGTTGGTGAGCTCTTCGGACAGGTCGGCGAGGTAGGCTCCCGTGCGGCTGTAGAGCTTGACCCTGTAGTTCACGTTCGCCATGCTGGGTACACGCTCCCGTCGCTGACGCGGTAGGTCCTGGGATCGGCGGCGTAGAACTGCACCGTGAACACGCGCTGCCAGATCGTCCCGTTCTGCTGCTCCTCGCTCATGACGAGGTCCTGCGAGACGCGGGCGTTGTAGTAGAGCTGCGGCTCGTTCCAGAGCTGGAACCGAAGCTGGTGGTAGCCGCCGTCCCAGAGCGCCTGCTCGAACGCGCGGCCTCCGGCTCGCAGGTACTGGAGGTTGCGCGCCTTGAGCACGCCCGACAGCGTGATCCGCTGACCGCCGACGTCGGAGTTGATCGCGTAGTCGCCGAGCTTGCGCGGGATGTTGTACTCGCCCTGGTTGATCTGCCGCCCGCCGAAGAGGCCGTCGGTCTTGCGCACCCAGAAGTCGTAGTACGGAGCGGTGGACCTAAGCGCGTCGCGGACTGCCTTGTTGTTGAGGGTGAACCCGTTGAAGACGATCGGCTTCTCAAGCAAGGACGCCACCTACTTCCACTTCCAGCCTCCTCATGATGTAGGGGATGTCCAGCTCCACCTGCGTCGTGTTGATCTCGATGTTGAACTGGTTCGTGTTGCCGCCCACGGCGGCGGCCTGCACGAGCCCGCCCGCTGCGAAGGACGGGAGCCTGCGGTTCAGCGACGCCGGGCTCAGCTTGGTCGCGGCTGAGATCATCGGAGCGGTGCCGGCCAGGTGCGACATGACCCTCTGGACGAGCGACATGGTGCGCGCCGCGTACTTCGGGTCCAGGGAGAGCACCGCCTCCGGGTACCCGCCCTCCGCGACGCGGTAGACGCCGCCCGGGGTCGCGGGGACGATGCCGCCCTCTGCGAGAGCAGGGACACGTGGCAGCTCGATCGTGTCCTCTCCGAACTTCGGGATGTTGATGTCCGGGCCGGGAGCGAGCTTGTTGATCAGGCCGCCGACCTTGCGCGCGGGCTCGAGGATCTCGTTGATCGCCTGGAAGACGAGGTCGATGCCGGTCTCCAGCGCTCCGATCAGGCCGTTCAGCGCGGCGATGGCCGCGTTGCCGATCGTCTTGAACAGCCCGCCGAAGGCTTCGGCGGCGCGTCCCGCAAAGCCTGGGATCGTGTTCGTGAAGAAGTTCTTGATGTCGTCCCACCAGCCGGTGATCCGCTTCCAGACGCCGTCGAGCTGCTCGCCGATCTTGTCGAACACGGCCTTGAAGAAGTTGGCCACAGCGTTGGCTGCGGTGCTGGCGAAGCTGGGGATCGTGCTCGTGAAGAAGTTCCTGATGTCGGCGAGCCAGCCGACTAGCGCCTTGAACGCGTCGATGGTGAACTGCCGGACCGCCAAGTACATGTCGGCCCACCACTCGGTGAAGCGTGTGAGCCACTCGTCGAACTTGTCGAACAGCGCGCCCATCCACTTGAAGAAGTGCTTGATCCAGCTGATGATCTGGTCCCAGACCTTGATCCAGTAGACGCCCAAGACCGCGATGGCCGTGATGAGCGCGTAGATCCCGACCCCGATTTCACCGACTCCGGTTGCGAACGCGAGAGCCACCACGAGCGCGGCTGCGATCGCGCCGACGATGAGGAGCACCCACTGCACGAACTTGGACTGCAGGATCTTCCCGATCCAGTAGAAGATGAACGCGAAGACGTTCAGCACCGGCTTCATGAACTCAGCGAGCTTGTTGAATGCCTTGCCGAGCTCGATGACCGCGGCGATGACGTTCTTGACCGTCGGACCCCACTGCTGATTGAAGCGGCGGATGCGATCGGGCAGGCTCTGGAAGAACTCGCGCAGGAAGCTCAACGCCTTGAAGAGCGGGCTCTCCTCGCCGCCACGGATGGCCTCACGCCCGAGCTTCGCGATCGCTCCGAGGATGTCGCCGATCAGCCCGAACGTCTCCTTCGCGACGGGGATCGCGTCCTTGAAGAACTCCCGGATCGCGTTGCGGCCCTTGGTCGACTCGGTGAACTCGCGGAACTTCTTGGTCATGCCGCCGAAGCCCTTCTCACCGAAGAGGGCGTCGAAGCCGACGTTGAAGCCGATCTCCAGGATGTTCTTGAGCGCGAAGAAGACGTCGCGGAGGGTGCGGCCGAAGACCTCCAGCACCTTCTTGGACGCGTCGAAGAAGTTGGCGATCTCGCCGTTGGCCTGGTTGACGCGAGCGCTCTCGGAGACGTAGTCGCCGAACGCCGCGATCTGGTTCCCGAGCCACTCGTAGAACGGCTGACCGGCCGCCAGCACGGCGTTGATCCCGTCCGCGATCCCCATGAACGCGTGGTTGACGTCGAGCAGGCCCTCGTTCGCCGTGTCGACGTTCGTGTTGAAGTTGTCGCTGAAGATCTCGTCTTCGCTCAGCTTGAGCCACGCGTCGCCCATGGAGATCAGCGACGTGGTGAACTTGTCGATGACCGAGACCGCGCCCGGCAGCCGCTTGTCGACCACGTCCAGGAACCGCTCCATGAACGCGAGGAACTTGTTGCGCGTCGGCTCGGAGAGCTCGTCGAAGCGGTCCTTGATGTCCTTGATGCGGCGCGCGATCCTCTGCTGCGTCTCGTCGAGCTGCGTCCACGCGGTGTTGGCCGCCAGAGCCGACGTGACCGCCGCCTCCTGGACGCGCTTCTCAGCCGCCGCGATCTCCTCGCGGTTGTTGCGCTTGAGGCGCGTGAGCCGGACCTCGGCGTCGAGCTCCTGCTCGTTGTTGTTGCGGATCGTGACCGCGAGCTGCTTGATCGCGTCTGCGAGTTCGCGCTGGCCGTCCTTCTTGGCCTTCTTGACGGCGTTGGCCGCCTCGACCTCGGCCTGCTTCTCCTTGCCGGTGTTGAAGAGCTTCAGCGCGAGCTCGCGCTCGTCGACGCGAGCTCTTGCGGCTGCGATCTCTGCTGGGCTGGCGCCTCGAGTCTCGAGGCCGGCGAGCTCAGCCCGAGCGTTGTTGAGGTCCTGCTCGAGCTCCGTCTGGAGCAGCGCGTTCTGCCGTCGAAGCTGAGCGAGCCGCGCTTCGGCCGCTGCGACTGCGTTGGCGACGCGCTCGCGGATGTCCCCGATACGCCGCTCCGCGTTGAGCTCCTCTTCGCGGTTGTCGCGCTTGAGCCGAGCCAGGGACGTCTCCGCGTCCTTCTCGCGCTCGGAGGCGTTGCGCCTGATCCGAGCGAGGTTCTCCTGCGCCTCCTGCTGGGCCTTGGTCGTGGCGGCCGCGGACTCCTTGGCCTTGGCCTCAGCCTCCTCCAGAGCCTTGACGCCACCGAAGATCTGCGTCACCGCCGGCCCGATCACGGTCGCGATGGCGGCGAAGATCCCCAGCATGCCGAGCATGGCCAGAGGCAGCACGCCCGCGATCGAGACCAGCGTCGACAGAGCGGCTACGAGCACGCCGATGGCTGCGCCGAGCGCTACGATCACGCCGGCGAGCCCTTCGACCGCGATGGTGATCGCCGCGATGGCGGCCACGATGAGCGGCGCCAGACCCAGGATGATGAGGAACACCGTCGAGATCGCGGAGAAGGCGACTGACAGCCCCTTCGCGTGCGTCGCGAGCCCCGCTAGGTTCGGCCCCATGTTGAGGCTGAGCCAGTCGGTGGCCGCTGACACGGCCTTCATGATCCCGTCGGCGATCGCGAGCCATGCGCGCTGGAAGCGGTTGCGGTCGACGTCGGTGTTGCCGAGCGTGACGCCGTGGCGGCGCAGGATCGAGTCGAAGTCTCCGAGCTCGGACGACGCGCGCTTGATCGGGGAGTTGATGCCCTCCATGTGGCGCGTCCAAGCGGCCGTGCGATCGCCAGCGATGTCGACCGAGGCGGTGTACTTCTTGACCGCGTTGTCGAGGTCGCCGATCGAGTCGGCGGTCTTGTCGAGCGAGCGCGAGAGGTGGAAGTGGTCGTCTTCGAGGTCCTTGGTCTTGCTGCCGAGGCTCGCGTAGGAGCGCTCGAGCCGACCGAAGCGCTGCTCGATCTTGTCGGCGACGCGATCGATCTGGGCCGACGCGAGGTCCGTCGCGCGGATGATGATCTCGATGACGTCGGCCATCAGTTGAGCCTCTCAGCGATCCGGCGTCCGGCGTCTCCCCAGAAGGCCTTCATCGGCCCTCGGGTCTCGTACAGCGACCGCGACTCGAAGTAGCGGCCGGCCATGCCCGGATGGAGGTAAACGTTAGTGCCCTGCCGCACCATGAACGGCCGCTTGAGCGGGCCGTAGACCCCGGTGCCCTTGTCGACGAACCGACCGTACTCGGCCGGCGGCGCGTAGCCGTACTCGCTCGTGACCCGCTTGACCGAGCGATCGACCTTGATGTCCGCGGAGAGCCTGCTCGAGAGCAGGCCCGTGTCCTTCGGCACGTTGGCGAAGCGAGCCGCCTGGAGCACGTCGCGCGTCTTCTCCATCGCGAAGCGCGACTCCTCACGGATCACCGCTTCGCTCGTGCGCAGCTTCGCGACGACGAGCTCGTCACCGACCACTTGGACCGTCACAAGCACGCGCACCACCTCCTCTAAGCCGGTTTTCGCGTATCGGGCACCAGTCTACGGTACCCCTAGACCGAATCAGCTCGAACGGAGCGGACCAGGCGTAACGAGTACGGTAATATACTCGTCCGAGTTATCTCGGCCACCAGATCTCGTCTTCCAAGCGCTCCTCTTGGGCCTCGAAGGCCCTCCCGGACGCGATCTCGTCTCGCTGCGCGAGGTACGCGTGATGAAGATCTTCGAGCGCTTCCTTGATCTTCTCGGGCTCACCCATGCTGCTCTGGACAGTCGTGCGCTGGCGGTCGTACTCTCGATCGAGCTTGTCGAGAGACGTACGGATGGCGTAGGCCTTCCAAAGCTGTTCGAAGCGCGAAGCCGGCAGACCGCCTACCTCGTTGTACGTCATGCCGTAGGCGGCCATCATCTCCTCTACGCGCTCCAGCGGCGTCAGGACACGGGCGCCTGGCTCGTTGTCACCATCGACTTGGCGGTCTCCCACCAGCGCTTCCCGAAATCCCGCAGCGTCTCCGCGTTCTGCTCGACGAAGAGCTCCATGATGCCGAACCCGGTGTCGTCGTCGATCGTGTCGAGCATGCGCGAGACCTGCGCCCGATCGTGCTCGGGGACGCTCAGCACGATGAGGTACAGCTCCTTGAGGATGCCGGGGGCGGTGCTGACGAGCTGCAGCAGGAACTGCCCCATGCCCATGGCGGCCTCGACCGCCTTGGGATCGCGCTCGCCCTGCCTGAGGCTCATGAGCGCGTTGCGGCCGTCCTGAGACTCGATGAACTCGAACGCCTCGGCGACCTTGCTGAGATCCGTCTTGCCGGAGGAGATCGACTCCTGAAGCGCGTCCAGGATGAGCGCGAAGACGTCGTTCTTCTCGAAGAACGTGAGCTCGTCCTGGATGAAGTCGACGCCGCCGATGTTCCACGTCCTCGCCGCTGATTGGCGAGCGGCTGCCCTTCGGTTAGCCACTGTTCTGCTCCTTGTTCTGGGGTTACGGGATGATCTGCTCGCGGACGCGGAAGAACGCGAACGCGGGATCGGTCTCCGTGTCGTCCGCCAGGATGCGGAACCGCACCTGGATCGTCATCGGGTCGCCTCCCCGCCGGTAGTCGAGTCCCGACTCCTGTGGGGCTCGGACTGCGCGGTGGAAGAAGTGAGCGGTGATCCCGCCCGCCTTCGGCTCCCTGAAGAGCACCGCCATGCGGCGCTCGGTGTACGTCGTCGCTCCGACGAAGCCGGTCTCGCGCTCGTCGGGTGTCGGCGCGGTGTCGGTCGTGATCGCCGCGCCTTCCCATGCGAGGACCATGTTCTCGAGCGTGATCTCCGCGAGGCGGGTGGTCACGAAGACCTCCCACTCCTCCGGAGCCACGTCGATCAGGCCTGCGACCTGGTCCACGTCGAACCCGGACTCCGTGTTGTTGATGGTGATCTGGATGCCCTCGCGGGTCGCCCCGAGATCCTCCCACGGAGACACCGCGTCGTACGACGTCACGTTGATGACGTCGGCGATGTCGGCCGGCTTGGTCGTGCCGATGGCCGCGTACATGATGCGGCCTGCGCCGCGCCTGACGTTGCTCGTGTCGACTCTGTGGAATCCCATGCTGCTAGTTCACCTCCTCTCCAGAGGGGTCGTCGTTGTCGACGACGGGCTCGGGATCGTCGGCCGGGGCCGGCTCCTCCAGACCGTCTTCGTTGAAGACGAAGCCCTTGGTGCGCAGCATCTCGATGTCTGCGTCCTCGAGCTCGATCGTCTCGCCTAGGGCGACTTCTCCGAAGCTGCCCTTGATGCGTGCCGTCTTGTTGCGCGGGTCGGCGCAACCGACGAACACGTACGACTTCTTCTTTGCCACGTTTCCTCCTACCACCATGTCCCTGTCGTTGAGACGAAGGTGTACTCCAGCTTGGTGCCCTGGAAGTACACGACTTCGTCGTGCAGGTTGTCGACTCGTCCAGCCTGTTGGTTGGACAAGAGCACCTCCGGCGATAGCTCCGGGGTGAGCGTCGCCGCTCCTCCCAGAGTCAAGTCGGCCGACACGACGCGATGAAGCGCCTTGGCGTACCGCTTGATCATCCTGTTGACGGTGGAAGGGTCCTCGTGCACGCAGAACACTTCCACGTATGCGGACGAACCGATCTCCTCCGTCTGGTCAAACCCGCCGGCGTCGCCGGAGGGATGCGAGGTGCAGTTGACCACGACGTTGGGGAAGTCGGTCAACGGCCTCTCCAGGATGTACGGATGGTGCCCGTTGAGGTACAGCGCGGGCGGTGGGAGCGGCGTGAGCGGGACGGGCGAGACCCCTAGCTCCGCAAAGAACGCCGCATCGAGAGAGGTGTACTCTGACTCGATGTCGAGCAACGCCTGCGGCAGGCCGTTCTTGACCTGCAGCAGAAGGGCGCGTTCGATCTCCTCGAGCTGGACGTCGATCATGTCCAATGCTCCGCCGGAGGCGCGTTGTCCGGCCTCGGCATCGCCTTGTACGGATCGAGCGTCAGCAGCTTGTCCGGAGTCGAATCGATCATCATGCCTGCCGTGGTCGATCCGCTCGTCGCCAGCGTCTCGTTGAACGCGGCCTCCATCGTGGCGAGCCGCTTCTCGAGCATGGCGTCGAGGTCCTTCAGAGCTTGGACGCGGTTGTAGTTCTGGCGCTGTTCACCGCCGAGGGGTGTGACCCCAGCTCCGCGGTTGAAGGCGTCAGAGGTGCCCGTCCTCACCATGTAGTAGTCGATGCCTGCTGGGATGACCAAGCGCGTCGCGTATGCCCCGACGTACTGAGCCTGGAACGGCGTGAGGTCCGTCTCCTTCTTGTCCCCGGAGGGGAAGAAGTACGACATGGCGGAGCTGATCGCGATCCCGACAACGTCGGGACGCTCCTGACCGTCCATGGTCGCGCTGGCCTCGGCCGTCAAGACGTTGTACGTCTCCGGCATGTTGACGCGCACGTGTTCGCGGATCGTGGAGGACATCTAGATCAGCCCTCTCCCTCAGGTGCAGCCTCGGGCTCCTCGGCCTGACCGGCTTCGGGCTCGGGCTGTGCGTCGGGCTGCTGCTCTTCCTCCTGCTGTGGCTTCTTGCGCCCGCGGCCTCGGGGCGCCGGAGCCGGGAGCTCCTCGGAACCCTCCTGCGTCTCGGGCGATCCGACCTGCTCGCCGGCCTCGTTGGCCTGCGGCAGGGTCATCGAACCGAGATTGCGGACGAAGTCCTTCGGCGGCGGGACCGGAAGACCGGCCTCGTACGCCTTGAACTCGTCCTCGCTGGAGTCCTCGAAGATCGCGCTGGTGAACGGGTCGCCGCTCTCCAGAGCCTCCACGACGTGTGGAGCGAGCTCCGACAGGGCGATCGGCTGACCTGGCATGAGGGCGACGCTTCCGCCGCTTGCCAGATGCACAGCCGTCGCTCTGATCGGCTTGACGAACTTCTCTTCGGCCAAGCTAGATCACCTCCTAGGCGCCGACTGTGGCGTAGAGGAAGGCCTCCGGGAAGTACAGCCGGGGGACGCGAGCCGTGGCGTAGCGCCGGAACACGTTCTTCGTGAACGGGTTCGTGATGATCTCCGACTGCGCACCCTGCTGGATCGACGGAGGCGACGTGGAGTCGCCGCCCACGAGGACCTGACCGTCCGCGACGTCCGCGATCCTCTGGCCGAAGAGCGTGTAGCCCGTCGTGAAGAGCACGCGGTTGTCCGGCAGCCACTTCGTGAGCTGGCGGTTGGTCGCGCCCTCGGGCAGGTAGCCTGCGTCGAGGACCTCCCAGTTCGAGCCCGCCCGCATGAGCGAGTTGATGTCGGCGACCGTCGGACGCATGATGCTGCGCCCGTACGAGCTCAGGTAGCCGGCGATCTTCTCGTTCAGCTGGACGTGCCGGAACGTGTTGCTGTTGAGGTGGACGTTCTTGAGGTACTCGCCCGCGTCGTCCGCGCCGACGATGGACCACGTGAAGAGGTCCTCGACCGGGTCGGAGTTGACGTGGTCGGTCCACGCCGTGCCCGCCGTCGGGGTGTGCGAGACGTCGAAGTCGTAGTCGAACGTCTCCTCGGACCCGTCGGGGAACGTGACGGTGAACCCGCCCTTGAACGCCTCCCAGCGCATCCACTCCGTCAGCGTGGCGTTCCGCTTGGCCATGATGGTCAGGCGGTCCACGAGCGAGAGCATCGCGCCGCGGGCGATCCGCTCGTCACCCGAGTTGAGGGAGAGCCACTCCTCGGAGTCGAAGCGCTCCATCTCCTCGAGCAGGACGAGCTCGATGGCCTCCTCGCGCGACTTGGGCTTGGTCTTCATCAGCGGCGGAGTCGCGCTCCGTGCCTTGAACTGGCCCATGCCATGCGGGAGGACGTCGGTGATGCGGATGCGGGAGGAACGCGACTGGACCGTGACGAGCGGAGCGATGTTCGCTCCGTAGTACGCCCGGTTCTCCGCGCCCTGGCCGACATACGCCGGTGCCGCCGCGCCAGGGGAGGAGTTGGCCTCCATCTCGATGTTGCGGCGGACCGTGAACGTCAGGACCTGCTGGTCCCAGAAGTCACCCAGTGCCATGTGATGTCACCTCCTTTCTAGCTGAAGACGCAGTGCGGCAGAGCCGCCTTGACGATGGTCGAGTTGTCGTCGCCGTGGGTCCCCGCGTCGACGGCATCGTTGTAGCCCCAGAGGGCCGAGATGTCGAAGTGCGCGTTGAACCAGATCACGGGGACGTCCTGATCGGACACGGCGCCCGGGGTCGTACCGCTGTCGTCGACGATGAGCTCGACGTCGCGACCCAGGATGCCGATGATGTCGCCGGCCACGTACGCGCCACCGCCGCCGGACCCCAGAAGGGCGCCCATGCCGGCCGTGCCGTCGTTCATGTACAGCGGAGCCACCTTCTTGTCCGCCGTCCACGAGTCGCTCTTCACGAGCACGCTGCCGGCGGGGATGAAGTACCGGCCCGCCACGCCGGAGATCGACGTGTTGCAGAGGCTCGCGTCGAGCACGTACGAGCGGACGTCATCGAGGCCGCTGGGACCCTTGAGGATCTCGTCGGCGTAGATGAACTCGGTCTTCTTCACAACTCCTGCCATGTTATGTCACCTCCCTTCCTAGATGAGTGGGGTGGTCTCGGAACCGCGTCCGAGATCCGACAGCAGCTTCTCGGCTGCCGCGGCGGGATCGACCTCGTTCTCCTCCTCCGGCTTCTCGTCGCCCTGCTTGACGCGGGGCTGGGAGAGCAGGAGCGAGTCGGCGGGGATCGCGGCGAGCATGCGCTCGACCACGTCCTGCACCGTGAGGTAGCGCTGCTCGCCCTCGATCGAGAGCGAGAGGACCGCCTCGTCGTCCGATGCGAGCAGCAGCTCGCACGCGGTCGCGACGACTGCGGGCGGATAGCCCGACAGCTCGAGCTCGGTCCGGCGAGCCTGGACCCGCATCTCACGCACCTCGTTCCGCGTGCGCGCGAGCTCCATCTGCGCCTCCTCGAGCTCGTCGCGGCGGGACGCCTCGAGCTCGGCGAGGCGGGCGTCGGCCCGCTCGTCGATGATCCGCTCGAGGTCCTCCTGCGACAGCTCCATGATGTCCTCCGGCATGGTTACACCTCCTTCCGTGGGTTCGTCGGGTCGGGATCCTCGCCCGTCTTGGGCGAAGGCTTGTAGGGGCCCGTCGGCAGCGGCCAGTCGTCCTGCGGCACCGGCATCGGGTTCCCCTGTTCGTCGATCACGTCTTCGACCGAAGACTCTGGAGGCAAACGAAGTTCCACTCACGACCTCCTCCTGATGCGCAGGACTGGGATGCTGAACTCACCGACCTGAACGGCCGTCAGCTCGATGCCGGCGGCGTCGAGCACTTCTTGGATGGCCTCGAACAGGTCCTTCCACTCGTCGCCCTCGGGGTTCCAGTAGATCGCTTCGAAGCCGACCTCGCCGTAGCGTGCGCGCTTGTTGTCGAGGTCTCGCTTCCACTGGCCGCCGAGGGTCTGAGCCGCGTACATCTCCATGGCTCGGGCCCAGATCTCGCGCCAGCGCATGAGGTACTCGGCGTCCTTCTTGCCGATGGCCGGCTCGAGGTGCTTGATCGTGAAGCGCTTGAAGTTGGCGATCTCCTTCCAGTCTCGCATCGCACGCCCGAGCCGCGTGTGGTAGTGGTTCAAGACGTCCAGCGGGACCTCTGAGAGCGCCTCTCGCGTGATCAGCCTGATCTGACCCAGCCTCTCCTCCAAGAGGAGGGAGCCGAGCCTGTAGTCGAGCATGTGGCCGAGCTCGTGGATCGCGGTCGCGTGCATCCCGCTCTCACCGGGGCTGAGGCCGATCCTGTTCAGCGTCGGAGCGGCGTTGCCGAGCACGTCGGTCTGATGCACGTAGCCCCACCTGATGTCGTCCGCCCAGCTGCGCCACTCGTCGTTGAGCGTGCCGAGGGTGGTCGAGACCACGTTCATGAAGACTGGGTCTTCCTGAGCTCGGCGATCGAGCTCGTCGAGGTACTGGTTGAACTGCCCGATGTCGCCGTTGTCGATGGCCTTCTCAGCCTGGCGCTGGAGCTTGACGAGGGGAGCGAGGAACACGTTGTCAGGATCAAGCTCATATGTGACATTGTACCCCTTCGCGTACATCAGTGCAAGTAGGGACTTGACTGCGGACATCGCGTAGTCGTAGTCGTCCGCGTGCTGGAGGTTTCGCGGATCTGCGCTGAGCGCACGTTCGGCCTTGCGCGCCTCTTTTCTCCAGTACGCGACCCACCGCACCAACGTAGGCTGGTCAACCTCTGCGTGCTCGACCATGGTCGCGACGTTGAAGTAGACGTCGTCCTTGATGTGCGCTGGGATGAGGCCCTCGTCCATCGGCTTGGGGTCCAAGCCAACCTTCGCCTCATCGAACTGCGGCATCGTGGACTTGTCGAACTGAGGCGTCTTGACCGTCAACAGGTGGTGCTGATGCGGCTTCGTCACCGAGCGAGCGGTGAACCGGCCCTTGCTCGCCGTCCCGCGGAACGCCTTGCCCTGCCTTCGTGCGGTGGCCTTGGGCGAGAGGCGCGGGTCGTCGGGAAGCTGCATCACGTTCATGTAGGTCCGGTCGATCTTGGCCTCGTCGAACGTGATCTCGCTGCGATCCAGGGCCCTGATGCCCTCAGCGGTGACGCCGTTCTGCAGAAGCCAGACGCGGTACCGCGCCAGCAGGATCGGCTTGTCCTCTTCGCGGATCCCCTCGTCCGGGGAGTAGCCCTTCTCCTCGCGCAGGTCGACGTAGATGTCGAGAGCCATGAAGCGGCTCAGCCCGTCGACCCAGATGGAAGCTCTCCTGAGAGCGTTGTCGATCGGCTCTAGCGGGGCCACGTCACGCTCCCCGTGAACCCACGGGACGTCAGGCGGCCTCGCTTGGTCGATGGGCCCGATCTCAGCCGGGCTTACGCTTTTGGGACGAACCTCTTGTTGAGCTCCGTGAGCACCGCCGCCAGGAGCTTGCGACGCTCCTCGCCGCGACCCCAGTCCGCGTCGCCACGGTCGTACTCGTCCTGGAGCGACTCCATGAGAGCTGCGGCCCACTGCCGCAGCTGCGCCTCGCTCGCCTTGCTGAGCGGGACGGGGAACCCGTCGCTCATCAGCTTGTCCTGCAGCGTCTCGTAGGAGTAGTCCGGCGCGCTCCCGTCGCCGACCTGCGGGTTGTCGGGCGTGATGCCGTGGAACCGGGCCGCCTTGCGCAGGCCGTCGTTCGAGTACTCGGGCTCGCGAAGCGCGTACTCGTCCGGGATCGCCGGCGGCGTGTTCGGGTCCTCGTAGTAGGGGTTGTGGCTGTACGTCGTCTCCCTGAACCGCCGCTCACCGACGAAGGCGATGCCTGTCTTGAGCACGCCGCGATCTGCGAGGTCCTTGAGCATCGACTTGTTGTTGGGGTCGTACGGGTCCAGACCGACGGCCTTCAGCACCTCGTACGCGGTGCCGCCGGGGCTCGTCTTGAGATGCTCGACGACCTTGCTCTCAGCCGTCCAGGACGGGTACTTGGAGCTGTCGACCGGAACGCCGAGCCCGCTCAGGGCCTCAGCGAGAGCGCCGTCGCCCTCCATGTTGCGGATGATGCGCCGGCTCTCGAGCTCAAGCTCGTGCTTCTTGACCGCGTTCTGGTCCTTCTTGCGTGCCCAGTACCGCATCCACTTGGTCAGCGTCCGGTCGTCGACGTCCTTCCACTCGGGGTTGAGCGCCGCACGGGCCGCCTCGAGCCGTCCCGCGTTGATCTTCCCGAGCTGCCGCCTGAGCCCGAAGTCGCCTTCCACAGCTCCGGTGGCCTTGCGAGCCGCGAGCTCCTTGTTGAGGGACGCGACCTCGTCCTGGTTGTTGCCCTGGCGCGTCCAGTAGCGGAGCCACTTCGCGAGCGTCTTGCTGTCTACGTCGGCGTACCGCGGGTTGAGGTTGCTGACCGCTGCCTCGCCCACGCGCTGCCGACGGGCATTGAGCTCGTCCATGCGGGAACGGACGTAGTCGCCGCCACGGTAGAGGTCCTCCGCGGGGATGTCGACGTCGTACGTCGTGCCGTTCTTGAGCGAGATGCGGGCGAAGAACCTCGACCGCGTACCCACGATCTCCTCGTGGAGGTAGACCGAGCCGATCTTGTCCTCCATCGTGGGAGGCGTCCAGGGCATGCGCACCTGGCGAGGCGGGCGGTTGCCGGCGCGACCGAGCTTGTTGCGGATGATCTGGTTGCCCTTCTCGAGGTCCCGCTCCTTGCGCGCCTTGGTGTAGACCGTGAACGGGGCCTTCTCGGGAGCGGTCATGCGGCGGAGCTTGTTGCGGAGCCGCTTGAGCTCCTTATCGTCCTCGTCGACCACCTCGTACTGCTTGAGAAGCTCGCGCTCGCGCTTCTTGATCGCCTTGCGCACCGCCGCGATCTCGGGGTGCTCGGGCTCCTTGGCGTCGTCGAACGGCAGCACGCTCTTCCCGAGGTAGCGCTCCTTCCACGTGTTGCCCCAGTCGCCGCGGGCCATGCCCTCCTTGAAGAGGTCTCTCGCCTCGGTCTTGTTGCGGGCGGTGATGTGGAAGCCGCCCTCCCTGCCGATCGAGACCTCGTACTTGAAGCGCGAGACGTGCTTGGCCTTGATCTGCTCCCCACCCGGGGTCTTCCAGGCGCTGACAGCGGCGACCTCGCGCGAGCTGTCGAACGGCGGACGCACCCGCTGAGGACCGCGAGTCGTCATGACGACCTCGGTAGCGCCCTTGGGCCGCAGCTTCTTGGCCTCCGCCTTGCGCTTCTCGTACTTGGGCTTCTCGAAGATGTCCCACTCGGTGAGGCCCGTGCCGACCTCGCCCTTGCGGTTGCGCCGGCCGGGGAGCTTGAGCGAGTCGATCTGCCCCGGCGGCATCAGCGTGGCGGAGTTGATCGGGAGGCGCGTGTACTCGTGGCCGGACTCCAGGTGCTTGACGCGGACGCCACTCGGCGCCGTGCCCAGGATCTGATGCGGCCCGTTCAGCAGTGCCCAACCTTCGGCCATGCGCTTCTGCTCGCGCGGCGTCGTGTGGTCGCGACCGCCCAGCATCACGATATCGCCGGGCTTGAAGTCCGCGAGCGTCTTGCCCGACGACTTCGCGCGGATCGGCTTGTCGGAGTCGAACTTCGGCACGTCCTCACCCTCGCGAAGCTCGCGGACCTCGCCCATGCGGTACTCGCGCTGTTGGCCGGGAGCGTGGTCCCACTCGACGACCGTGCCGACGCGCGGGTCACGCTGGTCGCCAGGGCGTACCTCGACGACCGTGCCGCGGCGCATCTCGGGATCGTCGAGCCGCCGCTTCTCGAAGCGCATCGTGACGCGCTTGCCGACCGGGATCGCGTTGCGCATCGGGTCACGCGACGCGTCCGACTTGGGCATCACGATAGCGCTGATCTGATCCTTGGTCAGCCACTTCTGCTCGCCGCCCTCGTCCGTCAGCGTAGCTGTGCGGCCGTCCCAGGCTTCGAGCCACCACGTCTTGTCGTCGATCTCGATGAACGGCTGACCGTCAGGGTCGTCCTGGGGCCAGTCGGTGAACGTCTCGCCGACTCGTGCGGCCGCTGTGATCCGCTGAAGCAGCTCCTGCCCGTTCTGCTGAGGCTTGAACGGCTTGGGAGCGTCGAGGCTCGTCCCACCGGAGTTGTCGAACGCCTTGAGGTCGGCCAGGAGCTTTTCGACAGTGAAGTCCTTGCGAGGGTAAGTGCGCGACAGCGACTTGCCCTTCCCGTCGATCTTGACACGGACGATGCTTCCGCGACCTGGCACACCCGTGGACCCGATCGCGCCCTTGTTGAGGTCCACCTGAGGATGACTGTCGAGCACGACGCGGTCGATGACCTTCGAGCCCTTCGCCAGGTGCGTGACGTTCAGCAGCCCCGAGATCTGCTTGCGCAGGGTGTCGAGGATGTCGATCGTCTCCATGAACTCGCCGCCCTTGCCTAGCGGTGCGTCCTTGGGCCAGCGCGGATGCTTGCTCGGCTCCCAGACGCCCGGCACCGCGAGCCGAAGGACGACCTCCTTCTTGACGCGGATCAGCGGCTGCTGGCTGAAGTTCACCGTCACGCCGACCTGCTGGAGGTCGTCACAGACGTCGTCGGCCTGCGTGTCCAGGCCGAACCGTCCACAGACGTCGCCCTCGTAGTAGTACTCGCAGTTAGCGCACGAGCGAGCGAGCGACTCCGCCTCACGATGGTTGACGCTGGACGGGAACTCGAGGTCGCTCGACCCGCCGCCGAAGCCGCTGATCCGAGGGCGGTCGAGCATGGGCGAGTCATTGTAGCTGGTCTCGAGCTCGGCGAGGAACTCGTCCACCGACGCGGTGAGCGTGCTCTTGAGCTCGAGCTCTGCCGCAGCCTTGGCAAGAGCGGCGGCCGCCTTGGCCTTGACGCTCGCGGGCATACGCGTCTTGGAGAACAGGAGCAGAGCGGCTCGCACGCCGCGCTTGTTCAGCTTCCCGTGCTGCTTGTATGGCAGCTTGCGGTACTGCTTGCCGTCCTCGGTCCAGACGGCCGCGAAGTCCGAGTCCTCGAGCGTGTCGCGCGGCGTCGGATCGTACCAGGACAGCTCGAGCGGCTCCTCGTCCTCGGGCAGGTCTTCGCCGTCGATCTCTGCGGTCGGGACCTCGTCCGCGTCCTCGACGTCGATCTCCTCCTCCTCGAGCATCTTGACGAGGGCCTCTTCGAGCAGCTCGTCGTCGGAGTCAGCCTCCAGAGCGGTCTCGATGTCGAGCTCCTCGGGCTCGTCCGAGAGCTCGTAGCTGATCGAGGCCATGAGCTCCTCGTACTGCCCGGGGTCAGCCGCCCCGACCTTGAGCCCGTCGATCACGGGCTTGGCCGTGAGCGCGAGATGCTTGAGGACGTTCTTGAAGCGCTTCCCGTCCTTGTGCCGGGTCACGCCGGAGAGCGACACGCCGACCGACCGACCCGGGATCGTGCCCCGGAGCACGCGACCCTCGGCGTCGGGCTCGGTGAACTCGACTCCGGTCAGGAGGATGTGGTGGCCCGGCCGCTGAGGATCCGCGACGACCTTGACCGCCCGCACGTGGCCCGTGTTGCGGAGCAGCTCGTCGACCTCGGTGCGAGGATGCTCGAGCGGCACCGTGACGTGCTCCCACGCTCCCTCGTCGAAGTTGCGCTTGATCTCGGCCAGCAGATCGAAGTCGATCTTCAGCGGCCCGCGGGCGCCGGCCACGGGGTTGCGCTCCCATGTCCCGGTTCGCGTGGCCTCGAGCCAGACGAGGCCGTCCTTCTTGGTCGCGACGGAGCTCTCGAGCCAGAGCTCCGCGTCGATGCCGTCGAAGAAGCCCTCGGGAGCTTCGACGCTTGCCTTCATCAGCTCCCCCTTCATCTTCTCGCGAGTTGCGGCTGCGACGCGCGTCGTCTTGCCCTTGCCGCGCCAGTAGGTCGGGCCTGCGCCGTGCTTGCCCTTGACGCTGATGCCCCAGTACTTGTACCAGGCGTCCTTGAGCCAGCCCGCTGCGCGATCGGGGTCTCCGCCGAACCCGCGCGCGATGACCTCGGGATGCCGAGTCTCGAGCACGCGCTTGATCTTGTGGAACTTCGGGATGCGGCCGTTGCCGCCCCACTTGTGCGCTGAGCGGACGATGTACTTGAGCGGGCCGCGGATCTCCTTCTGGGATGCTCCGCCTGTGCCCGGCGGATCGCCGAGGTTCAAGTCCGTCATGAGGCCTCCTGTAGCTACTCCGAGCCCGGGTTGGGGTGCAGCGCGAACGTGTGCCTGCAGTCCGGCTCGGGACACTTGATCGGGACGATGACTTGCGATGCGTACTTGGACGAGTGTTGCAGCGGCGTGAAGGCGAGCACGTCGTTCGAGCGCTCACAGGCTGGGCAGGTGATCGTACGGCCCTGCACCAACGGCGTGTTGCTTCGAGAGACGAACGCGAGGAGCTCGTCCTCGAGCGGCTTGCGAACCGGCACGGGGTCCCGCTTGACGAGCGACTTGGGCTTGGCCTTCTCGGTCACAGCTTCGGCCCCACGATCTCCTCGACCTTGCGCGGCTCGCGCGTCTTCGGCGCGACCCTGTTGTGGCGAGCGAAGAACCGGACTCGGTCCTGCTCGCGACGCCAGATGCCGCACTCGAAGTAGTCGCGCTGGCACTTGGACCCCTCCAAGGGCTGCATGTGGCCCTGGATCCTGCACAGGACATCGTCTCGGTTCCGCGACGTGACCGGGTGCTTGATCTCGGCCGCGGGACACGCTGTCGCTCTCGGCATCGCGTCCTCCAGTTTACTCAGTCGGTTATTTACCGAAACCGATTATCTCAGTTTCGCTCGTAGCTGTCGTCGGGGAAGAGCGGCGACCTCAGAGGGCGATCGCCCCACTCAGCGACGTCGAACGGGACCTCGTCGATGTACTCAGGCTCCTGTGGCGGCTCCTGATCCTGCTTTCTTGATGATCCGCGTGTGACGCGCAGGATCGATGACTTCAATCGCCCCGCCGCCGATCCGTCTCGCGATGAGCCTTGGCGGCTCCGTGAAGTCTCCATCGTTGACCCACACCTCCCAGTCATCCACCTTGTCTCGCCACTCGAGGTAGCGCGCGGCCACCGCTTCGTGGATCGCCTTGATCTCGCTCGGCGGTACGCGCCGTCCCGTTTCCTTAGCGCGATCCATCGCGCGCTTGATCGCCTCTTCTGTGTCGATGTCCACGAGCACGACCTTGACGTCACGGCCTGCGGCCTTGGCGGCGTCGACCTTGCCGGAGAACTTGCCGGGCTCGCTGTCGCCGGTGCCGTCGATGATCACGTTGAAGCCGCGCTTGTTGGCCTCCTCCATGAGACGCTTGGCGATGTCGCTCGACTCCTCGTGCACCAGCTTGGCCGCGCGCTTGTCTCCCTCCTGGACCATCTCCTGGTACTCGGGGAGCATCTCCTTGATGGCGTCCGGGTCCACGATCACAGCGTCGTCCGGCTTGTCCTCGAGCCCGTCGCGGACTGTGCTCTTGCCGGATCCCGAACCGCCGGCCATGAACAGCGTCTTCGGCGTGCCCTTGGCCTTCTTGTGCCCCTCCAGGAAGTGGCGGACGATCGGGTCGTGGATCTCGCGCACGCGCGCGTCCTCGTACATGCCGTCTGGGCCTAGGTACTTCTGCTGCGTGTCGACGCGGAGCTCGACCTCGCCCATGTATCGCCAGCCCGTGTTCTTGGAGAGCCTGCCTCCCTTGAGCCCGTCGCGCTCGTACACCTTCGCTGTTCCAGCTTCGCGATCGACGACCACGATAGCGAGGGCGGGTTCCACGCCGAGCTCCTTCGCATGCGCCTCCTTGGCTGAGATCTCGTGCGGCTTGGGCGTCGCCTTGTAGCTGGTCGAGTCCGCGCTGACCGTCTTGACCTCGTACGCCTTGTCGCCGACGCGAACGTCAAGCGGGCTCTGCTCGCCTCTGCCCGGCGGGTGCAGCACCTCGCCGCCGGTGAGCTTCGCGAAGAGCAGCTCGCCCTCGCGTCCCAGGTCGGTCAGCGTCGTCTCAGCGTGGTCGGACGTGTAGCCGCCAGCGCCGCCTCGACCTTTGTTCTTGCCGCGAGGGGCAGGCGGGTCGACCCACTCTTGATCTGATGCGGGTTCGAAGATCCCCATGCCCTGTCCGATCAGGGAGAGTTCAGCCACATGAACCTTCAGCTGCTCACTCCACCGAACGCTGTCAACTCGGAAGGTCGAGTTGCGTTGGATGAGCACCTCATCTGCGACGACTTCCATTGGCATGAACTCAGGCACGGTGTCTCGTAGAAGCGCGGCTTCACTGCCCTCAGGAAGATTGATGACCATGAGCGTTGACGGTGCCTGTCCGTGCGCGACCCAGTCTGCGACCATCTCAAGATTGTCGATCCCGACGGTGGTGCTCATGAAGCCCGGATCGGTGAACTCGAAGCCTTCCTGCAATACGACGTTATGGTCTACCAAGCGGTACACCTGCATCTCCGGTGTTCGTGCGTGCTGCTTGATCGCTTCATCGAGATAAGCAGCTGCGCGAAGGTCGTCCCGATGAAGAGAATCCTCGTTGCCAGTCCGTATGCGGTCTTGATAGACGGCGAGATAGCCGCCTTCCATCTCCCACAGGTCCGACTCGAAGTCTCCATCTGGGTCCGAGGAACCGAACACGTAGTCTTCGATCGCGGCGCGCTGATCTCCGTTCAGCGTGTCCCAGGACGCTTGCCAGTGGCTGACGACTTCGGATCGCGTTTTGCTGCGGTGGCCGAAGACTTGCTTGGCGGCTGTGACGAAGCGCTTGATGGTGGAGTCGGGATCGGCTTCCCCGGCAAGCATGCCGCGGGGACCCCCATCCACCTTTTCTGCTGGTATGCTTGATCCATCGGGCTTCCCTCCTACGTCGACCTGCTTCAATCGGTCCATCACGTCTGCAGTAGAAGCAGTCCGGCTGATCTTGAAGGTGCCGACGACAGCCTTACCGTCTCTCGCTGTCACTGAGATGTGCTTGTCGTCGAGAAGGCTCGCTTCCAGACGCTTGACGCGGGGTGTGCCTTTCCCGCCAGTCAGCATGAAGTTGAGGTTCATGGAGCCACTGACTTGCTTCTTGAGGCGGTCGAAGAGGTCTGGGACCTCCATGAACTGACCGCCCAACCCGCCGGGGGTCTCGTCCGGCCAGCGCGGATGCTTGCTCGGTTCCCACGCCATCTTAGACCGTGCCGTAGTCGACTGGGCCGGCGGCGCTGTCCTGCGGGCTCACCGCCTGCCGGACGGCGTTCTGCGGCTGCGGCGCTCCACCGATGCCTCCGGTCTCGCCGGTCGGAGGCTGCTCTCCCGGCTGACCGCCGCTCACCGGACCGAGCGCGTCGTCGCGAGCCTTCTGCTCCTCGAGCGTGAGCTGCGGCAGGCCGACGGCCTGGATCAGCTTGCGCAGGTCGAGCTGCAGCGACGCGGGATCCTGGCTCGTCAGGATGCGGATGATGTCCATGGCCAGCGACAGGTCCTCTTCCTTGAAGCCGGTCGTGATCTTCTTGACCTCCGGCGGGTCGACGAAGTTCTGCCGGACGAGGTCCTTGACCATGTAGCTGTTGATCGCCTGATCGATCGCCTCGACCAGCGTAGCCTGCGAGCTCACGAACGCCTCGCCGTACGTCGCGGCCACGTTGCGCGACCCCGAGCCGCCCTTGCCCTCGATCAGCGCCTGCTCCGGGACCCAGAGGGCGCGAAGCTTCATGACGTCGAGGTACTCGTTGCTGGCTCTGAACGCGCCGAGGTTCTCGCCTCCTCGCAGAAAGCTCGCGTCCCACTGGAACGTGCCCGACGGTCGGCCCGTCGTGTCATCGACGTACGTCTCGGAGCTCATGACGATGGTCGACCCGTCGCGCAGGGCCTGACCGACGAAGAGTCCGATGTCCTGGTTCGAGACCTCCTCGCCCGTGACCGGATGCGGGCTCGTGCCCTCGGGGACCCTGACGACGAGCGCGGGGTCGGCGTCCTGCTCGAAGTGCCGATCCTCCAGGAGCTGCCGCAGCGTGCTGCTCCACCAGAACTTGAAGGCGTAGCCCGTCCTCGGGTAGCCGTACCAGTTGCCGAACTCGTCGTCGCGCTGGTTGATGAACCAGAGCGAGTGAGCTGCGTCGGGGCTGATCTTGCCGGTGCCGCCGTCGGCGGTGAGGGAGTAGCCGACGTGCTCGAAGCCGTCGTACTCCTCGTGATCGTTGAACTGCACCTCGGCGCCCTCGGGCTTCAGACCGCGAGGCTGGGCCCAGACGAGGGCCCGAGTCCCAGCGGGCGCGTCCCAGACCGGCTTCTCGTCGCCCTTCTCGTCGGTGTACTTCCAGTCCGGGCTGTCCAGCTCGAACCGGAGGACGATGGGCGCGAACCCGAACTCCAGGGCCGTGAGCATCTGGAAGATGAGCCGGGCGTGGATCCTGTCGTAGGCGTTCTTGGCGAACGCGGCGACCTGCGGATCGGTCGACTCGAAGTGGTAGTTCGCGTTGACGATGACGCTCTTGATGAAGTGCAGCCCGAAGGCGATCATCGGATCGCGGCGCATCATCCGCATCTGCTTGAACGTGATGCGGTCGGGGTCGAACCCGCCGATCGCGTTGTTGATGAGGTACCGATCGACGATGCGGCCGGTGTCGTGGATCACCTTCAGGGACGGCCCCTGATCGCGAGTGGTGATCCTCTGCTTGCGCTTCGTCCCGCGACCGCGGGCGATCTCGCTCAGGTTGGTTGTGTCGACCTCAGCCATCCGCGGCCTCCATTCTCATGATCGAGATTGTCACGCGATCCGGAGCACGATCGGTGCCTCTCCGGCCGGGCTGTTCATGGCCCTCGTTCGCGTGACCCGAGAGGATCACGCGGATCGGTCCGGAGCCTACGGCCCCACCGTCCACGATCCTCTTGACCGCGCGTCGAGCTTGCTCGTACTGCTCCATCGCCTCGGCGAAGGAGAAGTCGCCTTCGTCGGGCGTGGAGCTCGGATGAAGATCTGCGGCGAGCTTCTCGGGCGTCGTGTCGACCACCTTCGACCAGCTCACAGCGTGCTCGCGATCTTCGGGATCGTCGGGTCCGGCCTGCCGTTCTTGTGCGCGTAGATCGTGACCGGGATGTCAGGAGGCAGCGCCTCGATCTCCCGGACGACCGAACCCTCGATCTTGCTCGCGACGAAGTGGGCCGTCAGCCCGTCCTGCCAGACGCACATCTGGCACATCGTCGTGACGTACTTGTGCTGCTGTCCGCACCGTGAGCACGGCGCGTCCGTTTCGATGACGTACACGTCCCCTCCTCTTTAGGCGGGTTGGGCTGGGCTGCTGTCCTGCAGCCCGATCACTGCGGTGCCGGTGAACGGGTACGGCCGGACGCCCACCACGTACTGCGTGACAGGGTTGAGGCCGCCCGTCGACTCCCAGCGGATCTGCCAGTCTCCGACCTGGTCCATGAGCGTGTCCCTGTAGAAGACGCCGTCTCCCTCGGTGGGTGTCGGGTCGTTGGTGACTCCGCTGCTGGAGTCGTACGTGACCAGCGTCCCGTCGGGCTTGAGGATGCGGAGCGTCACCGTAGCAGGATCGATCGGATCTCCGCTGAAGTCGGTGAACTCGACCCGAAGCCGCTCGGTCTGGCCAAGGAAGGGATGGGATACCACTACGTCAACCCCCTTGCTCTGCTTCCGATGGACGATCCGGTGGCGCCTCCGCCGATCACAGATCCCGATGCGGTGCTCCGATGCGGCGGGAGGCCGTGCGCCCGACGCGGCGTGCGCTTGCCCGTGGTGCCGAGGGTCTCGGAGATCGCGAGGCCGACGTCCGTGGGCAGCCGGTACGCCATCAGTTGCCGCCCGAGCGAGTCGACGATGACGAGGCCGACGTCCGTGGGCCCGATGCCGACGACCGCCTGCAGCGTATCCGTCTGCGACAGGCCTGCGTCCGTCGCGGAGCGGTAGAGCGCCGCGACCTTAGCGAGCGTGTCCGAGAACGAGAGGGCCGTGTCGCTGAGCTCTGTCTGGCCCGACTGCTTGCTGGCGTTCAAGGTCTCGCCGTGCGACGTGCCCTGATCTTCCAGAGACCGGTACGCGTGGTTCAGAGCCTCGAGCAAGTACGCGCCGGTCAGGCCCGAGTCGGTGACGCTGAGCGCCGATGCGCGGGCCCTCGTGATCGAGTCGGTCTGGCTCAGGCCGGTGTCGCTCGTGGATCGAGAGAGCCGCTTCGTGATCGAGTCGGTCTGGCTCAGGCCGGTGTCGCTGAGGTTCCCGCCGCTCGTCGCGGCGATGGCGTCCGTCTGCGTGAGGCCTGTCGTCGAGAGCGGCCTCGTCGCGAGCAGCTGCCTCGCGATCGAATCGCTGTTGGTGAGGCCCGTGTCGCTCGCGGTCCGAGCTCGAAGCGCGACACGCGCGATCGAGTCGGTTTGAGTCAGGCCCGTATCGCTCTTGACCCGAACGCTGTTGCGGGTGAGCGAGTCCGTCTGGGTCAGCCCCGTGTCGCTCTCGGTCAGGACCCGGATGCGGAGAAGCGAGTCGGTCTGAGTGAGGCCGTTGTCGTTGGGAGCGCGCCTCAGAGCGCGGAGCAGCGTGTCGGTCTGAGTCAGGCCCGTGTCGCTCGCGACCTTGCCGAGCACCCTTGTCGCGACGAGCGAGTCCGTCTGGGTCAGGCCCGCGTCGCTGAGGCTCCCGCCGCTCGTAGCGGAGATCGAGTCGGTCTGCGTGAGGCCCGTGTCGCTCGCCGTCCGAGCCCGAAGCGCGAGCAGCGAATCGCTCTGGCTCAGCCCCGTGTCGGTCGCGGTCCGAGCTCGAAGCGCGAGCAGCGTATCGCTCTGGCTGAGACCCGTGTCGCTCGCGGCCTTGCCGAACACCCTCGTCGCGGTGAGCGTATCGCTCTGGCTGAGACCCGTGTCGCTCTTGGTCAGGACGCGAGTGCGGAGCAGCGAGTCTGTCTGGGTCAGGCCCGTGTCGGTCGCCGCCCTACGGACGAGGCGAGCCAGCGCGTCGCTGTAGTTCAGCCCGTTGTCCGAGACGCTGGTGCCGCTCGAAGTGGCGAGCGAGTCGGTCTGCGTGAGGCCCGTGTCGCTCAGCGTCTTGCCCAGCACCCTCGTCGCGACGAGCGAGTCGCTGCTGGTGAGGCCCGTGTCGCTAGTCGTCCGAGCCAGGGATCGCGTGAGCGAGTCGGTCTGAGTCAGGCCGGTGTCGCTCGCGACCTTGCCGAACCGCCGTGCTGCGACGAGCGAGTCGGTCTGCGTGAGGCCCGTATCGCTCGCGATCCTCGTCCGAAGCGCAAGCAGCGTGTCGGTCTGGGTCAGGCCGGTGTCGCTCTCGGTCAGGACGCGAGTGCGAAGCAGAGAGTCAGTCTGGGTCAGACCGGTGTCGCTCTCGGTCAGGACGCGAGTGCGAAGCAGCGAGTCGGTCTGAGTCAGGCCGGTATCGCTGGCGACCTTGCCGAACCGCCGTGCTGCGACGATCGAGTCGGTCTGAGTCAGGCCCGTATCGCTGATGCCGTGCTGGATGCGCTCGGCAAGGACGTCGCTCTGGCTGATGCCGGTGTCGCTCAGGGTCAGGACGCGAGTGCGGAGCAGCGAGTCTGTCTGGGTCAGGCCCGTGTCGCTCTCGGTCAGGACACGAGTGCGGAGCAGCGAGTCTGTCTGGGTCAGGCCGGTGTCGCTAGCGACCTTGCCGAGCGCCTTCTGCACGCTGAGCGAGTCAGTCTGAACCAGGCCGGTGTCGCTGGCGTTTCGAGCCCGAAGCGTGAGCAGCGTATCGCTCTGGCTGAGACCCGTGTCGGTCGCGGTCCGAGCTCGAAGCGCGAGCCTGACGATCGAGTCGGTCTGAGTCAGACCCGTGTCGCTAGGAACGAGGACTCGAGTGCGAAGCAGCGAGTCGGTCTGGCTCAGCCCCGTCTCCGTCGCGCTTCGAACTCGGACCACCGACCGGACAACCGAGTCGGTCTGAGTCAGGCCCGTGTCGCTGGCGGCTCGGTTGACGCGTCGCGCCAGCGTGTCGGTCTGAGTCAGGCCCGTGTCGCTGGCGACCTTGCCGAGCGCCTTCTGCGCAGCGATCGAGTCGGTCTGAGTCAGGCCGGTGTCGCTGATGCCGTGCTGGATGCGCTCGGCCAGGACGTCGCTCTGGCTCAGCCCCGTATCGCTCTTGGTCAGGACTCGGATGCGGAGCAGCGAGTCGGTCTGAGTCAGGCCGGTGTCGCTCTTGACCCGAACGCTGTTGCGAGCGAGCGAGTCAGTGATGCCCAGGCCGGAGTCAGTGAGCGCCTTGGAGACGACCTTGTTGACCGCGAGCGAGTCACTCTGGGTCAGGCCCGTATCCGAGACGGCGCGACCGAGGACCTTGGCGATGGCGACCGAGTCCGTCTGGGTCAGGCCGGTGTCCGCTACGGCGCGGCGTGCCTGCGTCGAGATGCCGTCGAGGAACCAGCTCGTGCCGCTCGGGCTGTGTCCGTTGAGCGTGATGTTGTTGCCGTTGCCCGAGAGGTCGGGGACCGGGCTGCCGAAGCCCATCTTCCAGTAGCCCTTGAGGTTGGCGCCCTGGATGCTCTTGGGATCCTCGCCCATCGACAGGCGCGCGATCTCGTTCGGCGTGAGCGCCTTGTCCCAGATCGCCACCCACGACGTCGTGTGGGAGTTGAACGTCCCGTTGGTGACGAGGAACCAGACGGCGTTCGAAGTGTCCGGGATCGCAGACCCCCGCGTGGCGGTCGCCACGAGGTTCTTGTTCTTCCAGAACTCGAACTGGTCGGTGCCCGTGCCGCGCATGACACCAGCAGCCAGATGCATGACACCTTCGACAGGCGACGGGTCAGAGGCTGTGGTTCCCTGGATGCCGAAGTACTCGTAGTCGTCGCCCGCGAAGATCCCGTACTGGACTGTGCCGTTAGAGTTCTTCCCGACGATGGTGCCGTTGCCAGAGCCGACGCCACCGTTGTTCTTGTGGTAGGAGACGACGGTGATCTCGGTGCCCGTGATGTCAAGGGCTGTGGGGTCGGCGCCGGTGATGCCGTAGTACGTGTTGTCGTTGCCGTACGCGTTGAGGTCCCGCAGGCCGAGGCCGATGTCGCTGATCGCCTTGGAGGCGGCCTTGCGAATCGAGTCGGTCTGGGTCAGGCCGGTGTCCGAGAGGTTTATGGACTGGCCAAGCTTCTGCACGGAGACCGATTCGGTGATCTGAAGCCCAGCATCGGAGAGCTGAGCGATACGGGTGCGAAGCAAGAAGTCGGCGGGCTGCTGCGGGCCGAGCCAATCGGTTGCGGAAGACGCGGTGGCGTAGACCGGGTAGCTGAAGTTGCTGGAGAACGTCTCGTTCTCGTTGTTGCCGAGCATCAGGAAGTCGCCGCCGCAGTTGCTGGCGGCAGCGGCCCCAGACGTGGAGAACGTCGTCCCGTTGATGCGAGCGCGGAACACCCACGGGTTCGCGCTCTTGTCGATCATCATCTCGATCCAGTACCAGGTCCCCGCCACCAGATCAGAGCCGAGGTAGACGCTCGCCATCGAGGGCGTGCCGTCGGCGGCGATGAACACGGCGCCAGACGAGTCGACGCGCATGCGGCATTCGGTCGGGCCGGCGTCGATCTTGCCGATCATCGTCGCGTTGGCGCCCGGCAGCGAGGGCATCCTCCACCAGAAGCCCGCGACCACGCGGGTTGGCGTGCCGCCGAACGGCGAGTAGTAGACGTACTCGCTCGACGCCGACGGGTTGATCTCCAGGCTGTACTGCTCCGGGGCGTGGACGGGCGACGTGACTCGAGTCGGGGAGCCCGAAGAGGCCGCCCAGCGCTGCACGGAGAAGTCGTCGGCGAAGAGGACCGACGGACGACCCTCGCCGGAGGTGATGCCGTAGTCGGAGAGCGCTCGAACAGCGTTCTCGCTCAGCGAGTCCGTGACGCCGCCGACGCCGTAGACGTAATGCTCCTCGATCTCAGCGAGCGTGAGCGTCCGATCGTAGACCGCGACGTCGTCGATCGCGCCGAAGATCGAGTTGGCGCCGAACTGGCCCACCGCGATGCGGAGCTTGCCGCCGTACGCGCCCTGCGAGTTGGTGTCCGCCTGCGTATCCTTGAGCACGCCGTCGACGTAGATGCGGATGTTGCTGCCGTCGTACGTCATGACGACGTGGTAGCGCCGCCACGGCACGACAGTGATGTCCGTCGTGTCGGCCCAGCGATCCGTGCCGGCGGTGCGCCTCACACCGAGGATGGCCCCAGACTGGTAGACGAGCTGGTAGCCGTTCGTGCTGGCGTCCGATTCGTCGGACCACGAGAGGATCCGCCTGAACGTGGAGTCGACCTGCGACGGGTCGAACCACGCCTCGACCGAGAAGCTCGCCGTGCCCGGGAAGTCGACGACGGTGCTGTCCGTCAGCTCCATGTAGCCGGTCGCGACGCGGTTCGTGAAGTGCGTCGCGCCGTCGGTGCCCTTGGTGAGGCCGTCGACGCTAGTGAAGTTGGTGCCGACCTCGGTCAGGTTGTAGTTGTTCGCCGTCTCGTCGTCGGTGCGCGAGGCACCGTCGAGCCGCCAGAAGGCGAGCGGCGTGTCGGCGAGGACGAGCGCCTGGTAGTCCTGCGTAGCAGCGAGGCCGTCGTCCTGGAGGCGGCGGATCGGTACGGCGACGAGCTGATCGCGGAAGAGATTCTGCGCGCCGAAGTTGTCTGCGTATCTGGTGGTCGACGTGAAGCCACCGCCGTACATCCCGACAGCGACGTAGCCACCGTTCCGCAGGACAGTGCGAGTCGACGTGGACTCCTCGTAGGCGTCGATGAACGTCCAGCCGCGCCCGTTGTTGAAGTCGACCCATGCCTCGTTGCGGACAGTGTCGCCATCGTTCAGCGTGATGGTCTTCATGCCGAGCTTGTACCCGGCGAAGCCGGCAGCTGCGGACTGGAACTGCACCGTCTTCAGCGCGCTCGAGACGGCGTTGTTGTACCGGCGATACCAGATGATCTGGCCATCGTCCTCGTTGAAGACGATCTCCCACTCTGCTGCAGTTCCCGTGCCGTCGTTTTGCGCACGGGTGTAGAGCTCGTAGCGTGCAGGGCTGGAGACGCCCGACGGGATCTCGATATAGGCGAAGACGTCGGCGTTGAACTGGCCAGCAGTCCACCTGCTGACACCGTCTGCAGAAGCAGGGCCGACCAGCGTGTTGCTGTAGATCTGGAGAGCAGTGTTTCCGTTGAACGTTCCCCAGTTCGATCCGAGAGAGCCGTCTGAGCGGTTGAAGTTGTCTAGAAGCGCAGGCGTCGTGAACGGGTTGAGGCCCGAATCGGCGAGAGTGCGGTTGTAGTTCTGAGGCGCTCCACCGACACTGACGGTGATAGAGTCTCCGAACTTGACTCCATCGATCGTGTACAGAGTAGCTTGATCTGTCCCTGAATTGCCCGCGCCGATCAACCACTGAGAACGCTCATCACTGAACTTAGCCGACCAGATGTCAGGCTTGGTGATCGCAGGCGTAGCAAAGAGTCGCCATGAGATACCATTGGCGCTGACGATGATCTTGCCGGAGTTCGTCGTCGCGACCCAGAGGCTATCTGCTCCTGTCTTTTCGTTATGGTGGATCGAGTAGACAGTGTCAGAACCAGCTAGCGGGTGATCAGTTGTGATCGTCCATGCAGTCCCGTTGTCGCTATACGCGAGTTGCCCAGCATTCGTGCCGCAGACAAACCTATCTGTTGACTCGCTCCAATGGACACAGTAGATAACCTCGGTCGTGAACGGTGAAGTCTGCTGTGACCATGCCGTGCCGTTCGAGCTTGTTGCGATCTTTCCCGCAGCTCCGACAGCCACCCAGAGATCAAGGCTCTCGCTGCGCGCAAGCTCGCGGATGATATCGGTACCGAATGAGCTCGTTCTAGCTGTCCACGTGTTTCCATCCGGACTAGTTGCAAGCTCTCCGTTTTGACCTGCTGCAACAAACTGGGATTCTGCAGAGCTCCATTCGACGGAGTAGATAGCAGTAGTGCCGCTGAACGGGTTAGTGCCTGCGGTCGTCCACGATGTTCCATTAGAGCTGTAAGCGATTTTCCCGTTTACGCCGGTGACGACCCATACATCTCCAGCCTCATTACGAGCGATTTCTGCGACCCAGTCAGTGGTCGTGAATGCTGCGATATTACGTACCGTCCAGAGCCCTCGAGCATCGCTTGCTGTCCACAGCACGTCGCCAGTTGCAACACCTGGCCTCGTTCCTGCAGCGAGCCACTGATCTTCGCCGGGGCTATATGCCACGTCATAGAAGTAAGACTGTTGGAATACTGACTGGACCTTCTGCACAGTCGTGAGGCCTGCGTCTTCCAATCCGTACGCTGGCCGCGCTCGAGCGATTGAATCTGTGTTGGTGAGCCCGGTGTCGCTCGCCGTGCGAGCGTAGTAGTTGTAGAGCTCGGCGACGGCAAAATGCACAGCCGCGCGGTCGTCCGA